>JACKQG010001980.1_pt1 | contig 27484 bp, 17 predicted proteins | sample 8237621 | NCBI WGS metagenome assembly JACKQG01 (sample SAMN15677084, study PRJNA649215) | marine metagenome | biome: marine; feature: Black Sea; material: saline water; isolation source: suspended particulate matter (SPM) from the Black Sea western gyre | collected 2013-06-09/2013-06-10 | depth... | reverse complement strand
TTGGAGTTCACGCTTTAGCGTGTCTTCGAAGACACGCTAAAGCGTGAACTCCAACTTGGGCTGCGGCCTCAGGCCGCGTTAAGTAGTACGTTGAAGACACATACCACCTTCTTTAATGGCAAGAAGTCTCAACCATGAGAAGTTCGCTCTTCTTCGTTGCGATTGCGATCGCCATTGCGTGGCAGACGCGTCCGCTGAGTGCTCAAACGACCACGGCGCCAATCGCTGCACAAGAATTGAAAGACCTCGACCAGCTTGGCAACAAGCCCGAGCATCTGGAATGGCTGCAAGACGCCGGCTTCGGCATGTTCATTCATTGGAGTGTCGATAGCCAAATCGGCAGCGTCATTAGCCACAGCATGGCCGGCGCGTCGAAGGAGTATCTCGATTGGTACATCAACGAACTGCCGAAGACGTTCAATCCCAAACGCTGGGACCCGGGCGAAATCGCCGCGCTGGCCAAGGTGTGCGGTATGAAATACGTCGTCTTGACGGCCAAGCATCACAACGGATTCTGTCTGTGGGACACGAAGACGACGGACTTCAAGATCACCAACACGCCGTACGGCAAGGACATTCTGCCCGAGTATGCCGCGGCGTTGCGGAAACATGGTCTGAAGGTCGGTGTGTACTACTCGCCGGAGGACTTCACGTGGCTGTATCGGAATGGCCACACCGTTTGTCGTCGCGGGCCCAAACTGCTCGATCCCGACAAGGACCCGGAATACCACGAATTCGTTCGGCGACAGATGACCGAGATGTTCAGTGACTACGGCCCCATCGACATCCTGTTTATCGACGGGATCGGCATGGGTGTGACGAAGCAAGTTTGCTGGACGTTGCAGCCGGATTGCCTGATCACGCGCGGGGCCATCGAGACTCCCGAGCAATTCGTCCCCGGTCGTCCTCCCGAAGGGCCGTGGGAATCGAACATGACGATGGGGACTCAGTGGCAGTACAAGCCGACAAACGACGAGTACAAGTCGGGCACGCGGATCATCGAAATCCTGATCGAAACGCGGGCCAAAGGCGGCTCGCTGATGATGAACGTGGGCCCGAAACCCAACGGCGAACTACCGATCGAGCAGGAATCGCGGCTACGCGAAGTCGCGCTCTGGCATGCTGCGAACGGCGAGGCCATTCACGACACGCGGCCGTGGGTGGTGGCTCGCGAAGAGGACACTTGGTTCACGAAGAAAAAGGACTCGGACACGGTCTACGCGTTTCTCACTCGCGTTCCGGATTGGAAACGAGGGGATCGGAAGGAGTTTCGGTTGCACTCGGTCGAGGCTACCGACAAGACCCGGATCAGCGTGCTGGGCCATGCCGGCGAGTTGTCCGAATACGATCCAGGACGCGAGGTGACCCCGCGATTCGAACAGACTGCGGATGGGCTGGATATCTCCGTGTGCCGTGCCCAGCGTCTGTACAATAACCACAAGTGGCACAACCCAGTCGTTGTGAAGCTGGAACACGTGAAGCCGGCGTTCACGGTGCCGCCGTATGCCGAAACTGTCCGAGCTACGGCGGGCAGCGATGGAACGGTCGTGTTCGAGGGTGAACTACTGGAACTGGCTGGCGAGTCTCAGGTGGACGTGGGCTTCGAGTATCAGGAGTACTTGGGCTTTGCCGAAGCCATGTACAACACACAGTGGACTCGGACCAAATTATCGTCGATGGACGAGGTGGGCCGTTTCGAAGTCGAGGTGACCGGCTTGAAACCCGGCACCGAATACCAGTACCGGGCAATCGTTCGCCATCCCAAGATCACTATGCGCGGCGACCACAAACGCGTTCGTGCCAAGTAGCGTCACGGGGCATCGTCTGCCACCTTGAGTTCTGCCATCGCCTGCAGCAGGCGGTCGATCATTTCGTCCGTGTGGTCGTAGCTCAGACTGATGCGCAACAGCGATTCGCCCGGCGGCACGGACGGCGGGCGGATGCCGGGTACGAGTAGCCCGCGTTCTTTCAAAGCGGACGCCAGTTCCATGGCCCGCGCAGGATCGCCGACGGCCACGGGGATGATCTGACTGACCGAATCTCCCGTATGCCATCCTTGCCGTTTGAGATCCTCTCGCAGTTGGGCAGCACGGCTTAGCAGCTCGGTGCGGCGAAACGGTTCACTCTGGATCAAACGCAGTGCTTCCAGAGCTGCTGCTGCGGTCGCCTCGGGCAGCGCGGTCGAGAAGACGTAGGAGCGTGCGCGATTTGCGAGCCAATCAATCAGACACTGCTGACCAACAACGAATCCGCCGATCGAGCCGAGAGCCTTGCTCAGCGTACCGACGCGCACATGGACGCCATCTTCGACGCCAAGCTGCTCGCACACGCCTCGGCCCCGCTGGCCGAACACGCCAGTGGCATGCGCTTCGTCGACCATCAGCATGGCGTCGAACTGCTCGGCCAGTTCCGCCAATTCCGCGAGCGGGGCAAAATCACCGTCCATACTGAACAAGCCGTCAGTAACGATCAGACGTCGGCGGAATGCGCGACCGTCCTGGATGGCGGTTCGAAGGTAGTCGACGTCTCGATGAGGATACACCTCGATTCGCGCCCCCGATAGGCGGCAGCCGTCGATGATGCTGGCGTGGTTCTTGGCGTCGCTGTAGACCACGTCACGTTTGTCCAAGAGTGCCGGGATTGTCCCCGTGTTGGCTGCGAAGCCGGTCGGGAAAAGCAGTGCCGCCTCCGCGCCTTCGAAGTCGGCGAGCGTCCTTTCCAGTTCCGCATGAACTGCCCCGCGACCTGTAATCAATGGACTGGCACCGCTTCCCCAGCCGACCTGATGGAGGGCCTTCTCAACCGCTTCAACCAAGCTTTCGGCTGCGAGTCCCAAGTAGTCGTTCGAGGCGAAATTCACCATCGGCCTGCCATCCAGTCGGATCGTTGCGGGGCGCTGCCGCCCTTCGCGCGTGGATAGCCGACGACGAAGATGGTTCGCTTCAAGCGAGACCAATTCATCATCCAGCCAAGCAAACGGATCGTGAGACATTACGGACTCTTATCAATTGGCGTTGCGTCTGGCGGCGGCGTGCCGCCGCCATCGCGGATGTAATTAGCGCGTCGGCGGCCGTACTCTTCAGCACTCGGCAGATCCGCTTCGGTGGTTCCGCCTTCAACCGCCTCCTGAAAAAGACGTTTCAAGAAGGGACGACACCATCCGCAGCCGGTTCCTGCGCCGAAGCATTCACTCAATTGAGCCGCCCGCTTCGGCTTTTCGATGCGCAGGTAATTGATCACCTTGCGTTTGGTGACGCGAAAGCATAGGCAGAGTTCGTCGTCGGGTTCCATCGTTTCGTCTCGAATCGTTGCGCTTGACGCTCGGGCAGGCCCACCTACACTTTACTCGATCTGCTATCCGTCCCGTAAGAGGCTTGTCGCGTGTCCGGCAATTCCGACAAAACGCCGCCCGAAGGGCCAACTCGCCCATCTGCCGAAGATTCCGCGCACCCGGCCGAGACGCCCAACGTCGGTTGCCTGATGAAGTTGGTCGTGATCCCGATGGGCATTGTGGCCATTTTCGCCGGCATCTGGTTGGTGTTTGGCTTGCTTGCTCATATGGGCAACAATCCAAGAGAATTGATCGAGGACTTGAAGAAAGAGAAGGACATAACTTGGCAGAAGGCACTAACGCTGGCGAATATGCTCCGCGATTCCCAGTACCAGGATCTGAAACGCGACCCGAAAACCGCCACAGACGTGGCTTCCGTTCTTCAATCGCAGATCGAGTCCGGCGCGATGGATGCCAAGGCGGTCAAGCTACGGGTGTTCCTGTCGCGCGCGTTGGGCGAGTTCGAGGTGCCGGATGTCGTGCCCGCACTGATCCAGGCGGCTCGAGTGGAACGCGATGCGGTGGAAGTGGATGTACGCCGATCGGCACTGGAAGCGATCACAGTGTTGGCAACGAACATCGGGCCGGAGGAACTTCGCAAGAACGAGCGTTTGATGGACGTGGTACTGGCGGCGGCGGCGGAACAAGGTGAAGGTCCGGTCGACAAGAACCGGCGGGACGAGTTGAGACTGACGGCCGCATTTACCTTGGGCGTGATCGGCGGCGACCGGAGTATTGAACGCTTGGAGCTGTTGTTGGACGACCCTTATCCCAACGCTCGTTACAATGCGGCCACTGGGCTGGCTCGCCATGGTAAGGTCGTCGCGATTCCGGTGCTCGTGGAGATGCTCGATCCCGACAACCCGTTCTGCGTCGAGATGGAAAAGTCAGACGAGGCCAAACAGTGGAAGCGCGATTTGGTCGTCACCAATGCCATTCGCGCGGTCAGGCAACTTGCCGAGAAGAAGCCGACGGCCGACCTCAGTCAGTTGAAGGCTGCCCTGGAAAAAGTGATCGGTTCCGACCTCAAGCCGGGCGTTCGAACCGAAGCTCGCGAGACCCTGCATGCACTGAAATCGTTGCCAGCAAAGTAAGAGTCGCTTCGACCAACAGCGGCGTTTTCTCCCAGCCAATTGTTGCTGCCGTTCGTTCGCGCAGTAGTCAGTCCGGATGTGACGGTTAGGCAAACTTGCGTCGTAAGCTATTTGGCACGATGAGTTTGCGCCCAGGCAGTCCGAAACGGCGTCGGCAGGTCGCCGGAAAAACTTGAATCCAATTCGAGAAATCTAAGCCCTTATCGCGACAGTGTTTGTTGCCGACGGCCCGTTGAAATGCGAGAATTTCCTTAAGTAGGTCCTTGAATTCTCTTCTCATCTGGAGCCTACTAGAATGTCTGGGAGTCGACTCTTCAATGCGCTTAGCGTGGGGCGGACAATGAACGTAACACTGCGATCTTCTCTTGCGGTGGCGGCGATCGCCGCACTGGCCGGTTCGATTTCTGCGCAGGACTGCTGTCAGCCTGCCTATCGCACGGTCTACAAGACTGTCTACGAATCCCAGCCGGTTACGGCGTACCGGCTGGAATATGAGACCGTGTTCGAAGAGAAAGAGATCACCGTTCAACGACCAACGTGGGAGACCGAAGTCCGCGAACGACGATACAAGGTCGCCAAGCCAGTCGTAGAGACGAGCGAACGAGAAGAGCGTCACACGGTGCTGCGTCCTGTGTGGGAGACCTCGCAGCAGGACTGCAGCTACGATCGCGTCCGGTACGTCACGGAAACCGAGATGCGCGAGCAAAGATACACGGTCCAACGCCCCGTCTGGGAGACGGAGTACCGCGAGCAGCGGCGCGTCGTGCGAAAGCCGGTCACCGAGACCGTGATGCGAGACTACAACTACACGTCCTACGATCCCGTCACGACCATGCGGACCGAGTACGTGGATCAAGGCAGCTATGTGGACAACTGGGCCTACACACCGGGACGCGCCAGCAATCGGTTGCAGTGGCTGCCGCGAGGCGATTCCATTGATCCGGTGACCGGCAGGACCTTCGTACGGCGAGGCGGTTTCTATTGGGTGCCCAACCAAGCGCCTGGCGCCTATACGGTGCAACGGCAATACGTGCCTAACGTGGTCGCCGTTCAGAAACCGCAGACGAGCTATGTGCCGCGAGTGGTCACAGAGCAGCGCCAGGTCCAGGTGACCAGCTACCGGGATGAAATCGTTGCCGAACAGATTCCCGTCCGTGTGTGCCGCATGGAACAGACCGAGGAAGTGCGGCAGATTCCGGTCACTGTGCAGAAGCCTATCCGCGAGCGTGTCGAGCGGTATATTCCGGTAAAGACACTCCGATGGGAACGGCAGGAAATGGTTCGCAAGATACCGGTCACCACACGGCGGGTCGAGTACGAGGAACGGGTCGAGCAAGTTCCGGTGCGCGTGTGCCGCATGGTGACGGAAGTCCGCAAGGTCCAAGAGCCTCGCACCGTAGCAGCCTGGAAGCCGTACCAGTCGACGCAATGTGTGCCGCGGACTGTGGTGATGCGCGTCCCGGCAGATTCATACTATTCCTACGATTTGTCGCCGACCACCGCATATTACTATCCGGCGGAGGCAGCACCGGCGCCGGCTCCTGCCCCGACGACCACGGAGAAACCCGTGACCGACCCGGAGGCGGAAGACGGAAAGGAATCGGTGATGAAGAAGGAGACGGAAGAACCAGAAGAAGCAGAGGAGCCTGAGGCCGAGCCCACAGCGCCCGAGCCGGGCGCTGAAGCGGCCGACGAACAATCTAAGGACACCGATCCGACGGGCGACCCGGCGATCAATCTGAATGACCTTCCCCCGCTGCCAAAAGAAACCGAGGACACAGAGCGGCCGGAGGAAGAGAAAGCGGCCTGACGCCTTAAGGTTCAGAAGAAAAAAACAGGCTGCAGCTTGACAAAAGTCGCTGCAGCCATTTTCATGCGCACAAGGAGACGTGTATGAAGTATCTGCTTCCCTGCGAAAAATGCGGCGAGAAAACGGCGATTGACGTTAATCAAGCCGGTCAGCCAATCGCCTGTTGTTGTGGTGCGATGTTGGAAGTCCCTTCGCTGCGCGGCATTCGCGAGTTGGCGCGGAGCGACGAGGCGGTCGAGGCCGTTGCGAAACGTGCCTGGAGCCGGGAACGCGGCATCGCTTTCGTGGCCGGTTTGGTCATTATCTTAGTTACATTGGGGCTTGGTACCATTGCGGTCCTCAGAATCACATCACTTGCGGACATTCCCGAGCCGTCCGTTCATGCCCACAAAATCGACGGAGCCGAGATCGACGCGATGAGTCCATTGGAGGCTTGGGGCGAATGGAAGGATCTGCGTGAGGAGGGGCTGGGCCCTTATCAGCCGCCGATTCACTTCCTCGCCCAGCAGTCGATCCGGCGTCACAAGGTATTTGTCGCCGTGGTATCGGTCATCGCCGTGTGCGCGCTGGCGCTCAGCGCCGGCGCGTGTCTCTTCCCCAGCGCGAAACGCAGCCACTAACTAGCAGCTCAACTCAGGTATTCTGCCCGCTGTTCGCGTGGGACTTCCACCCAACGGCGTCCGAACCGCGAGCCCGTTGCCAAGTGGGTCGCCTCCAGTGATTCCTTGTCCAGCAGCCCATCCAAACGGTTGACGAGCCGCGTGTCTTCAGCTGTCGCGCCGGGGCCTAGTCGGACCCGAACCGGGGCAAGCTCTCCACCGAGGCCGATCCCCGCTCCTGAGCCGCGAGCCCGCAACTACGCGATCGTCTTAAACTTGGCCGCGAACGGGTCCTGGGCGCCGACGGGTGCCCACACCAGGAGGCCGAAACCGTATCCTGCACCGCTTTGGAAATCGCGGGCGCATGAAGCGCCTTGACCAGCCAAGAAACGGGCGCTATTATCCAGTAGTGGGTTCACATCAAGTCCTCTTCGGAAGATCGCGTGAGCCTGAAAACCCGTGAGCGGTTGCGATCTAATGCTGTGCTGACAGATGCGTATCTGGAGACCTGGAGTGCATCTGATGACCTATTCTAACGCAGCTACCTGCCCCCCCCATCTTTCCGTAATCATCACGGCATACGACGAGGGCGAAGAACTCGTCAAGACAATCAACTCCGTCCGGGCCAGCACGCGGCAGCCGTACGAAATCATCGTCGTCGACGACGGGTCGACTGACGGGTCGTGTAACGCGATCGAGGCGGACGGCGTTCGAGTCATTCGTCATGACGAGCGGGTCGGGATTGCGGCATCGCGGAATGACGCGTGTGCGGTAGCTCGCGGCGACGTTTTGGCTTTTCTTGACGGCCATCAGCGACTCAGTCCCGGATGTCTGGACCAATGCGCCGAAACCGCGCAACAACGCCAGGCGATCGTTTGGCCGGACGTGCGCGGCTTGACGGACCGTGGTTGGACCGGTCACGGAGCGCTGCTGCGTCTGAGTGAGAAGGACGGTAGCTTCTCCGGAAAATGGCTACGGCGAAAACCACAGCAATCGCTCTCGCCGATCAGCACGCTGATCGTTCCCGGATACGTCATGCCGCGAGCGGTCTACGACAGGGTGCGGTGGATTGGGGCGCTCCGCGGTTGGGGCGCGTCCGAGGCAGCGATCACGGTCAAAGCGTTCTTCTTGGACATCGAAGTTCTGCACTTGTGTGGTCCGCTGGCCCGGCATTTCTTTCGCAAGAAGCTGCCGTATTCGACGCCATGGGAGGCAGTCTGGCGGAACCACGCGCTGGTGGCGCGAATCTGCTTCGACGACCGGTCGTGGTTCGATTACTGGCTGCCGCGGGTATTCGAAAAGCATCTGACCGAGCGTACGCGACGTGACCTGGCGTCCCCTGACGTGCTGGCCGAGCACGAAGGTTTTCTCGCCGAAAAAGTCCGTTCCGATCGCGAGTTCTTCGAGTTGGTCGGTCGCCCGCCCGTGGGCGAAGCAACCGCCAAAGGAAACGGGCAAGGCCCGCGAGAACCCGTACACTTGAGCGACGAGGAGTATATCAGGCAGCAGCGCCGGCGCAGCAAAGCGGGCGAATACAAGACGATTCGACCGCGGGTGGATGCGGCGTTGAAATGGATGACCGAGAAGATTCCAGCGGCTGCGCTGCTCGGCAAGCGCGGTCTGGACGTGGGCACTCGCGACGGTTACGCCGTCGAAGCCTTCCGGAAACTCGGAATTGCCGAGGCCGGCGGGGTCGAATTGGTGTCTGAGACGGCCGATTATGCCGCTCGGCGTGGCCGAGCGGTCCGGCAGGCCGACATGCGACGTCTGCCCGATCCTGACGGTTCGTGGGACTTGGTCACCTGCATCCATTCCCTGGAACATTGCCCCGAGCCCCAGCGGGCGGTCGGCGAAATGGCGCGCGTGCTGCGTCCTGGCGGGTGGCTGTTTCTGGTCGTACCCCGGGAAGCGAGACCCGACCGCGATCCCCTTCACAATTGTGCTTTCCCGAACGCCGAATCATTGCGGCAACTGGTGCTCGCGGAGGGTAGTCTGGACGCCGCCACAATTCGAGAAGACCTCGGCATCCTGGCCAAAGGTTGCCGCGAACTTCGTCTGCTGGTTCGCAAGAGGAACTCCATTCATTGAGAAGACCCTTCACAGAGATCAGATTTTCGAATGAATCCACAACGACATAGTCAATTCTGAGAAAAACACTGAAAAGAAGGAGTCAACGAGATGCCTAGCCCGTCACCCAGCCCGAGCCCCTCTCCGTCGCCTAGCCCTTCGCCCTCACCGAGCCCGAGCGCTTCGCCATCGCCGAGCCCCTCTCCATCGCCTAGTCCTTCGCCTTCACCCAGTCCTAGCGCTTCGCCGTCGCCGAGCCCGAGTCCCTCTCCCAGCCCTAGTCCACCGCCCTGCGAAGTAACGGGTGTCACTCCCGTAACCACGACGATCCCGGTGAACAGAAACATCACTTTCACCGCTTTGGGGACCAACCTCGGCAGTGTCGCGTGGACGACGAGTCCCGCAGGAAGCCCGGCGACGGGTACGGGTGCATCATTTACAACGCAGTGGAGTGCGTCCGGCACCAAAACTGTCACGGCAAGCTGCGGCACCAGCAGCGAGGATGCGACCGCCACCGTTGTTAAAGTTGATAGAATCCAATACGACGATCCCGATAACGGCTGGACCGACGTTCCGTCGCCGCTGTTTGTCTTTAAGGGCACAGTGGTTCAATTCAAGGCGATTAAGGCTCCTGCAGGCGCGCCCTGGCCCGCGGGAAAACCGGTGTGGGGCGGCTCCTCGGGTGCATCCGGCACCGGAGAAACGAAGAACGTGACCTTCAATACTCTTTCGGTCAGCAAGACGGATTACAAGACTGTAACGGCAGAGTGCGGAAATACCGTATCAGTGAACGTCGTTTGTTATGATCTGATCGGAACGCTGACACCGGACGACCCTTTCGATCAAAGAAGCCAAACGAAGTACGGAATCGCAGAAACAGTCGATTTGGCCGTTATCATAGATCCCGGTGACGTCACAGCGTCGGAAGCTGGCGACCTGAAATGGAGGCCACAATCCGGCGTCGGAACCCTCTCCGCTGTTACTAATTCGGGAACGGCCGACTACGACGCCGGTGCGACACCTGGCGACGTGGAACTGAAACTTGAAATTCAGAGTGGACCATCGAAGTGGTTGGGACCCTACTACGATAGAACCATCGTCGCACCGGACGGTGATTACATGAAGCGGAAACCCGGCACCGGGCTCAGACACCAAGTGGATACATGGTCTTGTGGTTGGCAAGGTGAGTCCTATCTGCTCCCCAAAGAGGTTTCATTTGCAAATATTGAGCGCCGTGAGGGTGAATGTGACGCGACCCGTACAGGGTGGCTGTCTACCCATCCGCCTTTGCACCATGACGCAGGTGGTTATAAGGCTATCGGTGATGGTGACAGGGCAAATGGGTGTAAGGTCATTGCCACTGACACGGTATTCTCAGGGCAAAAGTCTCCCGATCCAGATTACGCAGAGGGTGATTTCCTTTGGCCTATCCCTGCAGAGTACCGCGTGGCAGGCGGCGCGCCTGTGGAGTTTACTACCAGGAATCATCACGCGACATCCGATGATACTGGGAAGTGCCTGATGGAAAAGTGTACCCACCCTGAGACCAGAGTTCCTGCCGATCCTACATCGACATATTGATGAGGAACGAAAATGCGTGCATCCCGAAAACAAGAACAGCTACGGTCCGTTTGTAACGTTATCTTTCTAACAGTTGCGGTCTGCTGTTTGGCAGGCGGCGAGGCATTTCCGCAAGCTCGGGAGGACTTAGAAATGGAAGCACAGGAATACGAACAGAGTTTGAACCAGATCCAGTCGCTGGCCAAATCAAGAGATCTCCAAAGCCTGGAACGCTTTGCGGAAGAAATGGAAAGCAAATGGATCAGAAAGAAGCCGGAGCTTTACGCCAGGTTGATGCTCCACCTAGTGGACAATCTCAGTTCCGTAATCGCTGAATACAGCAAATATCGAGCGACTACGGAAAAGTATGCCATCCAGCTCCTCGATAAAGTCGACGGGATGCCGCTGGACGTCGAGTTCGGCCTGCTGCGTTACGTGCGGCACGAGCTCGAAGATCAAACCGTTAAGCTGCCGGACGACAAATCGCTCAACCAAGTACGACGCCAGAAAGCGCGCAGATGGGTCGATGCCTGGAAACGATTGAACGACGCAATTGACAAGGATTGGGACCCCGAAGACCTGCCTGAAGAAAGCGTTGCGCCGCCCGACGCGACCCGCCTGCCCTCCGGCGTGGCGCCGGAAGAGATAGATGACCCCATGCTCCGTGCGGAGTACGAGGCGGCGATCGAAACGAATCGACAAAAAAACGAGGAATACAAGAAGCAATACAGGCTGCGGAAGTTGAAGAAACGCTTCTCGCGGAAGATAGAGAAATTCCTTGTCACCGCCTACTCGACGCCACCATACAACATGCAAGAACTTGGCAAGTATCTTCGCGATTACGTCGATGACGAGGAGTTGAGAGCAAGAATACTCGAGGCTGTGGCAAGCAACGCTGCCCAGGAACAAGGCAAATGACTGTTGTAGCCACAAGAGGATTGTCGCCAGTAAGAACAAGAATGGCGGGCGCAAGAGGTGTCAGGAAAGGATAATGCCTTGTCCTTTCTCTTTCGCGACAATTCGAGAAGACGTCTGCATCCTGGCCATAGGTTGCGGCGAACTGCGGCTGCTGCTGGTTCGCAAGAGGAACTCCATTCATTGAGAAGACCCTTCACAGAGATCAGATTTTCGAATGAATCCACAACGACATAGTCAATTCTGAGAAAAACACTGAAAAGAAGGAGTCAACGAGATGCCTAGCCCGTCACCCAGCCCGAGCCCCTCTCCATCGCCTAGTCCTTCGCCGTCGCCGAGTCCGAGCGCTTCGCCGTCGCCGAGCCCGAGTCCCTCTCCGTCGCCTAGTCCTTCGCCCTCACCGAGTCCGAGCCCGTCGCCATCACCCAGCCCGCCGCCGCCGCCGGAACCTGAACCGGATGTCGTGCCGCCGCCTGAGGAAGACGAGTGCTTGTGCGAAGGCGAAGAGCAATGCGAGCTGGAATGCGAAGTTTGCAGTGAGGAGCCCGTGCGCTACGTCAATGGCGAAGTTCAGCTACGGACAACCGATCTCGCCAGCGGCGGCTTCGGTGGGTCTTGGAGTCACGATCGCGTCTACAGCAATCAACTGCCGGCCGATCACGACTACGGCAATGGCTATAACTGGCTGATCCGCCGATGGCCGCACCTGATCCAAAAGGAGGACGGGTCGATCGTTTTTGTCCAGAGTACGCGCGAGGCCGTCTGGTTTGACTTGGTGAGCGGCAGCTACGTCGGCCGATACGGAGCAAAACACACGCTGACGCACGACGCCACCAACGAGGTCTTCAAGTTGACCACGCCCTCCGGCATCGTTTGGGAGTTCCACGACTTCGACCAGACTGCCAACCCGACCGGCAAATTCAAGAGCCAAACGACTCGCGGCGGCCAGGTCACCAGCGCCACAGAGTACACCGCGGACGACCGCATCGCGGAAATCCAACGGAGCTACACCACCGGCGGCAGCACGACGACCGAATCGTTCAAGTACGACTATTTCACCTCGGGCGAGCAATCCGGCAGGCTGCAGTACGTGACACTCCGCCGCCAGGTCGACGCCGGCCAGTGGGACGAGATCCAACGGGCCGAGTACGAGTACTACGGCAGCTCTGAAGACCACGGCAGCCTGGGTGACTTGAAACGCGTCAAGATTCAAGTGCTGGACGGATCGACCTGGAAAGACCGGTCCATCTCGTACTATCGCTACTACAAGCAGGGCGACACAAAGGGCTCGCCGCATTGCCTGAAATACGTGCTCAAGCCGCAAGCCTACGCCCTGCTGGCCGATGCGGTGGCCGATCCGCTCACCGCCACCGATGCCCAGGTGGCCGCGTATGCCGATCACTACTTCGAATACGACAGCGACCGGCGCGTCACCAAGGAAATCGCCGTCGCCGGATCGCGCACGTATACGTTCAGCTACACCACCAGCACGCACGCCGACGGCTACAACAATTGGAAGCGCAAGACCGTCGAAACGCGCCCGGACACCAGCCAGCACATCGTTTACACCAACTACTTGGGACAGATACTGATCAAAGAGTTGAAGTCCGGCACGGATCGCTGGATCGAGTACCACAAGTACAATTCCGATGGCCGGGAGATTCTCCGTGCCAGCCCGTCGGCCGTCACGGGTTATGACGACACGCAGGCCGACTTGAACGTCTCGCTCAAGGCCTCCGACGGACTGATCTACGTCACCGACTACTACTCGACCACCGGCGGCGGAGCGGCCGAAGGATACGTCCAGTTCCAGAAGATCAAGAAAGGCAACAGCGGTACCGAGATCAAACTGCGCGCCTATGAATACACGTCCCGCTCGGCTGGCGGGACGACGATCTACCCGCGCTCGAAGATGACCGTCTATCGCAACGACGACGGTACCGGAGCCATCGACACCAGCTACAGCTACACGTGGTACACCGGCACCGTGCAAATCGAACAGCGCACGACAACGCTGCCGGCCGTGCCCACGTCGCAAAACGGCTCCGGCACCTCTGCCACACGCGTCGAACGCTTCGATCAGTACGGCAACCTGATTTGGGTGAAAGACGAACGCGGCTACATCACGCGACACACCCACGACGTGGTCACCGGCACGCGCACGCAGACAATCGAGGATGTCGACACGACCCAAGTCAGCGACGAACCGTCTGGGTGGGTCACACCCTCCGGCGGCGGCTTGCATCTGGTGACGGACTACGAATACGACGACCAAGGCCGGTTGACAGAAGAACTCGGCCCGTCGCACACCGTCGACCTGAACGGCACGGCGACGACGGTTCGCACAGCCCGTTGGACTGTCTACAAAGACGTCGACAGCGAACTCTGGACCGCTCAGGGCTACGCCACTGGCACGGCACCGAACTACACCTACACGCTGGTCAACCCCGTTTCGATCACCAAGTTCGACAAGAACCAGAACGTGCTGGAAGAGATCCAGGCCACGCGCAGCTCGACCAGCGGCAAACTGCAACCGACCGACAGTTTCCCGCGTTCCTCGTACGTCCGTTGGACCACGAATCAGTACACGCACTGCTGCCTCCTCGCCTCGACACGCGTTTACCACACGATTCCGGCCAGCGGTGAGGGGTCCAGCGGCACGAACTACGACCAGACCGACTACGGCTACAACGCGATGCATCGCCGCAACGCGACGGTCACGCCGGGCGGCACGATCACGTTCGACGTGCTGGACGTGCCAGGGAACGTCGTCAAGACCTACGTCGGCACCAACGACGATGGGGCAACCGAGAGCGATCCCACCGGTGGCGGAGCCGATCCCGACAACAACATGGTCCTGATCACCGAGAATGAATACGACGGCGGCAACGCGGGCGGCGACGGCAACTTGACCGAGGTCACCCAGCACGTCGACGGCAGCACCACGCGCGTGACCGCGTACCGTCACGACTGGAGGAACCGGCAGGCCGACATCGACGGCGAAGAAGATTCTTACCTCAAGCATACGCTGGACAACTTAGATCGCGTGAGCCGCGTCGACCAGCACGATACCACGTCGTCGGGGACGCTGGTCGGCCGCAGCGAGACGAAGCACGACGACCGCGGCCGGGTCTATCAGACGATCCGTCGCGCGGTTGATCCGGCGACCGGGACGGTGGGCGACGCGCTGACCGACAACACCTGGTTCGACACCGCCGGGAACACGATCAAGCAGCAAGCCGGCGGCACCGAGCAGTTCACCAAGGCGGTCCACGACGGCCTGGGCCGCGCGACGAAGCAATACACCGGCTTCGACACCGACGAAACGAGCTACGCGGACGCCCAGACCGTGACCGGCGATACGATCTTCGAGCAGGTGGAAACCGATTACGATGCTGCGGGCAACGTGACGCTGATCACGACGCGCCGCCGGCTGCACGACGCGACCGGGACCGGCGAGCTGACCACGCCCGGCGGGTCACAACCCAAGGCCCGAGTCAGCTATACGGCCTTCTGGCACGACGGAATCGGCCGCGAGATCGCCCAAGCCAACTACGGCGACAACGGCGGTTCGGCCTTGACGCGTCCCGATACCGTGCCGGCCCGCAGCGACACGATTCTGGTCTCCACCACCGAGTACAATGACAACGGCGAGCGTTTAAAGCCCATCGCTCGCCCCGGCAAGAAGGACCGCACAGGGTCCGAGGCCGCGGGCCGCCAGACCGCGATCATCGAGAACTACGGGGCCGGCGATCCCACGACCGGCGCTGCCGATGAGGATCGGCGGGTCGCCTTCACGTACACGGCCGACGGACTGCGCAAAACGATCAAGGCCCGCCAGCAATCTTCGGCCGACGACCAGGTCACCAAGTACGTCTACGGCACGACGCTCACCGATTCGGACGTCGCCCGCAGCGATGTGTTGCGGGCGGTGATCTATCCCGACAGCGATGACGTGGACTCGCCGCTGGGCGACGGACCCGACGGCGTCTACGACCGGGTCGAGCACCGCTACAACCGGCAGGGCGAGATCAAGGAGACCAAGGACCAGAACGGCTCGATTCACGCCTTCGAATTCGACAAGCTGGGCCGGCAGACGCACGACCGCGTGACGACGCTCGGAACGGGTGTGGACGGGGCGGTTCGCCGCATCAGCACGACCTTTGAAGTTCGCGGCCCGGTTGAGAAGATCACCAGTTACGATAACGCCGCGATTGGCAGCGGCAATGTGGTCAACGAAATCGTCCGCGAGTACAATGATCTTGCCATGCTGGTCAAAGGTTTCCAAGAACACGGTGGCGCGAAGAACGGCAATACGCCGTACGTGGGCTACAACTACGACGAATCGGCCGCAGAGGGCGAATTCACCAAGGGGCTGCGTCTCACCTCGCTGCGCTATGCCGACGGCCGGCTGGTGCATCACACCTACGGCACGTCCGGCAGCGACGCCGACCATCTCAATCGCCTCGATGCCATCAAGGACGACAGCAGCGGTTCACCCGGCGCGATGCTGGCCGCGTACACGTATCTCGGCTTGGACCAGGTGGTCGTCGAGGATCTGCCCGAACCGGACATCAAGGTCGACCTGTTCGGCGGCACGTCAGGCAGCTACGCGGGCCTGGACCGCTTCGACCGCGTCATCGATCAGCGCTGGTACGATTACGGTTCGTCGCAGGATGTGGACCGCTTCAAATACGGTTACGACCGCGCCTCGAATCGCACCTGGAAGGAAAACACCGTCAGCAAGAGCCTGTCCACGCCGGTTTACCTGGACGAGTTCTACACCTACGACGGCCTGCACCGCTTGAAGACCTTCGACCGCGGCGAACTGAACGCCACCAAGACCGGCATCACCGGCACGCCAGCCCGCGAGGAAGACTGGACGCTCGACCCCTTGGGCAACTGGTCCGGCTACATCCAGAAAACCAGCGGCACAACCGATCTGGATCAGGAGCGCACGGTCAACCCCGTCAACGAGATCACCGACATCACCGAGACAACCGGCACGTCGTGGATCACGCCCAGCTATGACAAAAGCGGCAACATGGTCGTCGTGCCTCGTCCCGATGACTTGGCCAACGGCTACACCTGCACCTACGACGCCTGGAACCGCTTGGTCAAAGTCGAAGCCGGCATCTCGACCGTCGCCACCTACGCCTACGACGCCCTTCACCGCCGCGTCACCAAAACCATCGACTCGACGGTCCGCCACTTCTATTATTCGGCCCAATGGCAGGCGCTCGAAGAGCGCCTCGACAGTTCCACCAATCCCGACCGTCAATACGTCTGGGGTCCCTTATACATCGACCACCTGATCCTCCGCGACCGCGACACCAGCGACCCGCCAAACGGCACCCTCGACGAACGCCTTTACGCCCTGCAGGACGCCAACTGGAACGTCACCTGCCTCGCCGATACCGCCGGCGACGCCGTCGAACGCTACCTCTACGAGCCCTACGGCACAGTAACCATGTATGACGCGACTTGGTCAAGCACTCGCAGCACTTCGTCCTATGACAACACGGTCGTTTACACCGGTCGCGAGTACGATCCAGAAACCGGTCTGTACCATTACCGGAATCGCTACTACGACTCCCAGTTGGGGAGGTTCGTCTCACGGGATCAGGATCCACTGTTCTATCCCTTGGCCAAGCCTTTGGAGTCCTCGAATAACCAACTGACTTTCGCGTCCGGTATCTCTCTCCTCTCGCAAGGAAGCCTTCGGAGCCTTTACGAGTACGGCGATTCGACGCCTTTGGTTGCGACCGACCCAACTGGTCGGAATATATTCTGCGGTCCATGTTTCCCGCTCCCACCTGGTCCGCCAGCAGCGTTGTGCCCTGCCTGGGCATATTACATTTTCACTATCCCTCACGCCGGCAGTTGTGTGGTTCCGGCGGGGGCCGGCTTTTTCCTGCGATGTCTGTGTACCCGACCATGTGTGGGGATTGAGTATTGGAAATGCAACTTTGGCACTTGGGTGTATCTTTTCGGTTTTAATAGTTGCCCGTGACGACGAGTGAAAGCTGACCTTGTTGGAGTGCCGTGATGACCAGAGATGGACGGAAGTCTATTGTCCTCGCCGTGCTTGTTGCAGTCGTGTTTGTGGGGTTGATGGTGTTGGCGTTTTGGTGGTCACTGACACGTCCACTGTAAGCAGAACCGGGAGAAAGGTCGTGGCAGTTCATTTCGTCACGCTCTTCGCGCTGCTACTTGTGCAAGGGGTAGTCGAATTCATAATGGGGTCCGCGCTTGTATGCGCGTCATTGTCGCGCGGATTCTTGATGCAAGCTCGCGAGGAACCGCCATTTCTTCACGAGGGAACCGTAACAGGGATTTACACTGCGATTGGGGCGGTTTGCATTGCAGCAGGAGTCATGAGAGTGTTGGCAAGCATAGACGTGCTGCGTGGCAAGCGACGTGTTTTCATCCTGGCGGCGACAGTGTTTGGGCTCGTCACGAGTTTCACCTGTTATTGCGCACCGACGTCGCTGTTATTGGCCATTTACGCTTTCGCCGTTCTGCACACTAAGGAAGGGAGAGGAGTGTTCCTGATTTCGCAAACGGAGTGTGCAGACGGGCGGGTGGGGTCACCCATTAAGGCTTCTGGCAAGTAGTAAAAGTTCTTCCTTGTTCAAAGGGCGGAAAGCACTGTCAGGAACAGTTTTTCGACATTGGCGACCAATTCTGGTAGTTTCTCCCAGAAGACGGTTCCTGACACCTTTCCCCCAGTAGGAACAAGGTCGTGAGCGGCGGGGGTCAGGTCTTGACTTAGAGCTTAAGGCCCATCGGAAAAGAGGCATCGCTGACACGTTGTTTGCTTAAGTTCTAAGTCAAGACCTGGCCCCATTTGCATTCGAAACGCAGCCACTGACTAGCAAGTCAACTCAGGTATTCTGCCCGCTGTTCGCGTGGGACCTCCACCCAACGGCGTCCGAACCGCGAGCCCGTTGCCAAGTGGGTCGCCTCCAGTGATTCCTTGTCCAGAACCAGCAGAAGGCCGCGCAGCATGGACGTGGCGGTCAGAATGTACGACGAGTCCGTCTCGGCCAATCGCCAGCGGGACCAGCGATCCAGTCTCGGATGCTCGCCAAGTACACGCGCCATTCGAGGGTCGTCTGCACGAATCGTCGTCATGGTCCGGCACGCCTGACAGCGATCGCCGGTCAGACACGATGGGCTGACGTTTTGGCGGCACGTCGGGCAAGTGACCATGGCCGATGGCAGGACGCGGTCTTCAGAAACCGGACACTTCTGCAGAAACTCGGGCAAGACGCGTTGCCCGCTTGCGGCGCACGTCACAAGATCCGACTCCAACACTTGCCTGCCGGATTGTTCGCAAGCGGCAATCGCTTCGGGGACTGTAATTCGCCCGTCATCCATCACCAGCAAGCGATACGAGCGGCGGCCCGTATCGGGGCATTGGAAAGGAGGCGGTTCGATCCCACGGTCGACCAGCAACTGGGCCCAGCCGTCGAACGAGAGATCGGCGCGGGTCTCGTTGATTTCGAACAGCAGTTTGCAGTGGAAGTACTTGCACCAGACGACGGTCACGACCAGCAGTTCCGCTCGCTCGTCGTGAGAAACGATGGGCGCACGCTCCTTGCCGGTGGCGGCCCAGCGGCGGGTGTCTTCTCCCGAGACGCGCGGCGGCTTGCCCTCGATTGGCGCCAAGTCGTCCACCCGCAACGCCGACAGCAGACTATCGTCAAAAGGACGCCCTTCGGGCGAAGCGTAGACATGGGCCAGACGGCAGCCGGTCTGGTTGCTCATGGACCGGATGCGGTAAGTGTATCGTAGCAGCGGCTGGTCTTCCAAAGTACAGCCGCCCAATCGCACGTTGCCGTCTTCGACCGTGTACGCGTCAAACAGTCTTGACGTCAGTTGTCGCACGCTGACCGGCTGACCTGTGGGCGCAGCGTGGACTACGTTCCCCATCTGCTGAAGCCGGGCGACCGTCCAATCGAACAGCGGCGATGACAGGGTCAACTGTTCTGTTGCCGTACTATCTGCGACGGTGGACTCGTCAATCGCGAATCGCACGGTGTCCGCGCCGTCAAAATCCTCGCGAGCGTCCTCCGGAACGACCAATTCGCAAACACCATCATCCTTGCGTTCCATCGGCAAACGCAGCGTCGCCAGCGCCCACAGAAAGAACTGCTGGGCGAGAAGATCGACGTCGGGTGTAGAGTTATCTCTTGGGGCGGTCACGAGTCGCCAGGACGCGATGTCGCCGCACGCCGTGATGAGGCGTACGGCGTTATGTCAGAGGAATCGACTTTCCAGAGGTTAGGTTGACCAAGTTCCGCAAAGATTGCAAGAGCAGATGCTGGCTATCGTCTACTTGGCTTCGTTCTCCTTCTCCGCCAGAAGTCCCTCCAACGCGACAATCTCCGCGCGTAACTGTTCGATTTCCGCCTCTTTCTCGGCCAGTTGTTCTCGCAATTTCGGCAATCGCTTTTCGGGCTTGCCCCGAAACATGCGGTGTATGACGCCCAGGACCAATATGCCTCGAAACATCCGCATGCTTAGCCCACGCAGGCGGTACACGCGGGCGACTCGGCTGAGTTGTTGCAGACGCAGCACTCGGCCCACGCGCAACATCCGCAAGAAGCTGATCAGCGGCAGGCAAATGATCGCTATATCAATCAAGTGCTCCTTGCAGTAGCGGAACTTCTTCCGGACGATCGAGAACATGATGATGAACTCGACCGTGAAAGCGTACCAGATTACGGCTTCGACTGCTGCCAGGATTACGGTCATATGCCGACTTGGCGTGACGTTTGTGGCCTTAAAGTAGAACTCGAAACCGAGTATGGGCAGCACCATCAGCGCGAATAGGATCATCGGGACGCTGAACGCCTGTTCCACCCGTTGTTGCAGGTTGTCATCGACGCGTGCCCAGCCAATGCGCGGCAGCCAGATGGATTGCCCGTCGACGTGATCGCGGCCGCCGAGCCGAAATGGTGGAAGGACACAGTACAGAACGTCCCGCCACGGGCATTTGCCGCCGGTTACGAAGTGAGCGATTGCCTCGGCGACAAACAATGGCTGCAAAAGTGCCAACGTCCATGCGTAGAAGGCAATATCGCCCCGAATATCGTGCCTTAAGATCATCAGCATCCCGGCGACCAGAACCAGATAGCCGACCGACACCCAATACATGACCGGCCCCAGGTATCGGTCCAGACCGGTCACCGATGGATCGGAGGGGATCTCCGGCTCAGTGGCGTCGGCCGATGGACACGACGTGCTCCGAGGCAGCTTGTCGGTCGGGCACCCGCTCGGATCCTGTGGGGCCATGTCGTATGTGCTCAATACTCGTTCTGTTCGGCCGTGTCGTCTTCCGGCGAGGAAATATCGGCCTTGACCACCTGGCGAATTGCTCGTCTATCGACTTCGTCACGAAGCCGCCCGATGGCTTCTTCGAGCGGCATGGCGCCCAAATCGCCGTCGATGCGGTCGCGCAACGCAACGGCATCCGATGCTGCTTCGCGCGGACCGACCACCGCCATGTAGGGAATCAGCTCCAGTTGCGCGTCGCGGATCTTGGCCTGGACCTTGGCGCCGCGCAGGTCGGTTGTTACGCGGAAGCCCGCGTCGGCAAGCCGTGCTTCCACCGCTCTGGCATATTCGTCCGATTTCTCGCTCAGCGGCAGGACGCGGATTTGCTCCGGCGCCAACCACAACGGAAATGCTCCGGCGAAATGCTCGATCAACATGCCGACGAATCGTTCCATCGAACCAAACGGCGCTCGATGGATCATCACTGGGCGGTGAGGCCGATTATCCGCGCCGATGTATTCCAGTTCGAATCGTTCCGGCAAGTTGTAGTCCAACTGGACCGTTCCCAGTTGCCACTGCCGACCGATGCAATCGCGCACCATAAAGTCGGCTTTGGGACCGTAGAAGGCGGCTTCGCCCATCTGCGTTTCGTAGTCCAAGCCCGATTCGCCGAGAACCTTGTGCAGTGCCGTTTCGGCTCGCTCCCAATTCTCGTCGCTGCCCACGTATTTGTCGCTGCTCGCGTCGCGCAAGGACAGATGCACTCGATAGTCGGTCAACCCGACGCTTTCCAGCACGAACCGGGTCAGATCCAATGTCTCGCGAAATTCCTGTTCGACTTGTTCGGACGTGCAGAAGAGGTGCGCATCGTCCTGCGTCAGTCCGCGGACTCGCAACATGCCGCTTAACTCGCCGGTTTGTTCGTAACGATAGACCGTGCCGAATTCAGCCAAACGAATCGGGAGTTCCCGGTAGCTGCGCGGCTGAGACTTGTACATCTGCACGTGATGCGGGCAGTTCATCGGCTTCAGCAGGTACCGCTCTTGCTTCCGTTGCCAGGCCCATAAGCACTCGACGCGCTCCGCCGGCGAGTCTTCCAGACAATACCCACACTCCTCGGAATCAAATCCCAGTACCTCGGCGGCCTCGATCAGCTTCCGTTCGTCTTCGGCGGAAATCGCGTCCGCTGCGTCGTCTGCCTCCAGTTTGCCGATCAGGAAATCAACGATCTGGCCTGCGTTGTGATGAAAGATCGGTGCAAACTGCGATTCGCGGTAATAAGGAAAGTGACCGCTGGTCTCGAACATATCAACTCGGCCGATGTGCGGCGAATAGACGGGCTCGTAACCGCGGGCCAACAGTTCCTTCTTGATGAACTCTTCGAGCAGGCCCCGCACGGTTGCCCCTTTCGGCAGCCAAAGGCAAAGCCCCGAACCAACCGAGTCGGGGTCGAGGGCAAACAGCCCGAGCTTCCTGCCCAGCACACGATGATCGCGCCGTTTCGCCTCTTCGACCTGCTCCAAGTGCTGTTTCAGGTCTTTCTTGCTGAACCACGCGGTCCCGTACAGTCGTTGAAGTTGCTTGTTCTTGGCATCGCCTTTCCAGTAAGAACCGGCCACCGACAGCAGTTTGAACGCCTTGATCTTGCCGGCATTCGGAATGTGTGGTCCGCGGCACAGATCGACAAATTCGCCTTGACGGTAGAAACTCAACGAATCGTCATCGGCGAGCCCCGTGCTGATGTGCTCGACTTTCAGGTCCTGGTCGAGATCCCTGCAAAGCTCGACGGCCTTGTCTCGCTGGAGTGAGAGTCGTTCGAAGGGTTCGGCCTCTTTGATGATCTTGGCCATCTCCTCTTCGATCCGGGCGAAATCGTCTTCGTTGATCTTGTGCTCCAGGTCGAAATCGTAATAGAAGCCGTTACCCACGGTCGGGCCAAATGCCAGCGATACGCCCGGAAACAGCCGCATCACGGCGCGTGCCATTACGTGTGCGCATGAATGACGTAATACGCCAATGGCCTTCGGATCCCGGTCCGTCAGCAGAACCAGTGAGATCGGCCTCGTGTCGGTCAATTCCGCCAGCGGGCGAGTCGCGTCCACGACTTGGTCATCGACTTCCGCGGCAACGACTGCGGACGCCAGGCGCGAACCAATCGCCTGGGCGACGTCCAGAGCGGTAGCTTGATCGGGATACTCGTTGATCGAGCCATCGGGGAGCTTTACTTGGATCATAACCATTCCTCTTGGCTGGATGCGACCACAGTCACCGTTACGAAGGGCCACTGTTGGTTCGCATCGCAAGTAGATTCAGTCCGGATGCCTTATGATAGATGGCGCGCCTATTGCGTCAACGGCAAGTACCTACGGCATTCCCCACCAAACGAAGGGTTATGGCGAGGCGAAAATCCGTCTGATAAGATCCCCCTGATGTGTTAATTGACTTGGCGATGCCTTCGGCCGCCGCCAAATGTGGCATGGGCCCCCGGCCCGTGGCTCAGAAACACGGGCCGGGGGACCATGCTACAAAACTCGCGCGGGGTGCGCATTCTTTGACTGTTTGCAGTGCGAAGGGAGTATCCGAACATGGCAACCGACGCTGGCTCTGGCGGGTACGAAATCGCTGATTTCGCGGACATCCAGGGGGTTTCGTGTCCCTGCGGAATCGCTCGACGGGCGTTCGCCGACATCGAGGATTTTCCCGGCACGGTGCACGTGACGGAAATCTCGGTCAACGCACGTTTGCACTACCACAAACGATTGACCGAGACCTATTTCATCCTGGAATGCGGTCCCGATGCACAGATTGAATTGAACGACGACGTTATCCCTGTCCACCCCGGCATGTGTTTTCTGATTCGTCCCGGCGTCCGCCATCGAGCGATCGGCAAAATGAAGGTGTTGATCGTCGTTCTACCGAAGTTCGATCCCGAGGACGAATGGTTTGATTAGCAGGCTTCACGAAGGAAACAGAAGGACTATGAACACACGAAGAACACTTGTTTGGTCTCTGCTGTGCGTCTTTTTTACGGCGCTGCACGGATGCGGTGGTTGTCAGCAGCAGACCTCTCCAATCCCACCGAACACAACCACCGACGCCCCTGCCGTTGATCCAATCGACACGAGCGACAAGCCGGCTGATCCACCGTTCGTGCCGGAGGACGCGACCGATACGACGGAACCCGAACCGGATGAGACTGCGCCCGAGTCCGGAAGCGACGATCCGTTCGAAAGCGACCCGGAGCCCGGCTCTTCCGCCACGGAACCCACGAAAGACGAATCCCCGACCGATACGACGAAAGATGAAACGACTTCGGCCGATGAAACGGAGGAGTCCGACGAACCCGCTGCGCCCGACGAAAGCGAAGCCGAATCGGCGGCAGCGTCTGACGCCGCCGAAACCGTTGTCACCGGCGATTGGCCTTGCTGGGGCAGTAGTATCGCGCGAAACATGGTCAGTGCCGCCACGGGAGTCTCCATTGATTTTCAGCCAGCCGAAGATCCGAAGGAAGCCAAAAAAATGCTTTGGACTGCCCGTTTGGGATCGCAGACGTACGGGAATCCTGTGATTGCGGGCGGCAAAGTGCTTATCGCCTCCAACAACGGTGCGGAGTATCGGCCGAAACACGAAGGCGACCGCGGTTGCCTTTTGTGCTTTGACGAGAAGACGGGGAAGTTCCTCTGGCAGTTGACCCGCAACAAAATAGAAGAGGGAATGGCATTGGATTGGCCCGACGTAGGCATCTGCTCGACGCCCTTCATCGAGGGCGACCGCGTGTGGCTGGTCACCAACCGCTGTGAATTGGTGTGCTTGGACATCCAGGGCTTCTACGACGACGAAAACGATGGGCCGTACACCGACGAGGTGGACACCGAGAAACAAGACGCGGATATCGTTTGGATCCTGGACATGTTGAACGATCTGGGCGTTCGCCCGCACAACCAGGCCACCTGCTCGCCCGCGGTGTATGAAGATATGGTCTGCGTGCTCACGTCCAACGGTGTCGATGAAGAAACCCACGAGGAGATTCCGGCTCCGGAGGCGCCGAGTTTCCTGGGAGTGAACAAGAAAACGGGCAAGGTCGCTTGGCAGGACAACACGCCGTCGGCCAAGGTCCTGCACGGGCAATGGAGTTCGCCAGCCATCGGCGTCGTCAACGGACAGGCTCAGGTGTACATGCCCGGCGGCGACGGGTGGCTGTATGCTCTGGACGTGAAGACGGGCGAGCACATCTGGAAGTTCGACCTGAATCCCAAAGACGCCATATGGAAAGAGGCCGGTCGCGGCGACCGCAACTCGGTCATCGCCACGCCGGTGTTCTACGAGAACAGTGTCGTGTTGGGTGCCGGCCAGGATCCGGAGCACGGCGACGGCGTCGGACACCTCTACCGCATCGACGCGACGAAGAAGGGCGACCTCAGCCCGCAGACGCCCGACGGCACGGCTAATCCCAATTCGGGTCAGATCTGGCACCTGGGCGGCATCGACGAAGATGGCTCGCAAACGGGCGAAAAGGGTGCCGAGGCATTCCGCCGTACCATGTCGACCGTCGCGATCCATGACGGATTGGTCTATGCCCCGGACCTGAGCGGCCGCATCCACTGCGTCGACTTCGAAACGGGCAAACGGTATTGGGAGGCCGACCTGCTGGCTACCGTCTGGGGTTCGCCTTTGATCGCCGACGGCAAAATGTTCATTGGCAACGAGGACGGTATCCTGACGGTCTTCGCGACCGGCAAGGAATTGAAGATGCTGGCGGAGATCGAGTGCGAGTCGACGATCTACGGGACACCGGCTATCGCCAACGGCGTTCTGTTCATCAACGATAACAGGCGGCTATACGCGATCGCTGCCCAGTAGGCTCTTCATTTTCTAACCCCAAATCTATAACCAGCGACTTATCCGCAAGAGGAACGCCAACATGCCGCAGACCGCGATCTTTCCAGGGCGGTATGTTCAAGGCGAAGGCGTCTTGGACCTCCTTGGCGACGAAATCTGTCGGTTGGGCCGCAGCGCATTGGTCATTGCCGGCGGGACAGCGGGGCATTCGATCGTTCCCGGATACAGCTACCAATGGCATGCCATGTTCGAGGTCCATGCGGAGCCATTTGGCGGTGAGTGCTCGGAGGCCGAGATCGAACGCTTGGTGGCGATAGCCTCCGAAACGCAATGCGATGTGATTGTCGGCATTGGAGGTGGCAAAGTCATCGACACGGCCAAAGCGGTCGGTCATTCGGCAGAAGCACGCGTCGCCATCGTTCCCACCATCGCATCGACCGATGCGCCAACAAGTGCCGTCTCGGTGATCTACACGGACGAAGGCGCTTTTCAGCGGTATCTGTTTGTGCCGCGGAATCCCGATTTGGTGCTCGTCGATACGGGTGTGATCGCCCGGGCCCCGGTTCGCTTTCTAGTGGCCGGAATGGGCGATGCACTGGCGACGTGGTTCGAGGCGGAATCCTGTCGCCAAAGCTATTCTGACAACCAGTGCGGTGGAACCGGAACACTCGCCGCATACGCCATCGCTCGTCTCTGTTACGACACGATTCTACAATACGGCGTCGCCGCGAAGGCGGCTTGCGCCGAGGATGTTGTCACGCCGGCATTGTCGCACGTGGTCGAAGCGAACACACTTCTGAGCGGCCTCGGCTTCGAAAGCGGCGGGCTCGCCGCGCCGCATTCAATCCACAACGGACTGACCCGACTCGAAGGCACACACGACTACTACCACGGCGAAAAGGTGGCCATCGGCGTCTTGGCCAGTTTGTTCCTGACCGACCGTCCGAAGTCGCTGATCGAGGAAGCGTACGACTTCTGCAAATCGGTCGGCCTACCGACCACGTTGGCCGAAGTGGGCCTTGTCGACGTGACGGACGAAGATCTGAAGCTAGTCGCCGAAGGAGCCTGCGCCGAAGGCGAAACGATCCACCACGAATCGTGCCCCGTTCTGCCAGCCGCGGTACTGGCCGCGCTCAAAACGGCTGACCGTATCGGGAGAGAGAGGAAGAGTTGACCCTGCGCTAATCTGTACGCATACGCGTCACTCAATTCGTTGTCTCGGCTGGATCCATCGGGCAGGCAGCATGGGATACCCGGTCCAGGAGGTCAGGTCGTCCGGTGGGAACAAGGCATCTTGTATGGCGAGGGTGACGACGGTCGCGAACGGTTGTGGCCAGGAACGTGGGAACTTCTGAAACTGTGTTCAGACGTGTGTATTGGGGGATGCTGTACGCGGGAAGAGTGCCGAAAGGAGGCGAAGGCGATTGGTCAGAAGTACGGCGACGAGTTCTATCGTTGGAAGACGTGGCGGTTTAGCGGCTTTAACGGTAGGTGGGGGCATTATCACGCGGGATGGCAGTGCTACCAATGGCAGACGATAATGAACAACGCGCTTAAAGATCTCGTTGCTGAATCCAAATGCTTCTCGATGGCGAGAGTCGGCAACGTACAAGGAAAGACCTTGACGCACAACTGGATGGCCGTAACGGTCGGGCCAAAGCCACGCGGCGGCGGCTCGAGGTTAATAAAGAACACCAGTCGCTCCGGTCCATGCACTGCTTGGTTAGATCCGTGGACAGAGAGCTCCCCAGAGGTTTACCTGATCGATCCAGAGACGGGTATGTACGGTCGCCCCTTTGGGTCCGACCCGTCGTTTGCCAATTGGATCGTGAGTGAATATGAAATGCTTGAGGAATACTATGAGGGAAGGGAATACCCGTTTGGTTCCGAGGAGTATCCGACCGGCGTGACTGGGTGGTTTTTCACCGGCACGAGGTTTTTGCCGATGTCTTTTGAAGACGACTGGTCATGGCCTGCTTGCGGC
>JACKQG010001979.1_pt1 | contig 27501 bp, 26 predicted proteins | sample 8237621 | NCBI WGS metagenome assembly JACKQG01 (sample SAMN15677084, study PRJNA649215) | marine metagenome | biome: marine; feature: Black Sea; material: saline water; isolation source: suspended particulate matter (SPM) from the Black Sea western gyre | collected 2013-06-09/2013-06-10 | depth... | reverse complement strand
GGGACATCAGTAACCACAAAGTTTTCATCATCTACAGTCACCACACCCAGATTAGGAGTTAAAGTGGTGAAAGGATAATCTGCTATTTTCGGCCTTGCTGCTGATATGCGGCTGATTATGGTAGATTTACCGGAATTTGGAAATCCAACCAGTGCGACATCCGCCACAAGCCTGAGCTCCAGATTAATCCAGAAATCTTCCATTATTTCACCTATTTCCGCAAATGCAGGGAACCTTCTATTTGAAGATACGAAACTTGAATTCCCCTTACCGCCTATACCACCTTCAGCTATAACAATTTCATCTCCGGGACTTCCCAGATCAACAATTATATTTTCCTTGACATCCTTAATTATGGTTCCTACAGGAACTTTTATAATCAAATCCTTTCCGTCTTTACCATTTCTATTATTGGGCTCTCCATTCTTACCATTTTCAGCTTTGAAATGTATCTTCTTTTTAAATACATACAAAGTGCTTAAATCCCGGGTAGCTTCTATTATTACATCTCCACCCTTTCCGCCGTTTCCCCCGCTGGGAATTTTCCTGCGCCCACTTTTTAAGTTAAAAAAGGTAACTATACCATTCCCACCGTTTCCTGATTTTATATTAATTTTTGCCTCATCTAAGAACATATCCATCCTAAAAAAATATTTACCATTAATTCTTATAATATCAAAATTCTAAGACTGCCATCTGCGTATTCTCTTCCTGCTTATAGTTTTTTAAGGTGAACTCTAAAAATTATACTAAAGCTATATTCTACTATAATTTAAAGACCGCCTTATATATTTTCCTCTGAAGTACCAGGTCCAGGCCTTTTTTAAAATCTGAAAGCGGCATTACCTCTGATATCAGGGGAGATAAATTTATTTTTTTACCAGTTATGATATCATAAGCGCGCTTTAACGTCTCAGGAGTAGCAGAATAAGAGCTAATTATGGTCAGTTCTCTTTTATATACACTTTCGAAATCAACTCCGATCTTACTTTCCTTTCCTGATGCTCCAAAAATATTAACTGTTCCTCCATCTCTAAGGTAGTTAAGAGCTTCACCCAGCGTATATTTATTTGTTACGGTAAGTATAGCAATATCAACACCAATATCTGTAATATCTTTAATTTCCCGGGCAACATTCTGGTTTGACGGATTTATGGTATATTCTGCTCCCAGAAATCTGGCCATGGATAACCGGTTATTATCCAGGTCAATAGCCACTACTCTTCCACCTGATAGTTTTATTAGCTGGATAAAAAGCATTCCAATAATCCCGGTCCCCACTACAGAAAAAACATCATCTTTCCGGAAGGTAACTCTATCCACAGCCCTTATACAGCAGGCAAGGGGTTCTATAAATAATGCTTCCGGAAGGTTGGAGTCCGGGGGGATTTTAAAAGTAGTATACCCGATATGTTCTTTTGACAGCCTTATATACTGGCAGAATGAACCTGGATATATATTTGTTTCTTTAAAATGTCTGCACATTGAATGGCTGCCGTGTAAACAATAATGACACCGGTAACAGGGTATGTGGTGAGCAGCTACTACTATATCACCTGATTTGAACCTGGTTATATTCCTTCCGGTTTCTGCTACTCTTCCCACCACCTCATGCCCAAAAACCGCAGGCTTTTTTACTGCCGGGTCAAATATCTTTATAATATCAGAGCCGCATAGACCAGTATATATCATTTCTATTAACATCTCATCCTTTAGTATCCCTGGCCTGTCTATTTCTTCCAGCTTAAATTCATTTTGATTATAGCAAAGCAAAGCTTTCATAATGATTATGTTGTAATATTATATTTTATACCCTTCTGCTGACTCATGAGCTCCAGTGCACTTACCAGTTTTTCAAGGGGCATATCAGCAGTTATAAATTTAACAGTATCAATCTGTCCCGAGGTTATTAGATCAAATGCTTTTTTTACATAGTAAGGAGTATGATGGTATATTCCCTTAATAGTAAGCTCTGAGTAGTGAATAAGCCCTGTATCTATGTTAATGGACGTATCTGGCACACATCCTCCAAATAAATTTATAACTGCTCCTTTCCTGCCCATAAGTATGGCCATTTCCCATACTCCGGGAATTCCGGTGGCATCAACTGCTACATCTACTCCCCTTTTCCCTTCAGTCAGATCTTTTACTGCTTGAACCTGATCATCTACTTTGGAGCCATTAATAATATAATCCGCCCCAAACTGTCTGGCATACCCCAGCCTCTCATCTGATAAGTCCACTGATATTACAAGCGCACCCTTTAACTTGGCCAGAACAACAAACATAAGCCCGATGGGACCTGCGCCGTTAATCACCACCATATCATCAGTTTTAATATTGGACTCTTCTATACCATGCACCACACAGGCCAGTGGTTCCAGCAGTGCAGCTTCTCTGTAATCTACCTTCTCCGGTATTTTATATGTGTTTTCCTTTAATATTTCCCCCGGTATTTTTATATACTCTGCATAGGCGCCGTTATTGTATTCCAGATTCTCGCAAAGAGAATATCTTTCAAGTTTGCAGTAATAACACTTATAACAGGGAACACTATTTACTGCTACTACTCTGTCGCCTACTTTGAAATTATCCACATCTCCACCTATTTTTACAATATTGCCAGCCCACTCATGGCCAAAAACTGAAGCCTTTTTTATCATAGTGGGATGACCTCTTCTGTATGTTTTCAGGTCCGAACCACAGGTAAGAGCGCTCTTTATTCTAACCAGTGCTTCATCATTGCCTATCTCCGGTATATCTATGTCTTCATACCTTACATCTCCCGGTCCGTAAAATAACTGTGCCTTCATTTTGCCTTTCATAGGTTATCCCCGTTTGAATTATTTTAAAAAATCTATCATTTGAATATGTTACTTAAATATTACAGGAAGAATTTACCCAGTCAAGCAATGATTCCTCCAATAATTCCTATAATTAGAAACTGTATATATTCCAAATATATCTTCTTCCTTTACCCAATATGTTTATTTTTTCTTAAAGATTTGATAACTCTATATTTTAAATTTATCAGCTTTAATTTAAATCTTCTAAAAGGATTACTGCTATATCGAAACAGAAAGTCTTTGGCTGCAAATTTTATAACAACTTCTCTACCATATTTTAAGCTTAAATACCTTTTATGTTCATTTATCCATATATAAAGGTCTGTTTTTGTTCTGTTTGGAAATTTTTCCAGTAACCCGTAATGCTTAATTATTTCAATAGCAGAAAGATAAATATTATCATACCAGATAAGTGAAGCTTCTTCAAAAGTGATTATTTTTTCATCTATCTTTTTATTTTCATTTAACTGAACCATTAACTTGTTTATTTGTCCTAAGAGAAAACCATACTGGCCTGGTGCTGTTATTCTGATTTTAATATCAGGCCTATTTTCCTTTAGTTTTGTGATATTTAAAAATCTTTTTCTTTCAGCCAAAACAAATATCTCACTTGGGTCCATATTTGCTGTAAGAGGAGTATCTGTTATAAATTCTATTACTTCAGCATCTATATATTTAACACCTGTTTTTTTTGAAACACTAACTCTGTGATTGCCATCAAAAACAAAATATATATTACCAACTTTATAAAGTTTTACTGGCGGCAAAATTACATCACGAATAATTAAATTATGAATTTTTGCCCACCTTCGCTGCAGATGGACCTTTTTAGGAAGAAAATATCTGTCAAAATCTCTATATCTGTCAAGACTTCCTGCAATATTGTCCACTCTGACAGTCTTAATCCCAAGATATCCCTGTTTGTAAAGTTTAAATTCTTTTTTTATTTCTTCAAATGATAGTAGTTGGTTATTTCTACCTATAAGGAAATATTTAAGGCTGTTTAAAAGCGATTTAAACCTGGCGCTTTCAAATTCCTGATTTGAAATATCATAAGACATGTTAATGCTCTCCATTCGAATTAAAAAGATTCCTATAGTTAAATTTCTTCAAACTAAATTTCTATAATTCTGTACCCGTAAGCATTTATAACTTTTGTATTATTTACCGTTGTCAGCCAGTTATTATTTGTTCCATAGATATGTGTATGACCGTGAACTAAATATTTTGGATTAAATATTTTTATGAATTTATTAAAACACTTAAAGCCTCTGTGGCACAAATCCTGCCTGTCATGGTTTTTAAAAGGAGGAGCATGAGTTACCAGAATATCAACATATCTTTTTTTAAAAATTTTGTTTATATAAAGCTTTGGTTTTAATCTATTAATTTTCCAGCACATTTGAAAATCAGTATACTGATAATTTTCACCACTATATTTCATTGAACCCTCAAGACCCATCAATATTACATTATTGTATTCAATTATTTTTTGATTTAAATTTACACATCCTTCCGGAAAACCTGTTTTAATCCCACTCTCGGTATAAATTTTACCAGCATTATGATTTCCCATAACGTAAAACAGTGGCTTATTGAGTATTGTTACAATAAATTCAAGATAATAACTAGGGAGATCACCGCAAGATATAACAAAATCTATATCCCTCATTCTATCTGCAATGGAATTACTATAAATATGTTCGATTACCTTATCACTTATTAATAATACTTTCATAGCAATCATTGAAATGATAAGTTTTTTAAGGAAGCTTTGCAACCAAAGATATATATATGTTAGCAAAAAAATTAAAAATTAATCTTTTTAAGTACTTTTGTTTTAACTTAATTGAGGTTTATGATTTAATTATAAAAATGGATAAAATAAAATAGGTAAAAGAAGGATTTTTCTAAAATCTCAAAGAGACACTAAAAGATACCAATATAATTTTAAATTAAGAAAATGAATGAGGTATTTGAGATTATAAAAAAGAGAAGAAGTGTTAGAAAATATAGTGATAAGCCAGTTGAAAAAGAAAAAATTATTAACATTTCATATAAAATTTAGATAATAGAACAACCGGTTAGAAAAAAATATAAGAATTTTTACAATTGCTTCAAGTGAAAGCATACTATGAAAAAAATATGGATACTCTTCTGGACCTTCTTTAAAATAGGAAGTTTTACATTCGGAGGAGGATTTGCCATGATCCCCTTAATTGAGCGGGAGATAGTGGATAAGAAAAAATGGATTTCACAAAATGATATGATAGATATCTTATCCATTTCTCAATCCTTTCCCGGAGCTGTTGCTGTAAATTCGGCTATATTTATCGGTCAAAGAATCGGGGGATACATTGGAGCCTTATCTGCCTTGCTTGGTGTTATACTTCCATCATTTTTAATCATCATCGTGGTTGCCAGAATATTTACATATGTCAGTAATATAGTTGTAGTAAAAGCGGCCTTTAAAGGAATAAGCTCTGCTGTAGTAGCACTATTAATCGTTGCAGCGCTTCGGGTGGGAAAGGCCGGCATGAAGTATAAAATAAGTCCGCTGATAACCATAATAGCTCTTCTTCTCCTACTGGGAACAGGGATTCACCCTATCTACGTTATTATAATGGGAATAGCATTGGGTTTAATAATTTATTTATTTAAGATTATAAGGAAAAAGAAAAAATGATCTATCTGGAATTATTGATTACCTTCTCCAAAATAGGGTTATTTTGCTTTGGGGGAGGATACGGGATGATTCCCATTATTGAAAGAGAAATAGTAGCCCACAACTGGCTTACCAGTCAGGAATTCGTAAATATAATCTCAATTTCAGAGATGACCCCGGGCCCAATTGCTATAAACACAGCCACCTTTGTTGGTTACAAGATAGGAGGAATTCCAGGAGGAATGCTTGCCACTGTAGGGGTAGTCCTGCCATCACTTATTTTAATTTTAGGAATTTCTCATTTTTTATCTAAGTTTCAACATCACCCAATCATAAAAGACGCTATTTATGGAATTAGACCAATTGTACTGGCATTAATTATACAGGCTGCCATATTTGTAGCCAAAAATACCTTATTTAGAGAAGGGATAAATATTAAAACCATATTAAATTTTAATACCAGCGGTCACTTTTTAGAAATCATTAACCCTGCTACCCTGGCAATAACAGTTATAAGTCTTATAGTATTACTTGTCTCTAAAATACATCCAATCCTGGTAATACTGGCAGCAGGTGCAATGGGAGTTATTTTTCATTTCATAGGAGTGTTATAAAAGTTTAGTTTACTGGAGTGATTATGCGGAAATGATGTTTGCTACTTTACCTTTTTTGCTGTTTTTTATAAATTCAACTCTTCCATCAGCCCTGGCAAAAAGAGTATAGTCCCGTCCCATGCCCACATTAATACCTGGTCTGAATCTTGTTCCTCTTTGCCTTATAATAATATTTCCTGAAGTCACAAGCTGGCCTCCAGACCTTTTTATGCCCAAATACTTTGGGTTGCTATCTCTTCCATTTCTACTGCTTCCTATACCTTTTTTACTAGACATAAGTTTCTCCTGTTGCTATTGCTTTACACTTATTTTATCCAAATGTAATATCGTAAGTAACTGCCTGTGCCCGACTTTTCTCCTATACCTTTTTTTAGGCTTATATTTAAAGGCAATTACCTTATCTCCTTTTATTTGTTTCTTTATAGTAGCTTTTACCGCAGCCTTTGCCAATACCGGCTTTCCAATTTCTATTTTATCACCATCACTGATAAGATTAACTTCCGAAAGTGTAATCTTATCACCTTCTTTGCCTTCAATTCTTTCCACTACTATATCTTTATTTTCTTCTACTTTATATTGTTTTCTGCCACTTGTAACTATTGCGTAAATTTTTGCCTCCATATTCATCATCCAATTACAGAGTGCAATATTAACATACATAATATTGCCCTGTCAATTAAACCATTTAAAGAAAAAATTGATGTAACGCTTATTATTTACTTTAATTACAGATTTCTGCTACGGCACTGGTTTTAGATATGGATCTAATTTTTACTTTTAATCTCTGACCAATATACTTCCTTCCATCAATGATCTGCACAACACATCCATTAACCCTGGAAATGGCATCACTCTTATTATGCAGATATGGCTCTTCTACTAATAAATCCAGGATATCACCAGTTTTAAATGGTTTAGCAGCCTCTTTTATCTCGGCAATTGAACCCTCGGCAGCTACTAAAAAAGAATCAACAGGCAGTTTTGGGTCACCCTGGATATCAATATATTTTTTGGTTATATTCTCAAGATGTTTTAAATTCCTTCCATCCGGCCCAATCACAAGCGCTGCAATAGCAGTGTTTAATTTTATTAAAAAACCTTTAGCATCACTTCCCCTGGCAAGCTTCCTGATTTTCCTCTCAGTCTCAAGTCTTATGGTTTCCTCAGATTTTATATAGCCTGAACCTCCGCAATGGGGACAGGTTTTGCACATAGTGCCAAGAATTCCGTCAGAGACGTTTTTTCTGGTCATCTCCAGAAGTCCCATTTTTGAAAACTGTAAAACTTCAGTTTTGGTCTTATCATTTTCAAGACACTGCAGGAAACTGCCTAGAACTTTATTCCTGTCTTTTCCACTGGACATATCAATGAAATCAATTACTATTATTCCGCCAATATCCCTGAGCCTTAATTGGCCGGCAATAGTTTCCGCTGCCTCAAGATTTGTCCTTAATATAGTTTGAGTCGAACTTTTACTTGAGGTATACTTGCCTGTATTAACATCAATTGAAGTCATAGCTTCTCCGTGGTCTATTACTATAAAACCACCGGACTTCAGCCATACTTTTTTTTCCAGGGCACTTTCTATTGTCTCATTGACATTGAAAGCTTCAAATAAATCTTCCTTGCCGTGATGGACTATTATATTGTTAAATTTAACCCCGATAGACCACAGGTACCTTCCGATTTCCCTTCTAATTACCTTCTTATCCACATATATAGCGCCGAACTCTTCTGAAAATATATCCCGCATTAGTTTTATAACTATCGAATGTTCACTGAAAATTAATTTTGGCCTGTTTAAATCAGAAGCCTTTTTCCTTATAAAATTCCACTTTTTTAGAAGCTGTTTTAAATCTTTTTTTAATTTAGCTTTATCTGTTTCTCTGGCAGCAGTCCTTACAATTAATCCATAATCTTCTTTTTTTATCTCTTCTGCAAACTTTCTTAAATTCTCTCTTTCTTCACCACTAAGTTTCCTGGAAACACCGATACCACTATTAAAAGGTGCTAAAACAAGATATCTTCCCGGAATAGATATAAAAGTAGTAAGCCTGGCACCCTTTGTCTTCATTGGATCTTTTGTTACCTGAACCATTATCATCTGATTGGGCTTAAGGACATATTGTATCTTCTTTGGGATTTCTTCCCCATTATCAGTATCCATACCAATGCCAACCTCATTAACATACAAGAATGCATTTTTATCTTCGCCAATATCTACAAAAGCTGCATCCAGACTGGGAAGGACATTTTTAACCTTACCCAAATAGATATTTCCGACTAAGGCCTTTTTACTTTTACGGTCAAAATAAAGCTGGGTAACCCGTTTTGACTCTAAAATAGCAACCCTGGTCTCATTTTTATCTGAACTTATTAGCATTTCTTTATACAATTTTACTTTAGTCTCCTTTACTGTGTTACTTAAATTACCTCCATTGGTGTTTTAAGTGCATTTCCTCTCACTACAAACAATTCTTCCTTTTCTACACCTTTAATATTAATCCTGTATTTTTTTAACCAATTTCCAAAAAAACTATAAAAATTATTGAATTTAAAAAATTCATTATTTTCTTCTTTAAAAATTTTAGCATATCCAGATAGTTTTAGAAGGATAATATCTGAATTTTCTTTATCCGGTTTTATTTTTAAATCAAATATTGAGCGGGAAAAATCAGATTTGGCCCTTAAATCTCCCTCTATATCCGCATAAAACTCCTCCAACAGGTTTTTACCGGAAGAGGGTGCGCAAAGCTTGAAGCCATAAAGACTTATTGCTATATCATTCATAAGACTATCTGTTTTTATCATTATCTTTTTAGCTTCAGTAATTTGCATCTGTGGTTTTAGCTTGAGGTTAACCTTTTTTTTGAATTCATTCTCTTCAATACCACCATCAAACAATACATCGGCATATTCCGCCAAACTCACTATACCTAATGGAGTTGGGGGACTAAAATTTATTTTAGGCTTTGGATTATACCCCTGGCTATATTTTATTTCCAGTTCCGCTCTGCTTAAAGCCCGGACTATTATCCTGGAAATATCCAGGTGGGATAGATACTTAAATTCATCCTTTTTATAAAATTTAAATCTTATCCTGGTCTCGAAGGCATCTTTTTGATTTATCATACTCTCCCAGTAAAAACCTTTTACTGACTCCAATATCAATAACATCCCATGGTAATATTTCATCATCAGCAAAACCTCTGGTTGTAAAGAAGCTAATATCCAGCCCAGCTTTCCTGAATTCTTTTTCCCAGACATGAAACTTAAAAAAATCTGTCCAATTGTCAAACCTGGCTCCACTTTTCCATGCACCTTCTATGACCTCACCAACGAGTTCATTACCTCTGGACATGGCGCACTCTATTATACTTTTTCTGGAATCCGTCCAGCTTATATTTACATATCTTTTTGGTACATTTTTTAAAATATAATTAAATTTACTGTCCAGGCTTGCCGTATTATCCTGGGCAACCCATTGAAATGGTGTGAAGGGTTTAGGACAAAATGCATTTATGCTGATGTTAATTTTTAATCTTGGTAGTTTCTTTTTAGAAAGCTTACTTTTCGCCGCTATAATCACCTTTTCTATAAGTTCTACTATCTGACTGATATCTTCATCGTTTTCAAACGGTAATCCTACCATAAAGTAAAGCTTGATTTTTTCCCAGCCTCTGCTGAAAGCCATTTTTATACAATCAAATATTTCATTTTCCCCAATATTTTTATTGATTATATCCCTCATCCTCTGGCTGCCTGCTTCGGGAGCGAAAGTAAGTCCTGTTTTTCTTCCGCTCTGAATAAGTTCTGCCAAATTTAAATTAAAACTGTCCAGTCTCATAGAAGGCAGTGAAATTGACAGCCTTCCCAGTTTTAAAGAACTGGTAATTTTATCCAGCAAATGCTCAATTTCACTGTAATCTGACGAAGATAGTGATAGGAATGAAATTTCATCGTAACCTGTATTTTTAATTCCTGCAGCACTCTGCCTGATTAGAGATTCAACTTCTCTCTTCCGCACCGGTCTATAAATTATGCCTGCCTGACAGAATCTACAGCCCCTGCCGCAGCCCCTCATAATCTCTACTGCAAATCTGTCGTGTACAGGTTTAATATTAGGTATTATAGGATTCTGGACTATTTCAAATTTATTTAAGTCTTCCACTATCGCCTTTCTTACTTTTCTACCCGGATTGATACTTTCAATACTTCCATCAGGAAAGTAGTGAAATTTGTAAAATCCCGGAATATATATTCCATCCAGCTTGCTGATCTCTTTTAAAAACCATTCTTTATCTTTATTATTACACTTGTAAATTTTAACTCTTTCCAGAATAGATATAATTACTTCTTCACCATCTCCAACAACAAAAAAATCCATAAATCTTGAAAGGGGCTGGGGATTTACAACTGCAGGACCACCGGCACATACCAGTGGAAATTTGTCTCTTCTGTGCCTTGAGTTTATATTTATTCCACCAAGGTCTAGTATATTTAATATATTAGTATATAGAAGCTCATGCTGAACAGTAAATCCAATCAGGTCAAAGCAATCCAGAAATATTCTGTTTTCCAGTGAAAATATTCTTACATTTTGCTCCCTAAGTTTCTTTTCAAAATCTATCCACGGAGAAAAAACCCTTTCAACTGTAAAATCTCTATGACTGTTTACAATGTCATATAAAATCTGAAGCCCCAGATTAGACATACCAACTTCATATATATCCGGAAATACAAGAGCCATAGAAATTAAATTGTAAAAATCACTGGCTGGTTCCGGGCTTTTGCTCCTGGCCCCAACTTCATTATTTATATACCTGCCCGGCTTTTCAATGTCTTTTAAAAGTTTTTCAAGCAGGTCAAAGTCCAGCTTTTTAATTTTATTCATATTTAATTTTCCTAAAGATTATTTGAACTCTTGATAAGCTATTTCATAGTCTTTTCTTACTTCTTTCCATATATAAACATTTTCTACAAGACCAATACCCAGAAACATGCTTATAAGGCTAGAACCTCCAGAACTCAAGAAAGGCAGAGGGATTCCAATTATGGGCATTATGCCTATGGTCATACCTATATTTATAACCACTTGCGATAGGATAATAAAACCTATTCCAGAGCTCAGAAGCATGCCAAAACTATCAGAAGAATTTGAGGCTATATAAAAACATCGCCAGACAATCACACCAAGAACCAACAATACCAGAACAGCCCCCAGGAATCCCAGTTCTTCTCCAATAACGGAAAATATAAAATCAGTATGGTGTGCCGGGACATAACTTAGATTTGTCTGTTTCCCCAGAAAAAGGCCCTTTCCCAGAAAATCGCCGGAGCCAATTGCTAACTTTGACTGATATAAATTATAGCCAGCACCTTCGCTTGATACATCTGGCTTTAAAAAGACAAGAATCCTATCAAGTTGATATTGCTTTATTAGCCCGGCCTTAAGAGCTATAAAAAATCCCCCCGCTGTCAGTCCCAGTATTGACAGTAAATAAATAAAATTAGCTCCGGACAAAAATAACAGGCCTAAGTAGGCTATAAAATACATTAAGGCAGTTCCATAATCCGGTTCCAGTAAGACCAATATTACAAATATAAGAGCTACTGTCGATGAAATGGCAACTTTTTTAAATGTAACCTGGTATACTTTTTCACCTTTCCATTTTGACATAACAGCAGCCAGGGATATCACCATAAAAACTTTTGAAAATTCCGAAGGTTGAATAGTAGTGAATCTTAAATCTACCCAGCTTTTCGATCCATGCACCTCATAACCAAAAAGGAGTACAGCCGCAAGAAAAGAAATGCCTATAATAAAAATTAGCCACCAGTATCTCTGAATCTTCCTATAATTTATAAATTGAACTGCAACACATATAACAATTCCGGCTGCCAGCCAGATCGCCTGCTTTTTAAGATAATATTGAGGATCAGTCACTCCTCCTGGCAGGGTTTCTCTTGTTGCACTGTAAATCATTAGAACCCCGAAGGAAGAGACAGCAAGCGCCAGAAAAAATAATATAAAATCAAATCTTACCGCTCTCTTCTCTTTGTCAAGACTTTCAAAATCGCCAAAATCCTTTTTTCTTCTTCTTTTTATCATTTACAATTTTATAATTATTTTTTAATCAATATTAAATAAATACCTGTATATTTTTTCTACAATAGGTGCCGCATTGCTTCCACCTGAACCAGCCTCCTCAAGCATTACCACTACTACATATTCAGGATTACCTACTGGAGCATAACCTGCAAACCAGCTGTAATCCTGTCTTCCTACAAACTCCGCAGTGCCAGTTTTTCCAGCTACCGGGTACTCATCCAGTGGAAAATTTCTGAATGCACCGGCAGCAGTTCCGCCAGGACCAACCACCTGAACCAGGCCATCTTCTATAATTTCAATGAAATGTTTATCCAGATTTAAATCCTTATATTCCTCTCTTGAATTATCTGGAAACAAATTGCCTTCAGTATCCCTGATCTCTTTAACTATATAAGGGGTGTACTGTATTCCACGATTTGCCAGGATTGAAAAAGCCTGGACCATCTGAAGAGGAGTTACCATTAAGTCTCCCTGCCCTATTGCCATATTGACGGTATCGCCCCGATACCAGACAGAATATTCTGGCTGGTCCTTAAAGTAATCTTTTTTCCATTCCTTATCCGCAACCAGTCCCTTATACTCATGAGGAAGATCAATTCCGGTCAACGAGCCAAAACCCAAAATTCTGAGAGATTCCTGAAGAAACTCTTCCGTATTATTCAATTTTGTATAAAGTCTATCTCCTACCTGATAGAAATAAATATCACATGAATTTTTAATGGCCCCTCTGATATCAAGAATGCCATGGCTTGCCCAGCAAAGTTTAGGAAAATCTTCTCCTAATCCCAGCCATACTCCTGTGCAATTTAGCCTGCTTTCCTCACTGATCACTTCTTCAGCAAGACCGGCATAAGCAGTGGCTATTTTAATTACTGAACCTGGAGGAAAAGGCATAATTGCTCTATTGATAATAGGATTATAGTTTTTTGGATCATTCAGATTATCCAAATCAGTTTGTGATATCCCACCTACAAATAATCCCGGATTAAAGGTAGGATAGCTGGCCATGGCAAGCACCTGACCATTTTGGGGGTTGAGTACCACCACTGCTCCCCCCGGCACATTATAACACTCGTCGGTATTTTTAATCTTTTTCTGTCTTACTTCCAGAATAGACTGATAAAGAATTTCCTCTACAACTCTCTGTAAATCGATGTCAATAGTCAGATACAAATCATTTCCGCAAGTCGGGCTGGTTTCCTCTAATATATTCACCGATCTTCCCAGGGGATCAACTTCATATACTATCTTACCCTTTTTTCCTTTAAGCACACTCTCATAAGTTTCTTCCAGTCCGGTAAGTCCTACCTGGTCTCCACCCTCATAACCATCTCCATATTTTTCAGATTTCAGCCTGGCCTCATCAATCTCTCCTGTATATCCCAACAGATGTGATGCCAGAACACCAAAATTATACTCTCTGAGGTAAACATCAACCACTTCTACTCCGGGTAAATCGCTGCTGTTTTCTTTAAGATAAATCATAGTAGCAGCATCTATATCTTCTTTTAGAATAACCCTATCAATATAAGATACATCGCTTTTTTCTAGTTTTTCTTTTATATCCTGGTAAGACATATCCAGGCAATCACTGAGTGCCTTCATTACATCCTCGTTCTTTAAAACAATATGGGGTTCTACAGCCACCGCAGCAACCGGAACACTCTTGACTATCAGTTTCCCATTCCGGTCATAAATATTTCCCCTGGGGGCTGCCACTGTTTTTTCCCTGGTAATATTCTTAGATGCCAATTCCGCATACAGCTCCCCACTCATTATCTGTAAAAAGTATAGCCTTAAAATAAGCACTATCAATATCATTACCAGCAGATAGAGAATTATTCTAAATCTTATTTTTATATTTGAACCCAAGTTCTGTCTCCCTCTTCAGGCCTGAACTTATAATAGGAAAGATAATAAACATTAAAATAATATTACAAACTGGCTTTGTTACCAGCTCTAACCCCATTCTTAATAAATTACTATCAAAATTAAATAAATAGCGGATTAAACTTACTATTAAAATATTTATTTCTGTAATCAGAAAAACAATAAAAGAATAAGTCAGGAGTCTATATCTAAATCCAGCTGTAATTAGCCTGTCTACCATAAAGGCATTCATAGAATAAATAAATGCGCTTATCCCCACAATACTACCCACCATAATATCCAATACCATTCCGACTATAAATCCAAATAGCATACCCCAAAAAACACTGTCAAAAAGGGTGATTGCTATTATAACTACCATAATTAAATCAAAGTCTACAGAAAATGACTTCAAGTTTTCAAAAAAAACTATTTGCAGCAGTAAACAAATTATTAGTATAAAGAAATGCAAGATTCTATAAAAGGTTTTCATAGTTTATAGGTGGTATTTTATTCTTTTATCACCAGAACATACTCTATTTTTTTAAAATCAACAAAAGGTTCGATTTCAATTGCCTTATATGGATCACCCATATTTTTGGTTACCTTGCTTACCCGTCCTATTAAAATTTCTTCAGGAAGCTTTCCATATTCCGATGTAATTATTATATCACCTTTAAATACCGGCTCTTCACCGGGAATATAATTCAATGTAATTTTTTTATCCTGGCTCCCCTGAATAATTCCCAGTTTTCTTGAAGATAAAATTCTTACTCCGATATTGCTCCGGGGATCATTAATAAGCCTCACATTGCATGAATCATTTCCAGCTATTATAACCACTCCTATCAACCCATTCTCATCAATGACTCCCATCCCTTCCAGTACTCCATCGCTCCTGCCGACATTTAAAACAACTTCAGACTGCCACTTGCTTTCATAATAACCTATTACTTTCGCAGGTATAGTTGCATAATCTTTTCTTAGTTCTATACCCAGCAGCTTCCTCAACGAATTATTTTCAACCCTTAGATTTATATTCTCACTATATCCTCTTCTTAATTCTGAATTTTCCCTCTGAAGATTTAAATACTTTTCCCTTAAATTTATATAATCTCTAATTGAATTTATAAAACGTGTTACAGGGCTAAAGAAAGAGTAAAACTTCTCCTGGATAGGTTTGAAAAAATCAACAGTCTGAACTTTGATATTATTAATTAAGTCGGATTGCCTAAAACTTACAGTAATAACCACCAGACATAAAACAATTATTATAGCCAGAACAATAAAGTTTCTAAATCTTCTATTTAATATCACAATCAGTAAATATTATAGGTTGAATATAAAATCAGCTATATTGAAAACTTTAGATATCTCTTCAAAGTACTAAAATCCTCAACACACTTTCCTGCTCCGATAGCTACTGCCGCCATTGGATCCTCAGCCAGGTAAACCGGACAATGCGTTTCCCTGCTTATTCTTTCGGTTAATCCCTTAAGTAATGAGCCCCCTCCTGCTAAAAATATACCTCTTTTCATTATATCTGAAGAAAGTTCCGGAGGTGTGATATCCAGTACCTCAACAATAGAATTTACAATATCATTCAATACCTTCTCTAATGCCTTTCTTATCTGCTGACTGGTGATAATAATTGTCTTGGGAAGTCCGGTTACCAGGTCTCTTCCGTTTATTTCCATTTTTTCCTCGTTCTCCAGAGGAAAAGCAGACCCGATTTCTATTTTTACTTTTTCAGCAGTTCTTTCACCTAAAAACAGATTGTGTTCCTTTTTTAAATAATAGATTATATCTTCATCCATCTCATCTCCACCAATCCGGAGTGATTTACTGACAACTATTCCCCCCAAAGATATAACTGCTACCTCAGAAGTTCCTCCTCCTATATCGATAATCATACTGCCACTGGGTTCATCAATAGGCAGCCCTGTACCTATTGCCGCAGCCAGAGGCTCCTCAATTATATAAGCCGCCCTGGCTCCAGCCTGTTCAGTGGTTTCAATAACTGCTTTCTTTTCAACTGGAGTAATTCCTGAGGGAACACAAATAACAATTCTGGGTCTGGCAAAAGCTACATTCTTATGAACCTTTTGGATAAAATACCTGATCATTTTTTCTGTGGTTTCAAAATCTGCAATTACTCCATCCTTGAGTGGTCTAACCGCTACTATATTCTCAGGAGTTCTTCCCACCATTCTTTTGGCCTCTTTCCCTACTGCCAGTATCTTCTTTTTTTCTTTATCAATAGCTACAACAGAAGGCTCATCCAGAACTATCCCCTTACCCTTCACATATACCAGAGTATTAGCTGTTCCCAGGTCAATACCCATATCTCTGCCAATAACATTTAAGAAAAAATCAAACATCTGCATCTGTCAACTCCTTAATTTAACCAATAACATTAAATCCAAATCTTGTTTTTTTAAGCCATACTCTCTTATATAATTATAAACATTTTTAGTCTTAACGATACTATTCTGGATAACAGTCTTGTAAGGATTTTTAAACTGCCTCTCTTCACAATTTTTCGGCTCGATCACTTCAAAATCCAGTTTTAAAAGCTCAAGTATTTTTCTTCTTCTTGGAGAAGCAGAAGCTAAAATAATTTTTTTTCTATAACCTTCTTCTTCCAACATCAGCCAATAAAAAAGCTATAAGTAATCCTATTATGGCACCAAGTGTAATATTTATGTGAATACCAAAACTTATATCAATTAAATATAAGTTAAGGCTAAGGGAGTCCGTGCCTACCTTAAGTCCTTTGTCTAAAATCGGAACTGTATCACTCAAGACATGGCCTAAAATAGCTCCTATAATACCTCCAAGCAATACTATAAAAAAAACTACTTTTCCTCTTCTTTTACTCATATATCACCATTAAAATTGTTTTTTACTTACTCTCAAGTTCAATTAAAAAATAATTCAATCTCTCTTTTGGCACTTTCGGCGGAATCTGAACCATGAATTACATTTACAGTAATATCGGCACCAAAATCCCCTCTAATGGTCCCTCCTTTTGCTTTTTTAGAATCAGTTACCCCCATAAGCTCTCTAGCCCTGGCAATTGCACCCTTCCCACTTATTACCATAACCACTACAGAACCTGAAGTTATATATTCAATTAACGTGTTAAAAAAACTTTTATTTTTATGATCCTGATAATGCTTGCAGGCAAGCTTCCGGTCAATTTTTATCATTTTTAATTTTTCAATAGTCAGATCCTTTTTTTCAAAACGGGATATGATTTCTCCAATAACTTTTTTCTTCACGCCATCAGGTTTGATTATAATCAGGCTTCTTTCGAAGCTATCATCATTAGTATTAAGTATGCTTCCTTTCCCGTAATCCCTACATCTATTCATTTAAGCAACCGCTCCCAATTTACTGAGTAGTCCTACAATAAGGACAAACTTTCCAGTTTAAACTCAAGGGCTTGCCACAATTAATACAAGAATTTCTTAATTTTTTTCTGCAGTAAGGGCAGATTAAAAAATCATCCTTTACCAGACCCCCGCAGGCAGGGCAATTGGATTGTTTATTATCAAGCAGTATCTGCATTCTTTCAATTTCAAGATCCCTCTCAATAACATCATCTATAAATTCCGGGGGTCTTAATATTAAATATATTATCAATCCCAAAAAGTTTAATACTAATACAACCAGCGCCCAGAAAACTGCAGAGACTGCAAATTCACTTCTGAGTTTTGCGTCTCTATAAGTCCAGTAAACAAAAGCAAGCCAGACAACAATCAAAATAAAAATAAATCCATAAATGAGATATCTCCATATCGGGAGCTTGAAGAAAGCTAAAATATCTTCAATATATCCAAATAAATCCATTTATCCTCCGGGTCAAAATTTAATATATTCACTAATTTATTAATATATCAATATTAAAGACCTTTATTTAACTATGTTCTCTAAATTAGTTATTGAACCAGTAATGCATATAATATCATTTATGCCAGAAATTTTTAAAGCAAATTTTATAGAATTTTCTATAGTATCTATCTTATGTACCTTATCCGGCAGGTGGTCCGTATCTTTTAACGATTTTATTTTTCTTTTCACCACTTTTTCTAATTCACTGGTATCCAGGCTTCTGCTGCTTAAACTTGAGGTTAAAATTAAAGTATCGCTTATGCCTATTATATTTTCAACCATACTTTCATAATCCTTATCTTTCAGGACAGCAAAGATTATTATTTTTTTCCTGTTACCAAAATACCTGCCAACATCACGGGCGAAATTTTCTACTCCTTCAGGATTGTGAGATGCATCTGCAATTACCAGAGGCCTTTTTCTTATTATCTCAAACCTTCCCCTCACACGGATAACGGATAAGCTCTCTTTTATTTTTTTTTCATTTATCTCTTTTTTCCGCGTCCCCAGGTAAAGTTCTGCGAGTACTACCGCCAGAGATAGATTTAAAGGCTGATACTGCCCAAGAAGTTTTAGTGGCAGATTTTTATAAATATTCTTTATTCCTTTGATATCAAGCAGCCACCCTTTCAGGCCAAGATCTACTTTTTTTTGTATGCAAAAATCTTTTTCAAATAAAAAAAGTCTGGAACCAGTATCCTTTACTTTTCTGGTTAAAATTTCCAGGACTTCTCTATCGCAGCTTGTAGTTGCAACCAGCGCTTTTTCTTTTATAACTTCCACTTTCTCAGAGGTTATTTCTCTTATAGTACTGCCCAACATATCTGTGTGTTCAAGACTCACACCAGTAAGTCCTGCAACCTTCGAATCAGCAATATTGGTGGCATCCCATCTTCCTCCCATTCCTGCTTCAAGCGCCATAACCTCAATACCTTCATTGTAAGCCAGTTTAAACGCCATAGCAGAAATTATCTCAAACTGGGTAATTGGACCGCCCAGGTCCATTTTATTTACTTCCTTGATATAGGGGTATATCTCGTTAAAGACTTCATTGAATTTTTTTTCTGAAACTTCCTTTCCGCTTATCCACATTCTCTCAATATAACTGTTTATATGAGGAGAAATATAATAACCGGTATGAATACCATGATAATTTAATATGCCAGCAACCATTTTAGTGGTGGAAGTTTTACCGTTTGTTCCCACAATATGAATAAAATTAACCTTTTTTTGAGGATTATCCAGAAGCTGAAGTATTTTCTCTATTCTTACAAGGCCTGGTTTTATTCCAAAAATAAGGCAGCCATCTAAATATTTACATACTTGCCTGTAGCTCACTATTTCTCACTTTGATTACCAGTTTTTATTTGCCAGTACTTTCCATTCTTGCTAGCTGATCATTTAGTACTTTCAATATCTTATCTGCCTGATAAAGCTTATCCTTTTCCTTTTGAATTATTTTCTCCGGCGCTTTACTGGTAAAATCAGGATTTGATATTTTCTTTTTACTTTTTTCAATGTCTAAATCTACTCTTTTAATCTGATCTTTGATCCTCTTAATTTCCAGTTCCATATCAATCACATCAAGAATATAAATAAATATATCTATATTCCCTATTGTAGTCTTAATATATCCTTTCTGACTGGTACAATCCTTAAATTCTACTTCACTCGTCTTTGCCAGACTGCAAATATACTCTCTGTTTTTTTCCAGTACATCCTTGCAGCTATCTTCACCAGCCAGCAGGTTAACCTTTACCTTGCTGGCCGGACTTATTTTAAGCTCGGATCTTATTTTTCTTATCTCGCTTATAACGTCGAAAAGTATTTTTATTTCATCTTCAATATCCTGGTTTACCCAGGCCGGTTCAAATTCCGGAAAACTCTCCACCATTATGCTTTTACCCTTATGCGGGATATTCTGCCAGATCTGTTCTGTAATAAAAGGCATAAATGGATGAAGAAGTTTAAGATATCTTTCTAAAACATACCATAATATAAATAATGCATTTTTCTTATCATCATTATCTTTTGGAAAGTAAATTCTAACCTTTGCTGATTCAATATACCAGTCGCAATAATCATTCCACAGGAAGTTATTGAGCAGCCTTGAAGCAAAAGAAAAATTATATTTCCCTAAATATTTTTCAACACCCTTTACTACCCGGTTTAATCTGGACAGTATCCATCTGTCCCAGAGACCCAGGCTTAAATGGTCTATATTTATATTGTCAATATTTCTGCTTTCACTCAAATTTGATATAACAAATTTAGACGCATTCCACAATTTATTTGCAAAATTTCTTACCCCTTCAATCTTCTCATCGCCCAGAATCAAATTTCTTCCAGGAGTAGTTAAAGATGTTAAAGTAAATCTTAAGACATCAGCTCCATTTTTTTTAATTATATCCGCTGGATCTACCACATTGCCCCTGGATTTACTCATTTTCTGCCCGAATGCATCATTTACCAGAGGGTTGATAAAAACTTCCCGGAAAGGGACATCCTTTTTAAAATATAGACTCATCATAATCATTCTGGCTACCCAGAAAAAGATAATATCGTGAGCGGTAACAAGAACGGCAGTAGGAAAAAAATGTTCGAGATCTTCAGTTTCTTCTGGCCATCCAAAAACTGCAAAGGGCCATAGACAAGAACTGAACCATGTATCCAGAACATCCTGATCCTGTTCCACATTACTGCCACCGCATTTTGAACATCTTAGAGGGGTTTTTTCACTTACTATCATCTCATTGCAATCTTTGCAATACCACGCCGGAATACGGTGTCCCCACCAGAGCTGGCGGGATATGCACCAGTCCCTGATATTTTCCATCCAGTTGAAATATATCTTCTCCCATTTTTTGGGAATTATTTTCACCCTTCCTTCCTTCACTGCTGCGGTAGCCGGTCCAGTCAGCTCCTTCATAGATACAAACCACTGCATTGAAATCCTTGGCTCTATTACAGTACTGCACCTTGAGCAAATTCCAATTGAGGAGCTGTGAATATTTTTACCCATCAAGTAACCCTGCTTATCTAAATCATGCAAGACTTTTTGCCTTGCAGTGTTGCGGTCTAAACCCTCGTATTTTCCTGCATTGAAATTTAAGCTTGCATCCTTGTTAAATATATTAATTTCTTCCAGGCCATGTCTTTTTCCAATTTCAAAATCATCGGGATCATGGGCTGGTGTAACCTTAACCGCCCCACTCCCAAATTTCATATCTACAAAAGCATCATCTATTACAGGTATTTTTCTTTCCACTAGTGGGAGGTAAACTGACCTGCCTTTATATTTTTTGAATCTATTATCTTCTGGATTTACTGCAACTGCCGTATCACCAAGCATGGTCTCAGGTCTTGTAGTTGAAACAATTATATATTCATCATCACTGGGCTTACCGGTTTTTTTATCAATTAAAGGATATTTTATATCCCACAGGTTTCCTTCTTTTTCGATATGTTCTACTTCAATATCGGAAATTGCGGTCTGGCACCTTGGACACCAGTTAACCATATAATTTCCTCTATAAATCAGCCCATTTCTATATAAGGTCACAAATTCTCTTGTGACCGCTTTGCAGTACCAGCTATCAAGGGTAAACCTTTCCCTGTCCCAATCACATGAGCATCCCAGCAATTTTAATTGGGTTATAATCCGACTGCCATATTTTTCTTTCCAGAGCCATACTTCTTCTACAAACTTTTCTCTTCCCAGCTGAAATCTATTTATATTTTTTTCTTCCAGAGTTTTTTCCACTACATTTTGAGTAGCTATTCCTGCATGATCGGTCCCGGGTATCCAGGTAGTATTATATCCGCTCATTCTCTTATATCTTACGATTACATCCTGCAGGATATTATTCAGGGCATGACCGATATGAAGATAACCGGTTACATTAGGAGGTGGTATTACCATACTGAATGGAATTTTTGATTTATCGATCTTTGCAAAAAAATATTTATTTTCAAACCAATGCCAGTAGATTTTCTGTTCAAATGCTAAAGGATTGTATTTGCCTTTAATCTCATCGAACATTTTAAGCTGACTTTTCTTCATCTTTCAAAAAGACTTTTTTGTTTGATCTACCAATTATCTCGGGCTCAGTTTTATTTTCAACAATCTCTCTGGTAATAATACATTTACTTATATCATTACGCTCAGGTATTTCAAACATTATATTTAACATAATCTCTTCCATAATAGCCCTGAGCCCTCTTGCTCCTGTTCCTCTTTGCAAAGCATGTTTTGAAATCTCCCTTAAAGCATCTTCTGTAAATTCCAGGTCAACTTTGTCCATCTTAAACATTTTACTATATTGCTTGACCAGTGAATTTTTTGGTTCAACCAGAATTTTAATCAAATCATTTTCCGTAAGACTAGACAGGGTGCTAACCACAGGCAGCCTTCCAATGAGTTCTGGAATTAAGCCGTACTTTAATAAATCTTCCGGCATTGTCTGGGGAAGAAGTTTATCAATTTTTTCAACTTTATCTGGAACTTTTCCTGAAACAAAGCCAACACTACTTTTATTTATTCTTCTCTCTATTATCTTTTCCAGCCCACTAAACGAACCTCCGCAGATGAAAAGAATATTGGTAGTGTTAATTTGTATAAAATCCTGATGGGGATGTTTTCTGCCGCCATGTGGAGGAACATTAGCTTCGGTTCCTTCTAAAATTTTGAGCAGAGCTTGCTGTACCCCTTCTCCGGATACATCTCTGGTAATTGAAGGATTTTCAGATTTACGGCTGATCTTGTCTATTTCATCCAAATAAATAATACCGGTCTCAGCTCTCTTAATATCAAAATCTGAAGCCTGTATCAATCTTAGCAATATATTTTCTACATCCTCACCAACATAACCTGCCTCAGTAAGCGATGTTGCATCTGCAATGCAAAATGGAACATTTAATATTCTGGCTAATGTTTGAGCAAGAAGAGTCTTGCCGCAACCTGTTGGGCCAATTAATAAAATATTGCTTTTTTGAATCTCTGTATCATCCTTGCTTGGCCTGTCCTCATATTTTACTCTTTTATAATGATTATATACCGCTACAGATAGTACCTTTTTTGCCCTTTCCTGGTCAACAACATACTCATTTAAAATTGAATATATTTCTTTAGGTTTGGGAAGATCCTTGAAGTCAACTTCTCTCTCTTCCTTTAATTCCTCATCTATAATCTCATTACACAAATCTACACATTCGTCGCAAACGTAAACTCCGGGTCCCGCAATCAGTTTTTTTACCTGATTTTGAGATTTACCACAAAAAGAACATTTTAAAAAATCACTTTTTTTTCCGCTATTTGGTGGCAAGTTTATACACACTCCTGTTAATATTACTTTTTATAAATAATTTCATCCACTATGCCGTATTCTTTGGCTTCCTTTGCACTTAATATAAAATCTCTTTCAGTATCCTTCTCCACTTTTTTTACTTCCTGACCGGTATGCTTGGCGATTATCTCATTTAGAAGAGCACGGATTCTCACCATCTCTCTCGAATGAATTTCCACATCAATTGTAGTTCCGGAAACATCTCCTGATGGCTGGTGAAGCATAACTCTCGAATTAGGCAGTGAAAATCTTTTGCCTTTTTCTCCTGCCAGAAGCAAAACTGCGGCTGCGCTTGCGGCCTGACCAATACAAATAGTGGATACCGGGGACTTTATAAACTGCATTGTATCATATACCGCCAGGGCAGCAGTCACAACTCCACCAGGACTATTTATATACAGCTGTATATCTTTTTCCGGGTCTTCTGCCTCCAGATGGAGCATCTGTGCCATAACCAAATTGGCAATATTATCATCTACAGCTACTCCCAGAAAAATTATTCTTTCTTTTAGCAAACGCGAATAAATGTCAAAAGATCGCTCTCCCCTATTGGTCTGCTCAATTACCATTGGAATCAAATAATTATTATACATTTTAACATCTCTCTTTTTTATTTACTTTGAACCAGGAGTCCAAAGCCTTTTAGCTTTTTTTTCGGCTCCTGTCTTATCTTCATCAGGCGTCCATATCTCTTCTTTATCTCCGCTGCCTGTATTTTTCTCCTCTGTTACCTGCGCACTGTTGATCAGCAAATCAATTATCTTCCTTCTCTTAATAGTCTGGATTAGAGTTTTTTCTCCCTCAGGATTTTCAAAGAATTCTCTGATTTTTTTAATGTCCTCTTCTTTTTTGTATCTGCTAATGATATTATCTTTTTCTTTTTTTATTTCATCTTCTGAAGGTTCTATGTTTTTCTTTTCCGCCTTTTCCAATGCCTTAAAGATCAGATACTCTTTTACTTCTCTTAGCGCTCTCTCCCTGATTTCTTCATTTAGCTTATCTTCTGTAATATTTATAGCCTTAAGATAATTATCCCTGTTTATCTTCTGCTTCTTTAAACCTTCATCAATCTCTTCATTAATCTGTTTTATTCTACCAGTTACCATCACATTTGGAATATTAGACTTTATATTGTCTACAATATGATTAAAAATTTCTTCTATTATTTTTTCCTTTTTAAAACTTTCTTTCTGCTCAATCAATCTCTTTTTAATGCTATCTTTAAAGTCATCTGCATCTTTATAGTCACCTAAGTTTTTTAAAAACTCCTCGTTGATTTCAGGTAATACCTTCTTCTTTATCTCTTTTATAAAAATGCTGAAGTTTGCCTGCTTGCCCTCTAGATCCTTATTTTCAATATTTTCAGGCAATATAAGTATTACATTTTTCTTAATACCTCTTTTCATTCCGATAAGCGAATTTTCAAACTCGGCAAACAGAGTATTTGAGCCAACTTCTAAGAGATAATCTTCGGCGCTGCCGCCTTCAAATGCTTTACCTTCAATTTCACCATCAAAATCCAGTGTAACATAATCACCTTTAGATATTGGCCTATCATCTTCAACCGGTTCAAGTGATGCAAAGTTATTTCTGATATTATTTATTTGCCGTTCCAATTCCTGGTCAGATACATCCGTAGAAAGGACAGTAACCTTTATACCATTATATCCGGGTAATTCTATTTCCGGTTCTAGTTCTAATTCTACTTCAAACCCTAAAGATAAATCCTCTGCCAGCTGATTAATTTTTATTTTCGGGTAGTCTATTGGTTTTAGATTGGATTCCATAATTATATCCGGATATAATTCAGAAATTGAAAGACTGGCAGCTTCATTTAGTACATACTGTTTGCCAAATTTTGCATCTATTATTTGATAGGGAATCTTCCCTTTTCTAAAACCGGGAATATTTGCTTTTTGAGATATATTTTTATAGGCTTTGCCAATATACTTTTTTAAATAATTATTTGAAATCTCTATATCTAATTTAACCTTATTTAAATCAATCTTCTTCTGGTTTTTTATCTCATAACTCAAGTAAAATCCCCCTTAAACATCAGTAGTGGGTTAGTTCTATTTCAACATTAAGACTCATATTATAATAGAAAATAAATAAAATACAAACCAATCATGAATAGTTCTGAAAACAGTTCTGCCGCATGAAAATGGATTTAGTTTTTCGTCTCACTGCGTTCGCTAACGTAACCGCAGACTCCCTCGTTAACACTCAGTCCGTCTTTTCAATCGAGTAGGAGGAGGGCTTCGCCCTCCGACCTCTCACACCACCGTACGTACCGTTCGGTATACGGCGGTTGGATAATTTAACGAATCAGTCCGTACCTCTCTACCAGATTAATAAGTCCCTTATCCCTGAAAAATGCAATGCCCATTACACCACTTACCTGTGGAGTTTTCGATACTCTCCAGTAAATCCTTCTGGAGTTGGCAATAGTTGCCTGCTCAGGTGAGAGCCCCATACCTACAAGCTTTCTGAATCTGGTCTTACAGTTTTTCCATTGCTTCCAGATTATTACCCTGAGCTTTCTTCTTATCCACTTCTCGAGTTCCACAAGAAACATCTTCATATCGGCCAGCTTAAAATAGTTGATAAACCCTATCATTGCTTTGTTTATCTCCGAGATTACAATATCAAGAGACCTTGACCTGCTTCTTTTTGTAATCTGCCTTATCTTGTCTTTCTGTCTCTTTGCCACTCCGGGACCCAGCCTTAATCTTACCGTGCCTTCTCTTGAAGTGTAGTAGCTGTATCCCAGAAATTTCCTCCTGTCAGCTTTATCTACTGCACTTTTTATCCTGTTTACCTTAAGCTTTAGCTTTTCTTCTATGAACCTTACCATACTACTGTGGGTTCTTTCTGCTGCCCGTTCCGATTTCAGGTAGATATTGCAGTCGTCTGCATAGCGGCAGAACCTGTGGCCACGCTTCTCAAGTTCCCTGTCAAGGTCATCAAGGAGTATATTTGATAGCAGTGGGGAGAGCGGGCCTCCCTGCGGAGTACCCTCGTACTTTTCTACTACCACACCATCTGCCATTACTCCTGTATTAAGGTATGCTCTTATAAGCTTTAACACTCTTTTATCTGCTACCTTTCTTGCCACTCTTGCCATTAGCATGTCGTGGTTTACCCTATCAAAGAACTTCTCGATGTCTATGTCTACTACCCATCTGTATCCTTCCTCTATGTACTCTTTTGCTTTTAAGACTGTCTGGTGAGCGCTTCTGCCTGGCCTGAACCCATAACTATTCTCAGAGAACTCAATGTCAAATATAGGTGTAAGCTTCTGGGAGATTGCCTGTTGTATCATTCTGTCAATCGCCACGGGGATTCCCAGGGTGCGGACTCCCCCATCAGGTTTTGGGATTTTTGCTTCCCTTACTGGTATAGGCTTGTATGTGCCAGAAAGCAGGGCTGACTTTATGTAGCACCATTCTTCCTTAAGATGTTTTCTTAAGGAAGAGACTTCCATACCATCTATGCCCGGAGCGCCTTTGTTGGCTTCCACTTTCCTTAATGCATTTAACATATTGTCCTTTGCCAGTATCTCTTCCAGTAGTTGGCACTTTCTGTCGTAGAGACCAGTTTTGGTTCGTGTCAATGATATGCTGGGCACTCCCTGATATTCCTGCAGTTTCACTGCTTCGTTATCAGGGTAGCTCTTACCGATTTTCTGCCTTCTTTGCATATCCTTTGAACTTTCCAACTTCTTCTCCTGTTATCCTTCTGCCCTTCCCGGCTACTAGCCGGTACTATGGCTTCTGCTGACTTCTGGCAGTTATTTCTGCCAGACCTCCCCGGGTAAGGATAGTAACTTTCGCTCCATCTACCTTCCACATCTACCCGCTATAGCTTTGGCAAACTTTGGACTTCGTCTTGGACTGCAGACTTATCCAGCTATAGCCCGGCCTTTGTATGCGGTTTGTGTTCCTAAGGTCAGAGCTTTGCCGCCGGCTTCCTTCAGATTTCACCTCGCGGTGGACACCCTTGCCTTAAGCTAGTGGTTGGTGTTTGCCAACCCCCACAGGGGACTTTCACCCCTTAGTTACTGCCCATGCCGGGCGCACAGTCCCTGAAAACATACATCCAGCATGTTTTCTTCTGTTTAGTTTTAAATTTTACTTTAAAAATTTGTATC
>JACKQG010000080.1_pt1 | contig 27513 bp, 20 predicted proteins | sample 8237621 | NCBI WGS metagenome assembly JACKQG01 (sample SAMN15677084, study PRJNA649215) | marine metagenome | biome: marine; feature: Black Sea; material: saline water; isolation source: suspended particulate matter (SPM) from the Black Sea western gyre | collected 2013-06-09/2013-06-10 | depth... | reverse complement strand
GTAATCTTGAGCAGGCGGTTCGATACTACGAAGACGCTGTTGCTGAAAAACCCGAGGATTTGCGCTTTACGGGGGCATTGGAGCAGATTCGTGAAGAGTTGAAGTTTTCCTCCTCGCAGGAAGGCTGAGCGAATCTGCAGGCGTACTTACAGGATCTTTATTTTCGTCTTAACAGTTTCTTGACGGTACCGTGGTCGAATGCAGGGGACTTCATATGGGTGGGATCCCGTTCTGATTCCCCATTCGGATCCCAAAAAGGATGAGAAGTCGGTGAGTTTTTCCCATTCTTCGGAGATTTGAATGCCGTACAGGTATTTGACACTTTTGGTATCGCTCCTGCTCCTGCTCCTGCTCGTGGTTTCAGGTTGCCAGCAGCGAAGTCTCAATGATGGACCGACGACTATCCATACCGGCCAAACTGTTCCGGTCGATGAATGTCCGGTTCCAGATCCATCGATCGTTCCCCTTCGTATCAATGAGTTGATGATTGAAAACCAGTCAACGATACCTACGCAGGATAATGATTACCTTCCCTGGATTGAGCTCTACAACACAGGGGCTGAAAACTTTGATCTTGGTGGAGTCACTCTTTCCGATGATTTGGGAAATCCTGACAAGTGGCAGTTCCCCTGTGATCTAGAAAACTCTTTGATACCTCCAGGCGGATTCAGAGTTCTTTTCTTTGAAGGTACTGGCGGAGATCTGGACAATGACCGGATTGATTTCAACTTGCCATTGACCGATTTCACTTTGGTCCTGAATGGCTCTGTAGACCTTTTTGCTGTCAATCCTACTGCGCTGGGGCCAGATGAAGTTATAGGCTTGTTTCCTGATGGAGAGGGAGACCCGGCAAATCTGCAGTTACCCACTCCCGGTGAGCCCAATGCAGATAAAGAACTGCCGCCAATGTTCGTTCGTGGAGATCTTGATTTGAATGAGGTGGTCAATCAGGAAGATTTGAATCTTCTTGAGCAGCACTTCGACGGTGCCCCCATATTCACTCTTTGTCCTGATCGGCTTGATGTTGATGACAACGGACTGATATCGGTGTCCGACCTGCTCTTTTTAGCGAAGTTCTTGGACGGCATTGTGGAAATGCCCATGCCTTATCCGAATGCAGGTTTAGACCCCACGGCGGATTCCATGAATTGTGAGGGGCCTTAAATGAGATTTTATTTTCTGAGTTCTATTTTGAGCCTCGCCTTGTGTAGTTCAGTCCACTCCCAAAGCTCTGATTACAACTTCTTCTTCAGTGATGGTTTTGGAGTCATTGGTGGGAATGCGCAAATTGATGTAATGCTTTCCATTGCTTCGGGGGTTGAGGAAATCTCCGGTTGGTCTTTGGGAGTTTGTCATTCGAGTTCTGCAATCGATATTGTTGACGTATTGGAAGGCTCTACTACTGCCGGTATTGACCCTGATTTTTCTGATCAGGCATTGATCCCGGGGCAGGGTTGGACAGTGGGAGTTCTCCTTTCATTTGTGGGGTCGACAACTTTGGGTGAGGGCAGTGGCTATTCACTTCATTCTGCTATCTACGAGGTCCTGGAGGCTGACGACCCTGTTTTGAATTATTGCTCGAGTTTGGGAAGTCCTCCGGTTGATACATTGGTAGCCTTTCCTGACAGCAGTACCGAAATACCTTTTCAAGAAGCGGGTTCAATCACGATCAGTGATACACCGCCATTTACTTTGGCCGTTTCTTCCTCGACAGTCGCCCCCGGTGGTTCAAGTGAACTCGATTTGATATTGGGGAATCCATTACCCATACAAGCGATTTCGTTTGGTTTGAACCTCGGAAGCGATCATTTGCAGCCGTTGAATATTATTCCGGGTTCAGCAATTGATCTTGCAACAGGGACGGCAGGTCCTGATTTTCTTGCGGTGGATATTGATGCGGGCTCTTCCACGGGAGCCACCTTCATGTGCGTACTCTCGCTCTCTGCTCCTTACGCAGAGATTCCGACGGGTAACGGAATGCAGTTGGCAGTTGTTCAGTATGATTGTTCAGCAGATGCGCAACAGGGTGACACCTTCACTTCAAATCTGGTTGACGATTTGGGTTCGCCTCCTGTGCTTCTAAGCGCCACTGTTTCAGGTGTTGATACCGTACTGGTAACGGAAAGCGGGATGATTACTGTGGATGGATCGGCCCAAGGGCCTTCTTTCATTCGCGGCGATGTCGATGCAGACCTTGATTTGGGGCTGGGCGATCCGATTCAATTGATCAACTATTTGTTCACTTCAGGGCAAGAGCCCACTTGTCTCGCTACTGCAGACTTTGATGCAAATGGTGATTTGCAGTTGAATGACATCATCAATCTCCTTGGGTTTTTGTTCAATGATGGCTCTGCTCCCGCCAGCCCTTTTCCAGGTTGTGGACCTGACGATTCAATCAACAGTCTGGATTGCCCCGCCTACCCTTGCCCATAATCGGGTGTCCAAGATTAGGGCAATTTTTGAGCTGCCATACTCAGCCGACGAGATTTGATGAGGACCGCATCCTCCAAAATCAAAAAGCCGAGATAGTCACAGTATTTAAGCCATTCTTCTCTCAATGCAGCCTCAAGAATCTTCACACTTTTTTACTCTTGGATTCACATAACCTTACTCACTCGTTGTCCTTGGCTTTTCCAGACCTTCACACCAGTACTGTCTATTAATGAGGCCGGAAGCCGTCGTCTTCCGAAAGTTCAATAGGTTTAGCCAAACGGATTCTGTCCGACTTATGAGGAGGATCAAAATGTCAAAGTATTGTTATAGAGTTCCATCAGTGCCCTTGGCACTGCTGGTTGCATTTCTATGTTACGGAATCAACAGCGTTCAAGCCGGAGACAGTGTTTATCTCAATGAAATCAAAATAGACAATCCGGGAGCTGATACTGAATTTGTGGAGATCAAAGGTTTCCCAGGAACCACTCTCGACAACATTTTTTATATTGTCATCGGCGATGGTACCGGCGGCTCAGGTGTTGCCGAAAGAATCGTTGATCTTTCCGGCAATGTCATCGATGCCAATGGATTCTATGTTGCCGATGGTTTCAGTATTGAAAACAGTGACAACCTGACACACCTTCTTGTTGTGGGTCAGCTGGATGCCCTCGGCGCTTCGCTGATGGTTTCTGAGCAGACCGATCTTGATCTCGATGACGACGGTGTCCTGGATTTGGTTGTGGATACCGATGGTGATGCTGTTGTGGATGCTCTTGCATGGGTCGCCGTTCTCGATTCCGTTTCCACTGTGGAGACTTTTGATATTCCTGCTTCAGGTGAATACATTTACTCAACCACAACTATCGGTCCCGACGGTACTTTTCCTCCCGGGGCGATTCGCCGTTGTGGTCAGGGTTGGTTGATCTCTGATTTCGGTGGTGCAGATGATACTCCCGGAGCTGAAAACTTCTGTCCTGCTGAGGATTGCGCCGACACCCTCGACAATGATGGAGACAACCTGGTCGACTGTGACGATCCGGATTGCTTTGGCAATGCGGCTTGTGTGACACCAGCTCTCAGTGCCAACAGGCTTGGCCTTGAAGTTCTTGGTTCATACACCACTGGTATCTTTGACGAGAGCGCTGCAGAGATCGTGGCCTACGACGCTGCTTCCGGAAAAGTCTTTGTGACCAACTCCGACAGCGGTTCAGTAGACGTTCTTCAATTGGATGCCGCAGGTAATCTGTCAAAGATCAATACTCTGGCTGCTGCTGGTGCTCCGACTCATGTACGGGTTTGGGATGATGCTGGCACGAGCCGCATTGTCGCTTCTGTTCCTTCCGCTGTGGCCACGGATCCCGGAAAGCTTCAGGTCTTCGATATGCCTGGCTCTGCTTACTCCGGGACTCCGATTCTCAGTGAGATTCGGATTGACCAGTCCGGTGCGGACAATGATGAGTATGTGGAAATCGCGGCGGCTCCAGGTACGGATCTGACGGGATTGACCTATGTGGTGATCGGTGATTCCCCTTCCGGCACCATCGAGACCGCAATCAGCCTGGATGGCCAAGTCGTCCCCGCAGATGGAACCTTCTTGATCGCGGAGACCTCCTTCACTTTGGGAACTGCAGATCTGACGGTTCCTTCGAATGATCTCAATCACGAGAACAGCCAGAATAGTACCTACTTCCTGGTCACCGGTTTTGCCAATGCTGCAGGTGACAATGTTGATACTGCTGGCGACGGTGTTCTGGAGTGGGGAGCCACGGTTGTTGACAGTGTGGCCCTGGTCGAGGATCCACTGGATGCAAACGGTCAAACGACCGCTGGTAACCTGATTTACTCCACCACGGTAGTCGGCCCTGATGGAACATTTGTCCCCGGACACGTTTCACGTTGTGGCAGTGATGGATCTGTGGCGGGTGACTGGATCGTCAGCGATTTCGATATTGCAGAGGGAACTGATACTCCTGGTTCAGCCAATGTTTGCGCAATCGCTACTTATGCTACGGGTGCTCTCCCTGATATGGTTTTCGTCTCAGGGAACTACGCACTTACGGCTGACGAAGGTGAGCCGAGTGGCGCTGTCGATCCGGATGGATCTGTAACAATTGTCGACCTGATGGCCGGCACCACCTCGACAGTCACATTCGATAGCCTGAATGGCACTGAGGATGCTCTTCGTGCACAAGGCATTCGGATTTTCCCCGGCAACTCCGCCAGTCAGGATCTGGAGCCGGAGTACATAGCTGTTTCGCCAGATGGAAACACTGGCTATGCAGTGTGTCAGGAAGCGAACGCCGTGGTCGTCTTTGATATTGCCACTGCTTCCTTCACTGAGATAGTCGCATTTGGCCGTAAAGATCACTCCTTGCCCGGTAACGAGTTGGACCCGAGTGATCGTGACTCCGGCATCAATATCGGTAACTGGCCTGTACTTGGCATGCACATGCCAGACTCCGCCGTGGCCTACGGCGCCAATGGAAACACTTACCTCGTGACAGCCAACGAGGGAGATGCCAGAAGTGAGGATGAGCGTATTGAGGACTTCGTTCTCGATCCGACGGTTTTCCCCAATGCCGCTGATCTTCAGCAGCGTTCACAGTTGGGTCGCCTCGGAGCCTCCACCATCGATGGTGATATTGATAGTGACGGTGACTTCGATGAACTTCACGTTTACGGTGCCCGTTCTTTCTCGATCTGGGATATGACCAACGGCGGAGTTCTCGTCTACGATTCCGGCAGTGAGCTGGAGCGTGTCGTTGCCGGGTATGATCCTTTCGATTTCAACTCCAACAATGATGAGAATGACTCTTTTGAGAGCCGTTCTGATAACAAGGGTATCGAGCCTGAAGCTGTTACCGTCGGTGAAATCAATGGCCGTACCATCGCTTTTGTTGGTGCTGAACGTCAGGGTGGCATTTACCTCTACGACGTCACAGATCCGGCGAACTCCTATCTGTTGAGTTACATCAACAATCGCGACTTCAGCGGTAATGCCGAAGCAGGTACTGCCGGCGACCTTGGTCCTGAAGGCATCGTCTTTGTTCCCGCAGATCAAAACCCGACTGGATCCGCCATCATCCTGGTGGCCAATGAGGTTTCCGGTTCGACCACGGCCTACCGTATCGTCGAGTTGCCGGATCAGGATTTGAGAACCGAGAGCAAAGAGGCTGAATCTACCAAGTTGACCGACATCAGTGTTTATCTCGATAGTTACGGTGCCGATGTTGACGCATACAGTTACGGTGCCTGTCAGGATTCCACTCAGTTGAGCCTGGTTTCCGTCACCACCGGATCTGGTGTTGGAACACCTGAATTCACCAACTACGAGGTCGTTGCCGGTGGATACACCGTTGGCGTTGTCATGTCTCTTGGCAGCAGTGGCTTGACGATTGCTCCGGGCTTCGGAATCGAGACGACCGTCGCCACTTACGATGTACTGGGTGCTGCTGGTTCGACCACCAGCATCGACATCTGCAATACGCTGGGATCTCCTGCTGTTGAAGCTTTGGCTGTGGCCGGTGGGGTTACCGCCGCAACCGGCGGGATCTCCGGTGAAGTAAGAATCATTGCACCGATTCCGGATTTCCAGTTTGCTATTGCCGATGCAACCGGTGAATACGGTACGGATGGAAATGGTACCGTAGCCACCTCGGTCAGCATTACCCAGACTTCCTCTGTGGCTCCGATCGCCACGAGTGGATTCTCCATGGGAGTTCGCAATGAAGTTGCAGCCATGGCCGCCAAGGCTGTGACCGAACCGGTTCCGGGTGCTGCTCAGTTCTTCACCTCTACCATTCTGGGTGGTGGTTGGACTCTGGGAGTCGTTTACGACTTCAATGGTGTCACTACGCTCAGTTACGAAGCGGAAACCACGGTTGCCAATGTGGAGTACTCCCTGACCGGAGGACTGGCAGGTTCGACCGACACGGTGACGACAGATCTTGCTTTCGCTGACGATCTCGGATCCCCGGCAGTCGAGAACCTGGTGACCTTCCCAGACGGAAGCACCCAGGCGCCGATCCTGGTGGGTGCTACAGTGACCCTTTCACCGGCTCCTGCACCGTTCACCTACACAATTGGCAATGCCAATGCTGAGTTTGATTCTCTCGGTGCCGGATCTTTTGCAACCAATGTCGCCCTCGCCCAGACCGCTGCTTCTGCCATTTCTGTGAGTGGTTTCTCACTCGCCGTGGCGCATGACCCGGTCGAGTTGCAGGCCCTTGGAGCAGATGCCCACCCGGATCTTGGATCACTCAACGGTGGCTCAGGACCGGACTTCTTCCAGGCGACGATTGGCGCCAATGGTATGGCCATCGGCTGTATCTTTGACTTTGACAATGCCGAGCCTGTTGATTACTCCAGCGCTGCTGGTGTTGTGGTCCTCAACTACTCCTTGACCGGAGCTCAGGCTGGAGGACCCGGGGGAAGCACCACCCTCGCCGTGGTCAACGGATTTGGATCTCCTGCCACTGATTCGCTGGTGACGGACACCCTGGGTGTGACCTACCCGGCGGAAGGAGTGGATGGTGTGGTCACCCTGACCCCGCCGCCTCCTCCGTTTACTTTGACGGTGGCGGATGCCGCGGGTGTCTATGATGCCACCGGTTCCGGATCTGTTTCTGCTGCCCTTAGTATCGATCAGACCGGGACCATCGCTGCCAGCGGTTTCAGTGCCGCCGTCGCCCACAACAGTGTCCAGCTTCAGGCAGACAGTGTCGTCGCCGGTTCTGGACTGTCGGGATTGAACAGCGGTGCGGGTCCTGACTTCTTTGAGGCCAATCTGCTTTCCGGTGGGGTCACTGTCGGTTGTATCTTCAGCTTCGGCAACGGTGCTGGTAGCGACCAAATCACCTTCGCCGGTGAAGAAGTTGCAGTCGTCAACTACGCCCTGACCGGATTCAATGCCGGTAGCAGTGCCACTGTGACGACCGATTTGACCGTCACTGACGGCCTTGGCAACCCCGCGGTTGATAACCTGGTGACGGATGCCGCTGGCGTGACTTACGCCATGGCAGGTGTTGATGGAACCGTGACTCTGTCCCCGGCACCCTCGCCCTTCGAGTTTGTCGTGGCCAATGGAAGTGGTGAGTACAACGGCACCAACGGTCAAGGATCCGGATCCACCACTGTGGCGATTTCCCAGAACTCCGGTTCGGCGATCCCTCTCAGTGGATTCCAGATGTCTCTTGAATGGGATGCCAGTGTGCTTTCCGTTGCAACGATTTCACAAGGAGCGGGCCTTTCTGCCCTCGACGCCGGTGCTGGAGCTGAGTTCTTCCAGGCTTCGATTGCCGGTGCCACCGCAACTGTGGGTTGTGTCTTCGATTTTGACGGTGCAGAGCTTCTCGGCTTCACCTCGGCTGCAGATGTGGTCGATCTGGCCTTCGACGTCAATGTGGCTGCCGGATCCACCAGCGTGATTTCCGCCGACGTGAGCATTGATTCCGAGGGTTCTGTCGAAAATCTGGTGAGCGATGCGGCTGGTAACACCTTTGACGCTGCAGGTTTCAATGGTTCTGTCACGGTTTCCCCGGCGGCTCCGATCTTCACCTTCGCTGTTCCGGCAAGCACAATTGTCGAGACGGGCGGAACGGATGTTGCCGTCTCCATTGAGGATCTCTCTGGCAGCACCGCTGTTGCTGGATTCTCCATGGGTATCAGTTACGACACTGCGGAGTACGACTTCGCAAGTGCAACCCCTGCCGGAGCTCTGGCAGCCGTCAGAGCGGGAGCCGGCCCGGAGTTCTTCGAGTCAAATGCCCTCGCTGACGGGGTGACGATCGGTTGTGTGACGGATTTCAGTGGTGTTGACACCGTGAACTACGCCACCTCTGAAACGGCCGTCCATCTGAACCTGGCTCTTTCTGCCACGGCTACAGGTGGGGTGACCGCTATCGATTTCACCAACAATCTGGGCGCACCTTCGGTACCGAACGTGGTCAGTGGATCTGACGGAACGACCTATGTCGCCTCTGGCGTTGGTGGAGAGCTTGCGGGTAGCACCGCAGTCGCCTTCCGTCGTTCCGATTGCAATGGTGACGGGTTGATTGACATTGCCGACGGCATTTTCTCCCTCAACTTCCTCTTCCAGAGTGGATCTGCCGGAGAGTGTTTTGGGGCTTGTGATACCAACGCGGACTCAGTGATCGACGTGGCGGATGCCATTTACACCTTCAGTTACCAGTTCAGTTCCGGCCCGATGCCGTCTGCTCCCTTCCCGGATTGTGGCGTGAGCCCCTCCGGTGAAGAGTGCAACAGTTATGATGGAGGGTGCTGATCTACCGTTTGGATTCAGTCATGAAGTGCTTTTGAGGCACTTGACCCCGGTGTTCCTGCAAAGGGACACCGGGGTTTTTTTATGGCGGTTTTTTATGGCGGGTTTTTTATGGCGGTTTTTTTGGCGAGGGGATCTGCGATTTGGGAATACCCGATGAGCAGCAGGGGCTAGGTCAGCTGGTTTCGCAGGCAGGAAGGAAGGTCGGGGTGCCGGAATCGGTATCCGGCGGCCTCCAACTTGGTGGGCAATACCCGAGCCCCGTTGATGATCAGAGCTTGACCCATTTCACCGTAAAGGACTTTCAAGGCGAGAGCCGGGACACGGGGGGCGACCGGTCGTCTCAGTTTGGCTGCCAGAATCGTAGTGAAGTCTTCGTTCCGAACCGCCCCGGGCGCGGTGCAGTTGATAGGCCCTTTGATCTTTTGGTTTTGCAGCGAGAACAGGATGATCTGAATCAAATCGTCCAAATCTACCCAGCTCATCCACTGCTGACCGTGAGAAATCTTTCCCCCTAGGAAGCATTTGAAAATGGGGACTAATTTTTGGAGGAGACCTCCGTGGGGCGACAGGACTAATCCGATCCGTAGAAGCACCCTGCGGATTCCTTTTTCTTCCAGAATTTCTGAGGATTGTTCCCAGCCGCTGCAGACTTCTCCCAAGAAACCATCGACGAAAGGATCTTCTTCAGTTTGGGCTTTGTCCGTAGTCTGGGAATACCCTCCGATGGCACTCGCAGAGAGAAAAATTCTTGGCGGTGATTCTAATGAGTTGAGCAACTGGCAAAGATTTTGAGTGCTTTCGATGCGGCTATTGCGGATGCGTTCTTTGCGGTTTTTGTTCCAGCGCCCACCAGCAATATTTTCTCCAGCCAGATGGATCACCGCATCAAACCCTTCGAACGCCGCACGTTGATCGACCGGGATCTGTTCAAAGGGAATGAGCGGTTGCCATTCGAGCTCGCCTGAGGATCGGGGGGGTCTTCGGACCGCTTTTACGACACGGTATCCTTGGGATTCAAGTATCTTGGTCAGCTCGGTGCCGACAAGGCCCGAAGAGCCAGTGATGAGAACTGACTCACCCCTCTGGGGGGGAGAGGTGAGTTCAGAATCTCGGGAAAGTGGGTTTAGCAATGGGGTCTCGATCTCAAATGTTGCTGGGCGTCAGCAGTCGTTCACAAAACGCCCTGAATTGTTTCAGGGATCTGAACTCGATTAGGTTAGGGATAGGACGTCTTGTCAACTTCCCAGCTTGACGGCCCCCCGCTACCAATAGTACACCTAAAGAGTGCAGCTCTTCTGCGACAGAGTGGATCTTTCTTTGAAGCATGGGCATCGGGTCGCTAGAGGTCGTTGAGAGCCACGCAAGCCGGGGCCTTTCCTTCCGAGCGTATTCCACGAGTGATTCGAGAGGCAGATTAGGTCCAAGATTCACGGATTTGAAGCCGAGATCTTGGACCGTCAAAGCTGCCATCGTTGTGGGGATCCTGTAAGGATCTCCTGCAGGAGCGCCGCCGATAGCCAGAACTCTTCCTTCTGCTGTCGGGATTAAATTTTTGAGGGTCCCCAATGTTTCCAGGAGCATCTGGGTCGCTGCGTGTTCGCTAGCGATTCCTGAATGGGTCTTGACCCATTGCATGCCCAGTCTGGAAATAACTGGAGTGACCACATCTTCTAGGAGTTCGACGAGGGGCATTCCAGAGAGAAATAGCCCCAAGACTATTCTCTGTGACTCATGGAGGTCTTCAGCCTTGAGAGCTTCATGAAGAAGCTCAAAGGGCTCGCGGCCTCCTGATATGCCAGTGGGCAATATAGGCTCTGGAAGGCCTATCGATTCCGGATTTCTGAACGGTATGCCCAGATTCCGGGACATGCGGATCGCTTCCGAGATACTGAAGCGGCGGTGGCCACCTCTAGTACGATCGCTCTTGAGAATCCCCTTGTCGGACCAACGCTTAAGGGTCGAGGGGCTCACGCCGAAAGCATTTGAAAGAATAGTTGGTGAAATGTAAGTATTCATACCCAGAGTATAGTGAACGATATGAACGATTTCAAGAGGGATTCCAAAAAGCTTCAAAATGGCCTATATCGGTAATGAATGGCAACTGTGGCCTTCTCTGATCCAGATGGTTGCATTTCGATATATTCGGATATGGAAAAATGATGAACGTAGTGGGCGTATTTTGGGTGATTTTGACAGTGAAGGAGGGGAGAATTCGTTCACGGAGGCGGAAAATCGCTCACTGGTCAAAGAGGTCGTGGATAGGACATGCAGAAACAGGCTACCGACTGCGTTCTGGAGAGGGTGCACCCTCGAGTGAGGAGTGCACATCAATATACGCATTCAGAATGCAGTGCGATCAGATGTGGCCCAAGAGGGGTGGCGTCGTGGCTCCCGGTCTTTCCATCACTAACTGGGCATCTCCGATGGTTCTCTCCGCGAACCCTCCCTCGCAGTAAGACAGATAAAAGTCCCACATCCGCATGAACTTGTTATCCAGTCCGAGTTCCATTGCTCCATCGAGGCGAGCGTGAACGTTGGCCCTCCACTCCGCGAGAGTACGGACGTAATGGGAGCCGATTTCTTCAAGATGCACGAGTCGTAGATCGGAGCTGGCAGAGGCTGCGGTGAGCAGAGCAGATACCGAGGGGATGCAGGAACCGGGGAAGATATACCTTTTGATAAAATCAACTTCTGTGGAAGCCGTCTCGAATCGGTGATCTTGAATCGTAATGCTTTGCAGGGCGAGTCGGCCTCCTGGACGAAGCAGTTCGCTACATTTATTCCAAAAGGTTTTGAACTGGTTTTTCCCGATCGCTTCGATCATTTCGACACTGACCAGTTTGTCGTAGACACCATCTAATTTCCGGTAGTCTTCAAGACGAAGGTCGATTCGATCTTGAAGACCCGCCTCGTCGATCCGTTTTCTGGCCATATCATGTTGTTCGCGTGAGATTGTTGTGGTTGTAACCTTGCAGCCATATTTACTCGCAGCATGAATCGCCATGCCTCCCCAGCCTGTGCCAATCTCTAGGAGATGGTCTTCTGGCTTGAGGTAGAGCTTTCTGCACAGTCGATCCATTTTCTCGATGCTGGAGTCCTCCAAGGTTGAAGTGGAGTCCTCAAATATGCCACATGAGTAGCACATGGTTGGATCGAGCATCATCTGGAAAAACGCATTCGACAGGTCGTAGTGCGCGGAGATGTTTCTTTGGGCTCCTTTAAGGGAGTTCCAGTTAAAAAGGTGATATCCCCAGAGGAAGGGCTTCGAAAGCCACTGCCAACCCCCATCGATCGAATCGAGAGAATCCAAGTTTCGTGCCAGTATACGAATGACCGCGGTGAGATCGGGAGTCTTCCACCATTCCTGAATATAGGCTTCTGCGGATCCGACAGATCCTCGTAAAAGTGTGTTTCTGTAGAATCTGGAATCGGTGATGCAAATAGTGGCTTCGAGAGAATCTTCGGAAGCGGATCCAAATGTGTGGGTATCAGGTCCATCTACGATATGTAAAAGACCCAGTTTGATAGAGGAGAGCGTCTTGAGAACCAGGTGACGAGCCAGGCCACCCCCGGAGCGATTTTGAGAAACTCTACGATGAGATTTTGAGTGGTTTTTGTCTTCTATCGTACTCATGAGTTCTTTGCCTTCTCTTCTATGCGACTTCCGTCTGTTTCTGTGTCCGGATGAGGGACATACGGGACTCCCCGCAGTTTCAGTTTAGTCGCTTGCCAATAAATGGCCAGCCAGCCTGCCAGTGTGACGCAGGGATTTCTAAACAATACCTTTGTCATCATAGAGCTACTCCAGGGCCAACGTTGACCCTCTAGTTTCACGTCGAAAACTTTTTTACCCTCTGAAAAATTTTGCATCCAAACAGAGAGCGTCTTGCCCGGTTCGCTGAAACCCCAGTCATACACATGATCCATCTTGAAGAATGGAGATACATGAAACTGTTTTTCAAACCTGTTATGGGTGAGTTGGTCTGTGAGGGGAGCTTTCCTCTGATCGGTGACGTATGCATGACGTTCAAGCCATGGAGTATTTGTGATTTCAGAGACAACCGCTTCAAGGTTTTCTCCACTGCTGTCGAAGCAGTAGTAAAAAGAGACAGGATTGAAAATGTATCCGAAATACCTAGGGTGGGTTAAAAGCCTTACAGGACCCTCTGGTCGAAAACCCAACTCTGCATTCACTTTGTCCTTGACGACCTCTTTGAGAGGGCGACTGGGGTCACCCATGTAATCTGATCTCTTGTAACTGACGATGTTCGCGGCTTCGTGTGACCAAAGTGGGTGTTGATCAAACAAGATGGGGATCTCATCTAGATCTAAATAGAGGTGGTGAATTTTGTATGTGAATTTTATTTTCTTGGGTGTGTAGCGATCGTGTTCCACATGACCCACATAAATGGCACTGGCTAAATCTCCATTAGATTCCATGAGAAAACTCCTCAAGGTTTCTGTTGAACTTTTTAGCGACTCTCAGTGCGCTAGTTACGCCATCCTCATGAAAACCATTGGCCCAATAGGCACCACAGAAATGAACACCCGCAATCCCATCGATCTCATGGTGACGATTTTGCGCAGAAATAGCGCTGTTGTTAAAGAGAGGATGCTCGTAGACCATTTTCGCAATAATACAATCCGGGTCAATTTGAACGTCGGTGCCTACGGACTGATCGTTGAGAGTGACGACGTAATCTACGGGTGCGTCGTTAAATCCCTGAAGACTGTTCATCCAGTAGTTCACTTGAATATCCTGATGATGATCAGAGGTTCTGACGTTCCAAGCTGCCCGGGCTTTTGGAGCGGATGGCAGCCAACGCGAGTCATGATGAAGAGTTGTGGGGTTCGTGGAGTAACGAAAACAACTCAGTATTTCCGTTTCTTTTTCGGTGGAGTCGCCAAGTAATCGAAGAGCTTGGTCACCATGACAAGCCAATATGACTCGATCGAAAATGTGTTCTTCGCCACTTGCCGTTGTCAGTAACACCTCGGCACCGGATCTATTTATCGACTGAACAGGGCAATTGAGCCGAATCTTATCTCGAAATGGTGCAGTCATGGGATCTATGTATGCACTGGATCCACCGACGACAGTTCTCCAGACAGGACGATCGCTTAATTGTAGAAAGCCATGATTATCAAAAAAGCGTATCAGCGATAAAAGTGGATAATCACGGATCTGGTCAAGCGGAGTTGACCACACTGCTGAAGCCATGGGCATGAGATGGTCATCGATAAACGCTTTGGGAAAACGATTTTCATCGAGCCAGGTTCCTAATGTGACATCTGCATCCAATGTTCCAAGGAGTTCGGGTGCCATTTTATAAAATCTTAGGATCCCTCTTATCATGTTCCAAAAACGTTTTCTAAGAAGATTCGATGGACGGGCTAGAAGTCCTTTTAGATCAGTAGCATTGTATTCAAAACCGGAATCCGGATTGAAGACACTGAATGACATGTTTGATTCTCGACTTTCGACACCGAGTCGGTCGAAGATTTCTACGAGATTTGGGTAGGTTTTTTCGTTAAAGACGATGAATCCAGTGTCGACGGGGCGCGTCCCTGTTCCTTCTTGGACATCGATGGTGTGTGTATGCCCGCCGATATAGCTGCCCGCCTCAAACACTGATACATCATTCTCACGGTTCAATAGGCGAGCGCAGACTAACCCCGAGATTCCGGTGCCTACGATGCCTATTCTCATACTAACCTTGATGACTCTCGAACACTCTTTGGTATGGGTTTTAGTTTTTTCACCAAACCAAGGCATGAGAGCGTCCAGAGAATGTAGTAGGTGATATCGATTTCCCACCAGTAAAACCCTTGACGAACTGTGTGTTGATAGTGGTGGTGGTTATTGTGCCAACCCTCTCCAAGTGTCAGAAGGGAGAGGATGAAGTTATTCCTGCTATCGTCGCCGGTGGTGTATCGACGCGACCCCCAGCGGTGAGCCAGGGAATTAATGGTAAATGTGCCGTGCCACAATAGAACCGTGGAGACGAACCCTGACCACACCAGCATCTGCCAACCATTCGTTCCGAATTCCGGATAGTAGGTTTCGAGACCCCAGCCGAGCAGGAAGCAGAATCCCCAATAGACAATTGGAACGACGTAATCATATCTGTCGAGGAATCTCAACTCAGGAAATCGATTCAGGTCTTTGACGAGATGATCTTTAGTGCTGAAGTTTTTATCAGCAAGAAACCAAAGCACGTGACTCCACCAAAAGCCGTCTTGCTTTGGAGAATGAGAATCCGGCGGATCGTCACTGTGTTGATGATGATGTCGGTGATGGGAGGCCCACCATATCGGTCCCCTTTGAGCGGAACTTGCTCCTAAGGTTGCACCAAGGAATTGAACGATTCTGCCAGTTTGAAAAGACCGATGAGAGAAGTAGCGATGATAGAACCCTGTGATCCCAAACATTCTGATGTAATAGAAGAAGACGCAAAACCCGACAGCAATGGGGCTCACTCCTACCCAATATATGGCAATGAGAGCGAGATGGCTGAGCCAAAAAGGGCTGGAGCGAATCCAGTCGATGTGACGTGGGTTTTCCTCGGAAGACTCTTTGAAAGTGGAATTATCCAGAGCCGCCTTCAGGTGGTAACTCAGTTTCCTACTTAAAGTCTTAACTATCATGATCGATCTCCGGGCTGTTGTTTCGTATTGATATTGAGAGGATAACCAATTGGTGTGCTTATTTCTTTAATAAGAAGTGGGAAACGCCCCATTGGTGACCGTTCTGGTAACCAAACAGTTCAGAGCATGCGATGAAGAAGATCTTCCATCTTTGAAACCAAACTTTTGCTAATCTGGATCCATACGTATTTTGGAGAATAGGCATGATCTCCGCTTTACGGGTGTTCATATTCTCAAGCCAGTGATCTGAAGTTCTTTGGTAATGAGTCCCATTTACAAACCAAGAGGATTCGAGAGAAAGAGGTACATCCAGGCGATCAAAGATGTGATGACTTGGCATCATTCCGCCCGAGAAAAAATGTTGAGCCATCCACTCGTCGTCATTTTCTTTGAGGAAGTGATACGCATAGATTCTGTGACTGAAGACATGGAGAAACAGTTTTGCATTCTCCGTCATGACGTTTTCTAGTTTGCCAATCAGAAGTTCCCAGTTTTTCATGTGTTCGAACATTTCGATTGAAATGATGCGATCGAATTGACCTTCAGGTTCGAAATCGTTCATGTCGCACGTGATGACTGTCAAGTTCTTAAGACCGCGCGATTCAGCTTGAGAGTCAATATACGCTTTTTGAGAAGAAGAATTACTGACCGAAAGCACCGAGGAGTCGGGGTATTGTTCAGCCATCCATAAAGACAGTGACCCCCAGCCGCACCCCAGTTCAAGAATGCTCATCCCGTTCTCAATTTGAGCTCTTTGGCAACTGAGGGTGAGCATCGCGGTTTCAGCGTCGTCGAGAGATGTATCTGAGTTTTCATAATAGCAACTGGAGTATTTTCGGTGTTTTCCTAATACTTCACCAAAGAATACTTCGGGCACTTCATAGTGTTGTTCATTAGCGAGTTCTGGGACTTCCGCAATAGAGGCTTCTCGCATGGAGTCGGCGAATCTGCCGAGAGAGTTGAAGTGGTTTCCTGTTGCCTCATGCTGTGCTTCAAGGAGGCGTTCTTTGACAAGGTTTTTTACACCCCAGCGAATAAGGGAATCTGGGAAGACGCCTTTTTCTGCCAGTTCGATCATTATCGACATGAGAAATCCTTCTGTTGGGGATCTTGAACGAGCCGGATGATACGAAGAACTGATCATTGGGCAAGTCCAGAAATCGGGACTTGCTAGACATGAGCTCGAAAGACCCTCAATCTGAGTTTTTGTAAAAGGAGACAGGCATGACCATTTCTGTTTTGAGATCCTTGGTCCTTTATTACATGGGCTGGTTCGGAGCGATCGTATTTGCTTCGCGAGGCGAACCTGAGTTGGCGACTGCGATGATCGGAGTCGTTGTGTTGTTTGGCTTCCTAAAAGGAGGCCTGATGGAAGTCTATCTCGGAACTCTTGCGATAATGTTGGGATTGGCCGTAGAAAATATCTTTTTAACGATTGGCGCGACCTCTTATCCTGAGAGTTCTTATCTATCTTGGTCTGGCTTTGTCCCCTTTTGGATGCTTCTCCTTTGGCCACTTTTCATGCGAACCCTTGCTCTAGGTGAATGCCTTGGCTGGATAAGGGGGAAGTGGGTTATCGCAGCCCTGCTTGGTGGAGTAGGTGGGGGATTGGCTTATCTCGGAGGAACCAAATTTGGGGCTCTAGAGTTTCCCTCAAGCCAGATGTATTCAGTGGTCACGATTGGTTTGGCTTGGGCAGTAGTTTTTCCTCTTACGATTAAATTCCGAATGTTCTTTGAAGCTTCTTTGTTCAATCCTGGAAAGTCTACAATGAATGATTCCACTAAGAACCTGGATTCAGGAGACACCGAATGAATGATTTTATTGCCAGTCTTGGCCCCATTTCTTCTGCAGTATGGGGTTGGCTCATCATTGCCGTGTTCATGCACTTTCTTTGGATGTGGCAAAAAAAGACAGGGCGTGCAGGCTTTGTCGATGTGGCGTGGTCAATAGGTACGGGTCTCATGGCTATGGGTTTTTGCGTAGTGGGATCCGGGCATCCTCAGCGAAGAATCGTTTTAGGAGTATTGATGGGGCTGTGGGGGCTTCGATTGGCGGTGCATCTATGGAAGCGCCTCGCCAGAGAAGGAGAGGACGGTCGCTACGAAAGTTACAGGCAGGAACATGGGCAACAAAAAGCAGACCGCTTTTACATGATCTTCTTCCAGTTCCAGGCCATTTTTGCACTCATTTTCGCCAGCCCAATTCTCGTCGCTGCGTTTACTCCACCAAACATCGAGATCCAGCTTTTAGATTATTTGGGTATTGGGATTTGGATTTTGGCTCTTGCTGGAGAAACATTGGCAGATAACCAGTTGGAACGATTCCGAAAAAATCCCGAAAATAGGGGAGAAGTATGTCGGATTGGACTTTGGAAATATTCACGTCATCCGAATTACTTTTTTGAGTGGACTCATTGGTTTGCATACGTGGCAATTGGCTGGCATGGGGATTGGCGATTTTTCACTTTGATCGGTCCCGTTGCGATGTTGATTTTCTTATTCAGAATTACGGGGATTCCGATTACAGAAAAACAGGCTTTGAAAAGCAGGGGTGAAAAATACAAGAGGTACCAAGAAGAGGTCAGTGTTTTTATTCCCTGGCTTCCTAAGAATACAAAGCAAGAATAGAAATCCTTAAAATCGCTATTTCTGATCAAGTACACTGATTACAGAGGTTTAAAGGACATCTACAATTGAACCGATAAAGGTGTCGAGTTTTTGAAGAATTCTCTCCCCTTGATGATGGAGCAATGGTGATTCACTCTGTCGAAGTAAGAGATTCATGAAGGCGAAAGGTGGAGAGAAGTGATAGGCAACACCGAAAAAATTTACCCCCTATGGGGAAATTTAGGTCTACTCGTTCTTAGACTCTTTGTCGCGTATATTGTTATTCAAGCAGGTTATGGCAAGCTCTTTACCGAGGGCCGAATCGAAGGATTCTCGGTTTATTTGACCTCATTAGGAGTGCCGTTCCCATTGATCTCCGCTTATCTGGCGGTCTTGACTGAGTTTTTCGCACCGATGTTTTATGTGATCGGTTTTGGAACACGTCTCGCAAGCATTCCTCTGGTGGTGACTTTTGCCGTGGCTACCTTTGTGGCGAAAGGCGCAGATGTCATGGCTCTGAACTACTCCGAATTTGGGATGCCCCTTGGGATTCTGATCAGCTGTCTCGTCATTCTCATCTATGGAGCAGGATCATTTTCCGTTGGAGGATCAGCGGATCAAGAAGAGTAACTTCTATATAGAGGTGATCTGGTAAGTTGGCAGAGATGACTTTGGAAGTCAGGAAGTGCAATCTCTAGGGCCATACTCTTTCAAGTAATCCAGCATTCGATTTCGGATACTGTCGTCGATATAAACAGTTCCAGCAATTTCCTTGAGATGTAAGTAATCGAGAACTTGTTGGATCTGGACGATGGCAAGGCATGGCATTGAATACTCTTCTGAGAGTTGATCCAGGGCTGCCCGGTGGTCGGTTCCGCGTTCTCTTCTATCCACAGAAATCATGAGTCCGGCGAGTTGGACATCGCCACAAGCCATAAGTTTAGGGACTGTTTCTCTGATTGAAGTTCCTGCAGTAGTGACGTCTTCAACAATGAGGACTCTGTCGCCGTCCTGTGGGATGCACCCCACCAGTGATCCACCTTCGCCATGATCTTTGACTTCTTTTCGGTCAAAACAGAATCCGCAATCGATGCCATGTTCGCGAGCAAGGTTTGTTGAGATTGCGGCCGCCAGAGGTATGCCTTTGTAAGCGGGGCCGAAAAGAATATCGAACTTGTTAGAAAATTGGCTGGCAATCGCATGGGCGTAAAAAGAGGCGAAGCATTCAAGTTGTGATCCAGTTCTCACCATTCCGGTATTCACGAAATAGGGAGTGCTTCTGCCGCTTTTTGTTGTGAAATCACCGAAACGAAGAACTTCGCAATTCACGAGGAATTCAATAAAGTCCATTTGCATTTCTGAAAGGTTTCTCATAGTGCCGCTCTAGTTCTCTTCAGGGCTTTAGTCAGCATAAGTTCGACTCAGTCAGTATGTGAGATTTCTATCTCCGTACAAAACATACCAATATCATCGCCGCGTTCCGACAACGTTTTTACTAAGGTACCGATACTACGGACTGGATTGAAAGTCATATTCGTAGTTGAGTTCAAGATTATTTGAACTGGATGGTCTAAATCCAGCATAGAATCGTCGAGTCTGACAGTAATGACCGAGACATCTTTAGAGGTATCCAATGAAACTGTATTTTTATTGAGATTCGCTACTATTCGACTTCTGCTAACGGGTTGATCTACGGATAACCAATAAGACCTATCATGTTTCACGTCGTCTTGAAGCCACACGATTTTTTCCGGTCGAAGATTTCGTATGTTTTTGGCCATCCAAGGGATTGCTTGAGCATCTTCCCTGTCCATCCAGTGACCTTTGTTAGGATAAATTTTAACCCAGTGGTCGTATCCAGCAGGATCCTCTGAACGAAGTTTTTCGAGGAGAATCTTCCATTCTTCAGCTTTGCTATTTCGGTTGTAGGAAGAGTCTTTTCCTCCCATATGGATGGTGAAGGGTAAATTGAGAAGGGAGTCCGGCCGTGCGTCGTTGGGATGACCCGCCATCATTGCGGCTGCTGCCCAGCGATCTGCCATACGTGGAGCTAGCTGATAGACACCATCTCCGCCTGCCGAATATCCAAGAAGATAGACTTTATTCGGATCGACATTATGAAAATGAATCATATTTTCAATCAGTCGATCGAAAGCGGTATCAATGTGCCCCTGATGCCAGAGGTTCCAAGTGTTTGTCGGTGCTCTAGGGGCTAGGTATATCCCTTCTTCTGGTGAATAAAGACGCTTTTGATTTTCCCATTGCTGATCATTTACGCTCGCAGGGGCACCCCCGCCACCATGAAGTGATATCCATAGGCTACGGCGCTCTTTGGAATCTTCTCCGAATACTTTGAAATCAAAAGGCATTTCAAGTTTTCCGATGGAGATGGTTTTGTTCTCCATCTCGTCCTGACGCTCTTTCTGGATATTGCTGGAGTAGGCCTTCCACAAACTGGTCTTTGCCCGCTCGGCGTCTTCACGGGTTAAGGGAACTTTTGCCAAGGGGAGCTGGGCGACTTGAGTGAGCCTCTCAGGGTATTGCGAGATGATCAGATCCATACACATCAATGCATGATTTGATTCTGTCGCTTTTCCTGGCTCGGAGAGTTGAAGTTGTAAAACATAGTCGTTAGTCATGGGAGTGACGAGGGTTGCCGCTGCGAGCGGGCCTTTTTCGCAGCTCACAAGAGTTGTCGCATTCTTCTTTACCTTGAAGGTTAATAAATCATTTGAATCATGGCTATCGTCCTTAGATTCTCCCTTGAGCTTCTCTCCGGTAGAGGTGTAGGCCGTGACACTGCTTTGGACACGTTGTCCTCTGTGATCGAGTACGGAGATCTTTAGGTATGATTCGTTCTCCGTAAGCGTTGGTTGGTCTTTGGAATAACGGTGAGTGATATCTATAGCACCGACGGAAGTGTCTTCGGGTTTCCACACCATAGGAAAATAGAGTTTATCGTTGGACCATTGGACGGCATAAATTGCAGTGGCAGGATTGCTAGAAGAGGCTCGGCTTGCACGTCCCAAGAACCAGCCTTTGTTCAGTTCTTCACCCGTGGGTTCTGCGGCCCCCGTAAAGTGCCAACCCTCATCCCATACTTCCACCCAAGAGTGGTTTCCTGAAGAATCAGACCAAAGTGGGGTTCCTACGAAGCGGGCAGGGATTCCCACTGATCGACAGGCATCGATGAGAATGACAGAGAGCCCTGTACAAGATGCCAGTCCAGCCTCGATGGATTCATAGGGGCTTTGGTCAGCTTTCGGTCTCTTCGTCGAATATTTCACCTTAAGAATCCCAAAGATTTTGTTATTCAGAATCGCAGCCGCTTCACTGGGGCTGGATGCTTTTTCGATGAGGGGAAGAAATCTGTTACGGAAGTCCTCTCGCCAGCGATCTCTGCGTTCATTGATACTGGCATAAGGGAGCAAGGAGTCTCTGAAGACTTTTTCGGGCACCTTTTCCGACCAAGGAGCATTTTTCCAGGCGACGATGGCTCCCTCAACATGTTCGAGGAGGAATGAAGCATCTAGATTTTGAAGATCTTCAGCGGGCATATGCTGGAGGAGCCATAACAAATGAGGTTTCCCTGCAGAGGAAACATTTTTGAGGGCTTTCTCTATTTCACTTCGGTTGATCCCCGCGGTTTCGGTCCAGTCTGTTCCAACCTCATCTCTCGCTGCGGAGAGCGCTTCGACATGGAGGCTCAGGCTAGACAAGCAAATGAGCGTGAACACTATGAGGTGTCTTGGATAAAACGATGGAGAGTGAATGGGTTTGAGATTCATAGGGCTCCTCAATCAATGAAGTGAACGATAGAAGTTCCAAATTGGAGAACACCTTCTCCTCCGATGAGGATTTCTTCCTGCCCATTGACGTTTCTAACGAAGCCGTAAACGGTGAGAGTATCTCCGATGTTTACGCCAAAGGGATAAGAGGGGAGGTCGAGCAGGTCAAAGAAGCCATCGAGACCATTCCCTGCGCCTCCGTCAGTGATGATTCCATAAGGGATCAAGACTTCTACAGTCCCTGAACCGTCATTGATGCGCGCTCTGTAACCAGCAGTATCGACCTTCCAGGCATTGGCGCCGCCGGGATATGGACTGCCTACTGCGGGTGGCGTGACGAGGGTTCCTGTCGTAGTCACCCAGCGCCCTAGATCTGCGGATTGAATCCCGCCTGTGGAGAGACTGGCAACAACGGGGTAACTCGGACTGACAGCGACTCTTCGTACTTTTCCAGGATTACTGACAAGAACCCTGTCACCTGCCGCTGTTGTTGAAAGAGTACCTTCGACATGAACTACAACGGGAACATTGTTGTTTGCAGTGAAGGGCCATGGATCGACAAGATCCCTAAAGGTAGGAAGGTCGAAAGGGAGAGTGGCGCCATTTCCGAATTCGAGGCTGCCATCGCCATCATAATCGACATATGAACCCACTTGGTCAGCAATATTGACGTAGATACCGCTTCCGTTCGCGGAGTGTAGGGAAAACCCATAATCCAGTTCTGCAATCAGGGCACCCGGGACGAGGCCAATGACACCAGTAGTCAGGACGGTTTCTCCATCGGGTATCAATCGACAGTCTTCTATAGAAATGGAGACATCGAAGTTGCCTCGGGGAAGAACTTCATAGGTATCGAGTTGCCTAAAGAGAATGCCGGTCATCTGGACGTTGGCACCTTCAGTCAGGAAAGAAAGAGTATCTGCAGAGAGGCCAGCACTGACATTCCAAAAAGTATCCGCAGTTCCGGAATTGTCATCGATATGAATGTTCCAACCGAGAAGGTTTGTCGAACTATCTTCGACTGGGACTACGGAGAGTCCGCTCCCCTCAGGGTCCACCACGACTTCACCTTCGATACTGACGATTTTAGATTCCGATTCAGAGGCTGCTCCAGTAGCGATGGAATTAGTATCAGAGGTTTGTGGAAAGAAAAGGAACCCTCCGCTGGAGGAAATCACGAAGTCATCTTCGCTACCCAGAGATAGCGTAAGGAACTCATTCAGGCTTCCCACAACTCCAGTGACCTGGACTGATCTGCCAAGTTTTATTGCAGAGAGATCGAGTGCTAAACCTGAATCTACAGTGATGTAAATACCACTCGTGGAATCTTGGAGTCCGAATCCTACTTCCCCTGTTGTGCTCTCCATGACACCTGCTTTGACAGAAACGAATCCCGCTGTTGTGACAAGGGTTCCCGGTTCTAGAGCTCTGACTTGAGCTAATGTCGGTAAAGGATCAGGGGACGATCCGCCCCCTCCGCAGCCGATCAATGGGGACAATAAGAGGATCATGAGCAGGAATGACCACAATAGATTTGGCAATGGGCGGTTATGCATTTCGAAGCTCCCTTTAGTAGTTCTAATCGTAATTTTTGAATGCAAGTACTGTAAGAATGACAACTTGGGTTTTCGTGCCATTTCAGGGTACCTCACCGGGGGATTATTTTAGGACGTTTCCAACCGATTCAATACCGATCATTGGGTCAAGTATTGATCTGTCTAACCTGACTCAACGGTCAATACTGCCATATCTGCTAGTTGGTCCATACCTCCCAACATGTGAAATCCCGGTTATTTGGAAAGTCATGACGTGCAAAGATAGTCTAAGGCGTAGGGTTCCGATTGAGGTCGTGAATCTGTTTCGTCAACATTATTGATAAAAGTATTCATTCGGTTCTTGCGGATACGATTAAAGTTGAAAATGACAGGGTTGTGTTTATGCGTGTTATTGATAAGCAGAGTATTCAAGTGCTTTTCTCCTCAATGGGGTTTTGCAGTTTTGTCATGACCATTGTTCTCGGATGCAGTGTGGTCGTCGCTCAGGTGCCATCCGGTGTCGGTAGCGGTCAGTTTGATCCATTGCCGAGCGTCGCTCTTCCCAATGATTTTATTGATATGACCCTACATAATTTTAATCCTAGTGAAGACGAACGCCCGGATGTCATCATGGTGACTGATCTGGAAAACAAGTTGGATTTTTATTATTCAGGCTCCCTCGGGGAGCTTTCTCTGGCTGGATCATATCAAATTGAAAATATTGCTAGTTACCAAGAAGTCGTCATGATCGATTTTGATTTCGATGGAGTCAGCGAGTGCATTCTGAGGAGCACTGCTGGCGAACTTGTTCTGATTACCACACAGCAAGGTAGCACGGGAATAGAAGAGATATTGACCTTTCCCGGTATTGGTTTTGTTACAGGGATGCATGTCGCAGATATCGATGGAGATTCGAGAGATGATCTTCTTCTCTTGACTCAGGCAGGTATCGCCTCTGGTGGTGAAACATGGGTTCTTTCTTCATTGAACAATTCGCAGTTAGAATTGTCCCCATTAGTTTTCCCCAATGCAAATGCCGTTGATTCTGGTGACCTTGACGGGGATGGAGACATGGACCTCGTTTTTGCTGGGGCGCAGATCAGGAAATTTGTCAACGAAGGTACCGGGGATTTCTCCCTGCAAGAGGAGTTCGATTTATTAGCACCTGTTTCGGTTGTTAGTATCTGCGAGGTCTTGACCGATAATCCAGACGGGGATGTTTATCTGGATATAGTTGCCTTCCTTTTTAATAACCCAGGCTGCTTCATTCTAGCAGGCACAAGTAGTGGTTTGCACTCAGCCCCCGTATTGGCTTATGAGGAAGAGCTCGCCCAAATCTCAGAGCCTCTCTTTGCACAACTCAGGGGTGAAGGGACTTCTGATCTGATCTTTTTCGATGAGTTGGATAATGAGATTCATATTCTCAAAGCGGATGGTGAAGACGGAAATGCATTTGGTAGCGTGAGAGAATATGACGCACCTATTGGAACTACATGCCTCAAGATTACGGATTTCAATCTTGATGGAGTGTTGGATCTGGCTGCAATGTCAGCTAGCGAGCAGGTGATTCAGGTTTATTTGGGAATCATTCGGGATGCAGACTTTGAGCGTGGGGATGTGAACAGGGACGGTAACATTAATATTGCAGACCCTGTTATGGGCCTCACGGTTCTCTTCACAGGCCAAGGAGTGATTCCTTGTATGGATTCTTTGGATTGTGACGATAATGGTGAACTCGATCTCGCCGATCCGATTATGCTGCTCTCCGCACTGTTTTCGGGTGGTGCGAACCTGCCAGAGCCATATGGCGAATGCGCGAGTGATTCCACTGATGACTCTTTGGATTGTGCTTCGTTGAATGCTCTTGATTGTCCATAGGTCTATCAAGGTGCTCTGGCGAGTCTCGAAAAGCTGATTAAATATAAGCAGTGAATCCAGTTTCCTAAGAGCCTGTTGTATATCTGTAAGTATGACAATATTCACATCAGTCCTGGGTTCCCCTTCAATTTCGAGTGCGATCGAATCCGGTGGCATCCCCCGATGCTATCCTCCAAAATGGACATGGAGACGCATTCATCCATCGATGGTATCGATCGGTGGCCTCGATCAGTGAGCACAAGGTGATCCTGATGCTTCTCCGCGTAAATACTGAATAGATCACCCCATGGTTTCACTCGGAGGGAACATGAAGAGTTATCTCGAGTTATTGGCCGATGTGTTTGAAAATGGAACTCATAGAGAAGATCGAACCGGAACAGGGACGCGTGCTGTTTTTGGAAGACAGATACGCTTTGATCTCTCCAGAGGATTCCCACTCCTAACGACCAAAAAGGTGCATTTACGTTCCATCGTCCACGAGTTGCTCTGGTTTATTGCCGGAGATACCAATGTGAAGAGACTGCAGGCTGAAGGCGTCAGTATTTGGGACGAATGGGCAGATCCTGTGACGGGAGATTTGGGGCCTGTTTACGGAGCTCAATGGCGCAGCTGGCAAGGTGCAGGTCATGAGACATTTGATCAATTGGCGCAGGTCATCCATGAGATCAAAAATAATCCGAATTCCAGAAGATTAGTGGTCAATGCTTGGAATGTTTCCCAACTCGATGAAATGGCTTTACCACCCTGTCATTGTCTATTTCAGTTTCAAGTTTCCGAGGGAAGATTGAACTGTCAGTTATATCAGCGAAGTGCAGATATCTTTCTTGGGGTCCCTTTCAACATCGCTAGCTACGCACTCTTGACTCACATGATGGCGCAGGTAGTTGGATTGCAAGCGGGAGATTTCGTGCATACGTTCGGGGATCTCCATCTCTACGACAATCATGTTGAGCAGGCAAAAAAACAACTTGCTCGAGATCCTAGATCTTTGCCGACTTTAGAGTTGGATGAGTCCATCGAAGAGATCGATGACTTCCAATATAAGCACATTAGTATCTCGGGTTATGATCCGCATCCGCCGATCAAAGCGCCGGTGGCAGTTTGATGACTCGAGTTTCATTAATAGTGGCGATGGGAACTTCACGGGTGATCGGTAATGAGGGCGAGATCCCTTGGAATCTTCCTGCCGACCTTGCGTATTTCAAAAAAATAACGATGGGGCATCCCATCGTCATGGGACGAAAAACCTATGAATCCATAGGACGTCCACTTCCAGGGCGTAGGAATATTGTGTTATCCAGAACACAAAGTTTGATTCCAGGAGTAGAGCTTTTTTCCTCGGTAAAAGAGGTCATTGAAGCATTCTCGGAAGAGGAAATATTTATTATCGGGGGTGGGCAAATCTACGAGACTTTTTTAAGTTGCGTAGAGACGATCTATTTGACAGAAGTTGCTGGAGATTTTCAGGGAGACGCATTCTTTCCAGAACTTGATTTAAAGGAATGGGAAGAGATCTCTCGTCGCGATCGATTTGCCGATGAGAAAAATCAGCACGACTGTTGTTTCAGGGTCCTAAAGCGGGTCTCCGCTTCGAATTCAGTGATTTAGCCCTATTTTTTAAAGAACCTAGAAACCTGATCAGCACTCTGGTGTTTGATGAGTATGACCCACGTAGAGAAAGAATAGGGATCTCCCTCGGGAGGCAATATTTCTCAAAGCAATCACGACTATTCGGGTAAGATACAGATCAGGGTCTGTCATCTAGCGATAGATGTTCTGAGTCCCGAAAGCAAAATTTATGAATGAACATGCACTTTCATGCTTCATGTTCTGAAAGGAATAGAGATGAACAAATCGCTACTTGTCTGGACAGTGTTACTGAGTCTTGTATTTAGTTTGCAAACTCAAGCACAGGACCCAAAGCCAACTCCAGGAGGAGATGCTGACACACCTAAGCCACCCGTGGTGACTCCCGGTGAAGATGATCCTGCTCCTACTCCACCCGCTCCCGCGCCTGCTCCCCCGAGAAGGGAAGGCAGAGGCGGACTGATCGATCGCTTTGATCGTAACGGAGACGGTGTGATTGATGAAAAAGAACTTGAGGGAATCCCCGAGGGGATTCGTCGTCGCCTTGGAGAAGCAGACACCAATGGAGATGGTGTGATTTCCGGTGAAGAACTCGGGGGACTAGGACGCAGACCTGATAATCCTCCGGAAGGTGGAGGAGAGGGTGAGAATCCTCGTCGTAGAGGTGGACGTCGTGGTGGTGGAGCCATCATCGAGCGACTCGACAGAAATGGCGACGGAGTGATTGATAAAGAAGAACTCGAAGAAGGTGA
>JACKQG010001490.1_pt1 | contig 27516 bp, 28 predicted proteins | sample 8237621 | NCBI WGS metagenome assembly JACKQG01 (sample SAMN15677084, study PRJNA649215) | marine metagenome | biome: marine; feature: Black Sea; material: saline water; isolation source: suspended particulate matter (SPM) from the Black Sea western gyre | collected 2013-06-09/2013-06-10 | depth... | reverse complement strand
AAATAGCGGATATTCTGAACAAAAGATAAAAAACAACGGCGATAGATTTAAACGGGGTATGGGATTTGCATCCATGCTTCATGTGGGAGGCGGTGCAAAAATTTATCCATCGGATGGATGTGGTACTACGTTAAAAATGGACCCATATGGCTTTCTCACCATTCTCACGGGTTCCAGCGAAATTGGTCAAGGATCAGAAACAGTTCTTGCCATGATGGCGGCAGAAGAATTGGGAATTGGTTTGGAAAAAATTAAAGTCATTAATTCCGACACAAATATTAAACCATGGGATGTAGGCGTTCATGCTTCTCGGACGAGTTTTGTTGCCGGTAACTCCCTTCTCGGTGCCGTGAAAATATTGAAACAGAAATTGGCGAGTAGAGCGGCTGAACTGCTCAATACGAATGAAAAATTTCTGCAATTTCAAAATGGAGAAATTAAATCGAAAAAAACAGGAGATTCGTTTAAAATAGATAAAGTTGTGCGGGCATTGCATTTTAAACCGCCCAATGAATTATGCGAAGTATCCTATTTTTATGAACCATCCAGCAAATTTCAGGATAAAGAATATAAGGGAAATGTGTCCGGGTGTTACGCCTTTGCTGCTCAAGCTGTGGAAGTTGAAGTGGATACATTCACCGGGAAAGTGGATGTATTAAATGTATTTGTTGGGCAGGATGTAGGAAAAGTACTGAACCCAATGGGCATTGAGGGGCAAATTGACGGCGGTGTGGTTATGGGAATAGGATATGCGTTGAGTGAAGAAATGATTTACGAAAATGGATATTTATTGAATCCCACATTTCATGATTATAAACTGCAGACGGCAAGAGACATCCCCGAAATCCATTTCTACCCCATCGAAACCAATGAGGAATCGGGTCCCTTCGGTGCGAAAGGGATGGCGGAGGCCCCACTCGTTCCCACACCGGTCGCCATTGCCAATGCTGTTTCCAATATTTTGGGGGTGGAAATAAACTCTCTCCCTATTACTCCGGAAAAAGTTTTACGTGCTATTTATAATAAAAGCAAAAACGAGACTGCGTAATGGATTTTAATACAATCACCCCACAGTCAACCGCTGACCTATTAAATGTTATTCAGGCAAATCAAGAAAATAATTTTCGATTTGGCGCAGGTTACACAGACTTAATTCCGGAATTGCAAATCCAGAACGAAAAGGGGTTAATTGTGATTAATCTTGCACAATTAAAAGACCACGATTTTACAGAAATCAAGGCCGAAAAATCCGGTATTAGAATTGGAGCATTAGCCACAATGACCGATACGCTGTCAGAAGAAAACCTGCGTAAAATTCCTGTTATGATTGAAGCAATAGAAAGCCTTGCGTCAGTACAGATTCGGTCCATGGCAACTGTGGGAGGAAATATTTGTACTGCATCACCGGCGGGAGATGTTTCCTGCGCTCTGGTTGCGTTAAATGCAGAGTGTGAAATATTGAATGTTGAACATAAAACGAGGACCATTTCGATTAAAGACTTTTTTACCGGTGTAAAAACGACCGTTCTCAAAAAAGATGAAATTTTAAGAAGTGTATTCATTCCCAATTTGGAATGTGCAAACAGAACTCTTTCCGGTTTTATCAAAATCGGTAATCGCAATTCCATGGAAATTGCGTTGGCATCTCTTGCTTATCATTTGATGTTAGATGAAAATGGTATTGTTACGAATGCCGGTGTGGCTATTGGTTCTGTGGCCAAATCTATAATGTTTACTGAAACAGCCTGCGAATTTATAATGGGGAAGAATATTGGGATTTTATCGGAGGCAGATAAAGAAAGGTTCGCTGATTTGGTTATGGAATATGCCAGCCCAATTTCTGATATTCGGGCTTCGGCTTGGTATCGTTCACAGGCTCTTTGGAATATGTGTAAAAGTATTTTTTTAGAATAAAATTTAGTAATAAAAAAGGGAGGATTAATCCTCCCTTTTTTTTATCTTTATAGGATACTCAGTTTTTATACTGTTGGTAATCCTTCTAGTGCTTTCAGGCTTTCTTTCACTTCTTCGTCGGTCATGGCATGGTCTTCCAGTGTACCTGCCAAGAAGTTTGTGTAGGCAGCCATATCAAAGTAGCCATGTCCGGAAAGGTTAAAAAGAATAACCTTTTCTTCGCCGGCTTCTTTTGCTTCAAGAGCATGTTTCACAGCGCCGTGAACAGCGTGACTGGATTCGGGAGCTGGAACGATTCCCTCTGTTTTTGCAAATGTAATGGATGATTCGAAGCAATCCAACTGGCCGTAGGCTTCCGCTTCTATAAGTCCGTCTTTCACCAATTGAGACAGCAGAGGAGAATCACCGTGGTACCGTAATCCACCGGCATGAATTGGAGGTGGCACAAATTGATGCCCAAGAGTGAACATTGGAGATAATGGCGTTAGTTGAGCCGTATCACCAAAGTCATAGCGGAATTCTCCTTTTGTCAGTGTGGGACATGATGCAGGTTCTGTAGCAACAAATCGAGTATCCTTACCATTGATTTTATCCCGCATGAAAGGGAATGCTAATCCTGCATAATTGGATCCGCCACCGCAGCAGCCAATAATTATATCAGGATATTCTCCGGCAATTTCCATTTGTTTCATTGCTTCCTGTCCTACAACTGTCTGATGGAGAAGCACATGATTCAACACAGACCCAAGAGCATAACGTGTATCGTCTCTTGTGGCAGCATCTTCCACCGCTTCAGAAATAGCGATTCCAAGACTTCCCGGAGTATCAGGCGTTTTTTCAAGAATTGCTCTTCCTGCATTTGTATCAGGGGATGGACTGGCAACAATTTCTGCGCCATATGTTTGCATCAATGCTTTACGATACGGTTTCTGGTCAAAACTGATACGCACCATATAGACCTTTACTTCTTGTCCGAAAAGTCCACCTGCGAATGCAAGGGAACTTCCCCACTGTCCTGCACCGGTTTCTGTGGAGAGTCGCATAACACCCTCTGCTTTATTGAAGTATGCTTGAGCAACAGCAGAATTTGGTTTATGACTTCCCGTGGGACTCACACCTTCATATTTATAATATATTTTTGCAGGAGTTCCCAATGCTTTTTCTAACCCGGTTGCACGAATCAAAGGAGATGGCCGCCAGATTTGAAGGGCTTCCAATACAGGTTCTGGTATATCAACAAATCTGTCCTGACAGACTTCCTGCATAATTAATCCCATAGGAAAAAGGGGTGCTAAATCATCAGGTCCAATAGGTTGCCCCGTCCCAGGATGCAAAATGGGGGGCGGTGGGGTTGGCATGTCTGCTACAATATTATACCATTGTTTTGGGATATCTTGTTCGGATAGAAATATTTTCTTTTGATTCATATTGCTTCCTTTCATTGATGTGGGAGGAGGATTAAAGCTGAATAACTGACGAACCAGTTTTGCAGCACGTGTTAGTATATCATCTTTCATATTAATTGGAATATTCAGACATGGAGATACAATAATCAAGTATTTTTTTATTATTCGTTATTTAGTAAAATATATTTGAAATCTCATAGTCTAAATGGTAAAGATACTTATTTAGTTATTGTTGTTTGGATTATAATCAAATGAAAGAAAACCCAAATGCTTAAGAAAAATTTTGAAACTGTAAGACTAATGTCTAATGAAAATCCTTTTGGTCCATCGCCGAGGGCTTTAGAGGCAATTAATAAATACAGTAAAAATATTCATTGTTATCCAAATTGGAAACCCCAGGTATTAAAAGAAAAACTTGCAAATAAAAATCACGTTTCACCAACAAACATTGCTGTATCAGCAGGTTCGTATGAATTAATCAATCTTATTACACGGTTTTTAGTCGGTGAAGATGAAGAAATAATTACTTTTGATAATACATTCATGGCTTATAGCTATAGCGCAAAACGAAACGGTAGAAAATGTATTACTGCTAAAATGTCTAACCCTGATTGTAATTTGAATGACCTTATTCCCTTATGCGGAAATACAACGAGAGCGATATTTTTTGCCAATCCAAATAATCCTACCGGGACCATTATAACTCATGATTCCCTATTGAAATTATTGGAAACTATACCTAATGATGTACTGGTAATTTCAGATGAAGCATACTTTGAATATGTCACGGATGGATCATACCCTGATTCAATACAGCTTCAAAAAGAATTCTCCAACTTGATCATTCTTCGCACGTTTTCGAAGATTTATGGTATGGCTGGTATTCGGATTGGTTATGGAATTGCAACTGATAATATCGTTGAAAAACTTGAAAAATTTCGACTGTTGCGTTCTATCAATTCTCTTGCTGAAAAAGCAGCCGAAGCTGCATTAGATGATATTGATTATCTAAATCGTTCTGCAGATCATAATGACCATGAAAGAGACTATTTAAGAAAAGAATTAACTAAACTTGGTTTTACAGTAATCCCATCTCAAGCAAATTTTCTTTATTTACCTTTTAATGATAATGACCATAAAAATAAAGTAGTTAAAACACTGGCAGATAATGGGTTATTAGTTTGCGATTTAGCAATATTTGGACATGATAAATCTCTTCGAATCAGTATAGGGAAAAGTGATACAAACCAACGTATTATTGACTGTCTTAGCCAAGGCACCTAATTATTTTATTCTCTCATAAGTACCTTATAAAATTCATATAGTTTACTTGTTAATAGTTCATATGTAAACTATATTCAAATATTAAATTAAGAATAAATAATCCTTTTACCCTAAATAAATAATCTGTGAGCTTATTATGAGTTATGAAATACCAACAGGATCAATGGAAAAAACAACTGGATTTTTAATGTTTAGGACTGCAAGAGGAATGAAAAAAATGCTGGATTCAAGATTAAGTGAATTCAATGTTACTTCTTCTCAAGCATCCGTCCTAAATACTCTGAGCAACTTTGATGGTTTACCGTTATCTGATGTAGGGAAAAGTGTTCACCTCGATAAACCAGCTATTACCGGGTTAGCGGATCGAATGGAAAATGACGGACTTGTTGAGCGAAGGCGGACATCATCAGATAGAAGAATTATACAACTATTTTTAACGGTAAAAGGGAAAAGCTTATTTAACAAAATAGAAGATATTATTGTGGATGTGGATCAACATTTGGTCATGGACTTTTCTGAAAAAGAAATTGATACATTACACGAAATGCTTCAACGCATTTGGGACCAGTCTAATGGTCAATCAGATTTATAAACAGAATAATTGAAAAGGGAAATAATATGGATGTAAAAGTGATGGAAAAATGGCAGGGAAAATCGTTGGATGATATTCTCTGGCTCTGCCAAGAAACAGTAGAAGACACGGAAGTAACAACGGTAAAGCGCTGGCGGGAAGCCGGCGGTAAAGTATTAGGACATTTTCAGGTTTATTTCCCTGAAGAAATTGCCCATGCTGCTGGGATGCTACCTGTGAAGATGTTTGGTGCATCTGTGGAAACGCGAATTGCGGATAGTAGATTTGGTTCTTATTTATGTTCAATCCTAAAAACCTGTCTTGAACAAGTTCTTTCCGGACGCCTTGAATTGGACATGTTCGTTACCCACCCTATTTGCGACGCTGCCAGAAATTTAGCTCCCATCTGGGGACGGAATTTTGATTATCCTTGCCAAATTCTATATCTGCCCCAAAATCCAAATTCGAGTTACTCTGTTCAATATTTAAAAGAAGAATATGAAAGAATTCAGGGTATCATTGAAAAAGTTTCTGGTCAGAAAATAACAGATGATGCTTTACGGAATTCTATTGCCATATTTAACAAGAATCGTGCTTTACTCCGAAAATTATATGATATAAAAAGGGAAAAACCCTGGCTCGTTACCATCAATGAGGCCTATACCCTTGTTGCAATTGGAGGCATGATCCCACGGGAAGAACATAACGAAATACTCGAAACAGTTATACCCATGATTGAAAAAAGAAAGGCTCGAAAACAGGATCGTATTCGCGTCGTCTTTGAGGGAGGCTTTTGTGAACAACCGCCATTGGATATGCTACGGACAGTTGGACGTTCCTGCTATGTCGTGGATGATGATCTTTTGATCGGACTACGGTATCTATTGGAAGATGTTGATGTGGGAAATGATCCTTTAAATGCCATGGCGGAAGCCTATATCAATAAATCAACTTACAGCCCTGTACAGCATGATCTTCGTAAACCGAAAGAAAAAATGTTGAGAGATCGGGTTAATAATGCAGAAGCAGAAGCCGTGATCATCACAGCGGCCAAAATGTGTGAGCCGGGGTTGGAAGAACAAGTGACGTACACCCAAGAATTGGAAAAAGATGATACGCCTTATTTTGTGAGTGAATTTGAAGAAAACATGACCAGCTTTGATCATTTAGAAATCCAACTGGAAACGTTTGTCGAAAACTTAATGTTTGATTGAGGTAAAAATGAATGAAATAAAAAATAAAGAAATGGTTGGCCGCGGTACTCGTGAAGGAGCTGCGTTATTCAGAGATTGGTTTCAGGACCTGACCGAAAAAGCGGAGAAAGGGGAAACTGCAGCGTACGTGTTTGTCATGGGAAGTATAGCTGAAATCCTGCGCGTTTTTGATTTGCCTATGGTCTTTCCGGAAATTCACTCCCTGCAAACTGCGGTTCGTCATGTGGCTGATGATTATTTAAATGTAGCTGAAGACTATGGTTATTCCCCGGATATTTGTGGATATGTAAAGGCTGATTTCGCCATGCAGATGCAGAATGGGAAACATCCCATGGGGCAGATTCCAAAACCGGGCATCGCCGTATTGACAAATGCCTGCAATACCTATCTGAAATGGGGTGAAATCTGGGAACGCATTTACGATATTCCCATGGTTTCTATTGACGTCCCGGCTACTCGGGAAGCTGGTACACGAACCTGGCCCGGAGATGAACAGTTTGAACGTGAAAAACGGTATGTAAAAACTCAATTAAAAGAATTGATTGAAATCTGTGAAAAAATGACAGGAAAGAAATTTGATATTGATAAACTCCGGGAAATTTTAGGACATGTCAATACCATGAGTACCGGCTGGAAACGGGTGATGGAATTAAATCAAAGCCGTCCATCTCTCTTCAATGCACTAACTGATGGAACCGTCTATTTGGGAATGTCCAATGTATTCCGCGGAACGCCTGAAGGTGCCGAATTCTTTACAAGACTTGTAGAAGAAATGGAATATATGTCAGCCAACGGAATTGGAACACTCACGGATGAAAAATATCGTTTAAGTTTCATAGGTGTCCCCTGTTATCCCATCTTTCGTCGATTCAATGAAATGTTTACAGAATGGGGCGGTGCTTTTGTTATGTCCACATATTTGTGGTTTGCTTCTGGTGGAACGAATTTGGGTGTACAATATGATTTGGATAACCCAATGGATTCTTTAGCCGAAGGTGTACTTATCAGTGTTCGTGATGCTATGGATTCCATGTTTCACCCAGAACTAACTGTTCTTGATAAAACTAATGATTTTAATATTGATGGAGTCGTATATCATCCAATCAAAAGTTGCAGAACCACATCAGCAGGCATGGCAGATAATCGCCGTGCGTTAATGGAAAACAGCGATTTACCCAGCTTATTCATAGAATCAGATATGATGGATTCTCGCGTAGTGGGTGAAGCGCAAATGAAAAACAGAATTGACGCTTTTTTCGAAGGTTTGGCATCCCGGAAAGCAAAAGAAGCAATAGGAGCATAGAATGGCATTATCAGCAGGTGTGGATGTAGGCTCCACGCAAACAAAAGCAGTGATTATAAATGAAGGATTGGAAATTGTTGGGAGATCTTTAATCGATACAGGTGCCAATGTTGTTCAGGCTGCAGAGAAATCATATTTGAATGCCCTGAATGACAGCGGGCGGAGAGAAGAAGAAGTGGCGTATGTCATTGGAACGGGATACGGGCGATATAAAGTGACTTTTGGGGATACGCAAGTGACTGAAATCAGCTGTCATGGCCGAGGCGCTGTACACATGTTCCCGGATACAAGAACCGTTCTGGACATGGGTGGACAGGATACGAAAGCCATTGCTGTAAGTGAAACGGGTGAAATAGTGGACTTTTGCATGAATGATAAATGTGCCGCAGGAACCGGTCGATTTCTGGGTGCCGCTTCCATGGCGCTTGACATCCCTTTAGATGAATTGGGATCCACAGCTTTAAAATCGGAAAAACCGGTAAAAATCAGTACAACTTGCACTGTTTTTGCGGAATCCGAGGTGCTCTCATGGTTGGGAAAAGGGAAAAAGATTGAAGACATTTTACTGGGTGTCCATAAATCAATTTCATCCCGATCCATTTCATTATTGAGACGCGTGGGGTTGAATCAACAAATTACATTTACTGGAGGAGTAGCAAAAAACATCGGCATGGTAGAAGTCTTAAACGAAAATATAGGTAAAGAATTGAACGTCAGTGACGAATCCCATTTTATGGGAGCATTAGGTGCGGCGCTTTTTGCCATGGACCATATTAAAACCAGTCGCATTCCAGCAGGAGGTCAAGCATGAGTTATGTTATTGGTGTAGATGTGGGATCTACTTATACAAAAGCGGTTATTCTTTCACCGGAAAAAGAAGTAGTTGGGCATGCCATGACAGCAACCGGTTTCAAACTCGATAAGGCATCCGAAAAGGTTTTTGATAAAATACTGAAAGATTCGGGATTGGCTAAAGATGAAATCGGTTACGCCATCTCTACCGGTTACGGCAGGCATATGGTGCCCTATCGAGATATTACCGTTACCGATTTAACGGCTACTGCCCGGGGTTCACATTATTTTTTCCCCGATACTCGTACGGTTTTGGATATCGGCGGACAGACCATGAAAGCCAGTCGCTTGGATGAAAAAGTAAAAGTAAAATCCTTTCGCTTAAATGATAAATGTGCTGCAGGCACGGGAGCCTTTCTGGAAAAAACAGCTCGCTATATGGGGTATGAAACCGAAGAAATTGGCCCATTGGTTCAAACATCAAAAGACGATGTCCCTATTTCAGGTGTCTGTGCTGTGTTTGCAGAATCGGAAGTGATCAACCAGTTGTCTTTAGGATCAGCTCCTTCGGACATTATGCACGGCGCTATGTCTTCATTGGTAAAGCGCGCAATACAATTATTAAAACGAGTGAAAATGGAATCCCAGATAACACTCACAGGTGGCATTATGCGCTTTAAAACAATGGTGGATGTACTGACAGAAAATGTGGAAGAAAAAATTAATGTCCCCAAAGGTGAAATGGTGCAGTTCACCACAGCGCTTGGCGCGGCAACATTGGCGCTCCAGCGATTGGAAAAAATAAAGGCTGAAGCATGACAGACCTTTGCGGTGTGGCCGTTTCGTCCCGGGATGAACAATTAATATCAGAGGGCTGGAACAAACAATTCACCTGTGGTGAGCCACGCTTATCGGAATCATGTGAATTGTTTGCAGAAATGGGTAGAGAAATCCATCTGGAAACAATGGAAAAAAATGACCAGCCTTTAGGCGCAAAATGTGACGCTTGCTTTGAAACCTGCGGCGATGAGATGAAAACAATATGGACTCGTCAAAAAAAATGATGTAATGAGTAAAATGAAAACGTATTCCAATTCACTTCCACTACCTGATTACGCAGTGAATATGGCTGCTTTGCTACTGACAAATGCAAATAAATTTTCTGAAAATCCTATTTATCAGGAAGTTAAAAATGGCAGTTATACTTCTTTAAACTGGAATCAATTTTTTATTCGTTCACGCGCCATTCAGTCATGGCTAACATCCAATGGGTTTAAACAGGGCGATAAAATGGCTTTTCTTTCCCGGAACTGCCAAGAAATGCTGGAACTTGAATTGGCTGTCATGGCAATGGGTGGTATTTCCGTTCCCATTTTTTCCGGATATCCAGCCGATCAAGCCAATCGACTATTAGAGTTTTGTGAACCCACTTTCGCAGCCGTTGCGGATCAAGATCAATTCGCAAAAATTAAATCTCCAGAAAACATATTGAAGATGATACATTTTTCATCTGTGGACAAGAAAGGCTTACCCAACCTTGTCCCCTTTTCAGACTTGATTCTTCATGAAACTCAATCAAATGAAATAATGGGGTTGGATATTTCTTCTGATACTATTTCATTAATGATGTACACTTCAGGTACCATGGGAATTCCAAAATGTGTACAATTAACCCATGAAAATATTCTTTCCCAGCAAGCGGCAATGAAAGCGTTATGGGATTTGAATCATAAGGATCGGTTTTTATCTTATCTTCCTTGGCATCATAGTTTTGGTGGCATTTTCGAAAAATTTGCCGCTGTTGTAAATGGTGCTGTTTTGTCCCTTGAACATGGATATGGGAAAGATTTGGATATTCTTCTTGATAATTGGAAGAAAGTAAAACCAACCGTTTTTTTCAGCGTCCCACGAATTTATCAAGCCATTGCAACTCGCATCATGCAGGACAAAGAAGTGGAAAAAATGATTTTTCATGATGAATTGCGTTTTATTTTTACAGCGGCAGCACCCTTACCTAAAAATATTGCTAATCTTTTTGACGATCATGGAATACCCGTAGTGGAAGGCTGGGGTTTAACTGAAACTTCTCCCTGTTGCACCGTTACCGATCCCACGATTTCACGAGAGCAAGGTATAGTAGGCAAACCCATCCCGGGTGTGTCGATAAAAATAGCAGACGACGGTGAAATTTTGGTCAAGGGTCCAAATGTCATGACCGGTTATTTTCATAATCCGGATGCAACCACAGATGTGCTTATAGAAGATGGCTGGTTTAAAACGGGTGATGTTGGCGAATACACTGAAAACGGCTTAAAACTCATTTCCCGAAAAGATCGGATTTTCAAATTAATCAATGGCGAAAAAGTAATTCCGACAGAAGTGGAAAATCTCATCGCAAAAGACTGCGCCTACCTTGCCCATGCCTATCTTCACGGCAGTGGAAAAGATCACCCTGTGCTCCTGGTATTTCCCAATAAAAATTTATTTTCCCAAAAACCGGATGGGTCTCTTCTTTCGAAAGATTGTAAATGTCCTGAAAAAATGGATGACTATTTTAACTGTTTGTCTGATTGTTTGATGAAGTGGAACAATGCCAATGAAACGAAATTTTCCCGATATAAAAAAGCAATGCTGATTGACTATGAGTTAAGTATCGAAAATGAAGAATTAACACCTTCCATGAAACTGGCACCCAATGTGGTGGGGAAAGTATTTAAAGCAGAAATTGAATCTCTCTATAACCCTTCGGACCTAAAACCCGAAAAGGTTTACATCATCAATATGGATTAAATAATGGCACAATTAAAATCTCAAATTGCATTAAAAAAATTATTAAAAGACTATTTTATAGGGATGAAATCGCCCATCGCCTGGTGCACAAGCGCTGGGCCGGCAGAAATTCTTCGGGCATTGGGATTCGAAGTGTATTTTCCTGAAAATCATGGTGCTTTACTTGGCGCATCCCGAACAGCGGAAAAATATATTCCCCGGGCACATCAAGAAGGTTACGACGGCGAAATTTGTTCTTATCTTACAGCTGATATTGGCGCCTGGCTCATGAAGGAAACACCTTTGACAAAAATTTATGGATTAGAATCCATACCCACGCCTGACTTGATTGTCTTCAACACAAACCAATGCAGGGAAGTTGCAGAATGGTTCAATTTTTTCGGACGGGAATATGATTGCCCGGTTGTGGGAATTTTTCCCCCACGATATTTGGAAGAAATCACGCAAGCTGAAATTGATAATGTAGTCTCTCAATTCAAAGGATTGATTGAAGTGGGCGAAAAAATTATCGGAAAACCATTAGACCCGGAGAAATTATCCGAAACAGTCCGATTGAGTTTTGAAGGATCTCAACTATGGAAAGAAGTGCTGGAAACAGCCAGTCATTCACCATCGCCACTGACTTTTTTTGACGGATGTATCCTTATGGCGCCCATTGTAGTTCTTCGCGGAACACAAATCTGTTTGGACTTTTACAAGGAAGCTTTGGTGGAATTAAAAGAATTGGTTGCACAAAATGAAGGGGCAATCCCCAAAGAAAAGGTGCGGATTTATTGGGAAGGAATGCCCGTGTGGGGTCGGCTGCGTTCCCTATCAGAATTCTTTGCTGAAAACCAAACTTCGGTTGTGGCTTCAACTTATTGCAACAGCTGGGTCTTTGATCATTTTGATCCGGACAATCCAATGGAATCTATGGCTTATGCCTACACACAGATATTTATCAATCGTGGTGAAAACACCAAGTTGGAAATGATGAAGGATATCATGGAAAAATTTGAAGTGGATGGCGTCGTTTTTCATGATTCAAAAACCTGTTTTAACAACGCCAATAGTCGATTCGGTTTACCCAAACGGGTGGAAGAATCAACTGGGATTGACACCGTTTCATTCGATGGTGATTTAGTGGATTTACGATTCTTTTCCGAAGGACAGACCCGCACAAAGCTTGAGACATTCATCGAACAACTCAAATATGATAAGTGAACAAAACAATGACTGACAATTCAAACACACCAATAAAAATCGGCATCATCGGTGCGGGACCTGTTGGATTAACATTGTCTGCCCATCTTATTGAAGCAGGAGCTTTTATTGTTCTTTGTGATATTGATGAAGAAAAAATTGATGAAATAAAAAAGTCAGGCATAAAATTAACCCGTACACTAAACAAAGAAATAAAAGTTGACCAAGTCTGTTATTCCGTCGATGAATTGAAAGATTATGATTTGGATTTGGTGATTATTGCTATCAAAACAACGGTATTGCAAATTGTCGTTGACCAACTGTCAAAAATCGATGATGAAAAAATGTTTGTCATGTGTGCCCAAAACGGAATTGATAATGAACTGATCGCTGCAGAAAAGTTTGGTAAAGATCGGACATTGCGCATGGTGATTAATTATGCAGGCGGAATGGAAAATCTGAACACAGTTGCTGTCACTTTCTTCAATCCCCCCAATTATGTAGCGCCTTTGACTTCAGGTGGAAAATCCATAGCAGAAAAAATTGCTGATCTTTTAAATCGTGTCACTCTAAAAACAGACATTTGCAATGCTGCTGAAATACAGAATCATGTTTGGGAAAAGGGAATCTTGAACGCCGCTTTGAGCGGACTGTGCGCCATATCTCACCGCACCATGAAAGAAGTCATGAGTTTCCCTGAAACTGTGGATATGGTTACGGGAATCATTGATGAATCCATTCAAGTCGCGAAGAAAGAAAATATTGAAATCAGAGACGGCTTTCGCCAAGCGTCTATTGAATATCTCACAAAAGCAGGAAATCACAAACCATCTATGCTCATCGATATTGAGAACGGTGTAAAGACTGAAATTGACCAGCTGAATGGTACGATTGTAGAATATGGAAAAAAATACGGTATCAATACGCCCTTAAATCAAGGCGTGACTGCATTAATCCATTTGCATGAAAAAAAGAAAATGGGCGTTTATTTTCTTGGCATCGACCTTGGCTCATCTTATACCAAATTTGCCGTTACGGACGATTCCGGGGGTCTTGTGCTGAATAATGTTATTCCCACTTTGAGCCGAAATAAAGGCATGTTCAGGAATCAATTGACGAAAATAAATAAACAATTTTCCATCAAACAAATTTGCACAACCGGATACGGCAGAGATACGTTTGATGGCGACATTAAAAAAACAGAACTCATTTGCGCATCCGCCGGTGTTTCTGCATTATTCCCAGAACATAAATGCATTATAGATATTGGCGGCGAAGATATCAAAATCATTGAAAGCGGTCACGATGGAAAAGTGATCAATTTTTATATGAATGACAAGTGCTCTGCGGGAACGGGCACATTTATTACTGAAATCGCCGATAAAGCAGAACTGGAAATTGGGGAAATGAGTGACTTGGCCAAATTGTCTTCCGGATCAAGTATTATCAACAGCTTCTGCACTGTTTTTGCCAAATCGGAAATACTGGGCTGGAAATTCAATAATATTCCCATCGAAGAAATTGCAAAAGGAATCTATCTCTCCATCGTTACGCGAATACGAAAACTCCCCGTTAAAACCCATATTCCCATTATTCTTTGCGGTGGTGTAATTGCATTTCATCCCTATCTCCAGGAATTATTATCGGAAGAATTTGAAGTGGAAGTTTCCATTGCACCTAACCCCCAATATATGGTTGCCTTGGGAGCATCTATTTTGGCAATGAAGAATGAAGCTTAACATCATGAAAAGGTCTCGCTAAAGAATGAGTAAAATATTTACATGGCAAATGGTTGAGAAAGATCAGCCCTTTGAATTGGTAGAACAATCTATTCCATCTTTGCAAGAAGGCGAAGCGCTTGTGAAAATATCTGGTTGTGGCGTATGTCATACAGATTTGAGTTTTTGGCATTATGGTGTCCCAACTCGCCATGAACTTCCATTGGTGTTGGGTCATGAAATCAGCGGTGTGGTTGTAGATGGGTCACCAGAATTAATTGGAAAATCTGTCATCATTCCGGCTGTGATGCCCTGTGGTGAATGTGATTTATGTCAGGCTGGAAGGAGCAATATTTGTCAAAAACAACAAATGCCCGGGAATGATTTTCATGGTGGTTTTGCCAGTCATGTGGTTACCTCTTCCCAGTATTTAGCGGAAGTCCCTGAAAGCGCTTTGGCTCAACATGAATTATGGGAATTAGCTGTCATAGCCGATGCTGTATCTACACCCTATCAAGTCATGGTAAAAAGCCAAATCCAAGAAGGTGATTTTGCCGTAATCGTCGGAGTCGGCGGTGTTGGGATTTATGGCGCTCAACTGGCAAAGATATTTGGCGGCAAAGTGCTGGCTCTGGATATTTCGCAGGAAAAATTGGATCAGCTTAATCAAGTAGACATCGATCAAACATTAAATATTTCCGGGATGGATGTGCGGGAAATAAAAAAAGCTGTTAAAGTAAAGTGCAAAGAAATGGGCGCACCATCCAATCGCTGGAAAATTTATGAAATGTCCGGAACCAAGCCGGGGCAGGATTTGGCCTACGTGCTCATGGGAATCGCATCTACCCTTTCCATCGTCGGATTTACCATGGACAAATTGGAAGTCCGATTGAGTAATCTCATGGCGTTTGATGCAAATATTATCGGCACATGGGGATGTAAACCGGAATTGTACGCAGACGTTTTGCAATTGGTTGCTGAAAATAAATTAACAATAAAACCATTTACAGAATCGTTTCCCATGTCGGAAATCAACACCGTATTTAAAGATACTTTGAACCATAAATTGAACAAGCGTTCGGTCATGATACCGGATTTTAAACAAATTGGAGAATAACATGAATACACCACTCGTCAATCACAATTTAACAGATATTAATTATTCAGAAATAATCTTTGAATTGCGCCCTTGTTTAGATACTGATGGCAATCCTGTTGAAGGATTAAACAATGCATGGATTTTTCTGAACAATCCAAAACAATATAACTCTTACACGACAGCCGCTGTCAAAGAAATTATTTTTGCTTTTCGGGAAGCATCCAATGACCGGAGCGTTGTGTCCGTTATCTTTTCTGCCGTGGGAGATAAAGCATTCTGCACCGGCGGAAATACGAAAGAATACGCAGAGTATTATTCCGGAAAACCCATGGAATACAAACAATATATGCGTCTGTTTAACGATATGATTACATCAATCCTTCACTGCGATAAACCGGTTATCTGCCGCGTGAATGGCATGCGTATTGCAGGTGGACAGGAAATTGGGATGGCGTGCGATTTTACTGTTTCCAGTGATTTGGCTGTATTTGGTCAGGCCGGGCCCAAACATGGCAGCGCTCCCGACGGTGGCAGTACGGATTTTCTCCATCTTTATGTGGGGATTGAACGGGCCATGCAAAGCGGTGTATTGTGTGAAATGTGGACTGCGTATGAAGCAAAGAATTTTGGATTAATTACAGATGTTGTGCCTGTGCTCAAAGTGGATGGAGATGTGGTACGCAATCCACTGATAGTCACGGATAAATGGGTTGATGATTCGGGTGATGTTGTATATGGCCAGAAAAAATCTGGAGACGAATACAAATCCGGTAAAGAGCAACTCATGAATGGTGAAATTGATTTAACACCTTTGGATGATGCTGTGAATGCATTGGCTACAAAAATGATGTACTTGATGCCTGAATGCACCAGCAAAACATTAAACAGCCTTCGGAAAAAGAAACTGGAGCATTGGGATCAAAATAGCCAAACCAACCGTGATTGGCTGGCGCAAAATATGGTGACAGAAGCACGGGCAGGATTCAGAGCATTTAATGAAGGACCCAAAGGAAATCGTGAAGTTGACTTTATTAAACTACGCCTGATGCTGGCTGAAGGACATCCGTGGGATGACGAATTGGTGGATGCGATTCTACCAAAGTAAACAATTGAAATATGGGAAAAGCACAACTTTGCGGAAGTAATCCGCCGACTGGCGGACGCAAAGTAAAAAAGTTGAAAAATAAATGAGTACAATAATTAGAGAAGAACAATTTGACGGTCAGGTAATCCGGCTCATATTGAATGCACCCAAAGCAAATGTGTTAGATAGAGAAATGATGGCTGAAATGCAGTTTGAACTTGAGAATATCAGCAAAGATGTAAAGATAATTCAATTCGTTGGTTCTGGAGATCATTTTAGTTTTGGAGCCAGTGTGCCAGAACATACAAAAGAAAATGCCCCGGAAATGCTGCGGCAGTTTCATGGGCTTTTCAAAACAATGATTAATCTATCCGTAACCACTATGGCATTGGTTTCCGGCCAGTGTTTGGGCGGCGGAATGGAATTGGCCATATTCTGCAATTTTCTCTTTTTGGATGAGTCTGCTCGAATGGGACAGCCTGAAATCAATCTCGGTGTTTTTGCACCGCCGGCTTCCCTTATCCTTCCCATGAAAGTAGGCCAAACAAAGTCAGATGATTTACTATTAACCGGAAAAAGCATGAAGGCAAACGAAGTCATGGCTTCCGGATTGGGTACTGAATTATTTGAAAACCACCAAAGTATGATTGAAGGTGCAAATACTTGGATTGAGCAATACATTTTACCCAAAAGTGCTTCTTCCCTGCGAATAACCAATCGTGTGGCGCGTTCATTATTTAATAATACGCTTTTAGAGAATTTGGATAATCTGGCGAAAATATATACAAATGAACTCATGGAAACCCATGATGCCAATGAAGGCATAAACTCATTTTTAGATAAACGAAAACCTGAATGGAAAAACAATTAATAGGATAAAATAATGAATAAAACACTTAATGGAAAAATTGCATTAGTCACAGGGGGAAGCTCGGGAATCGGTACGGCGATTGTACAAAACTTTGCCAAAGCGGGCGCCCATGTTGCCTTCACTTATCACAGCAATAAAGAAGGCGCTGAAACAGTCCTTTCAGAAATAGAAGCTTTGGGCGTGAAAGGTGCTTATTTCCAGGCGGATATGGCAGATTTTACTAAAGCCCAGGAAGTGGTAGATCAAGTTATTGGAAAATTTGGCACATTGGATATTCTGGTGAATAATGCGGGAGCGAATCAGGATAAAGTGATTTGGAAAATGACTGAAACCATGTGGGATGAAGTAATTGATACGGACTTGAAAGGTGTTTTTAATTATATCCGTGCCGCATCCCCAAATTTCAGAGAAAAGAAATATGGTCGCATCATTACCGTTTCATCCATCAATGCGTTGCGGGGAAAATTTGGACAGGCAAACTATACCGCTGCTAAAGCAGGCGTTATCGGTTTATCAAAAAGTGTGGCCAAGGAATTGGGTCGTTCGAATGTGACGGTGAATGTTGTTTGCCCCGGACTTATCGCCACAAAAATGATCCAGAGTATGCCAGATGATTTTAAGGAAAAAGCATTGGAAGAAATTGTACTTGGACGCATCGGAACGCCGGAAGATGTTGCCGAAGTTATTACATTTTTATCGGGCAGTGGTGCTCAACATGTTACGGGTGAAGTAATCAAAGTCGATGGGGGGCAGTACATATAATGGAAAAAGTATATTTAATGGATGGTTGTCGTTCTGCCATTGGCAGGGGTCATCCTGAAAAAGGTTTATACAGCAATCTGCGTGCGGATGAATTATCTGTTCAGGTTTTGCAGGGATTGATTGAGCGCACGGGATTAGACCCAACCAAGATTGATGATTTTTATCTCGGATGTGTGGGGCAGCATCTGGAACAGGGGAAAAATTTAGCACGATTAACACTGCTTCTCGCAGGATTGCCGGACACTATTCCCGGGGCTACAGTTAACCGTTTATGCAGTTCAAGTTTGAGCGCACTTCAAATGGCGGCGGACAGTATAAAATCGGGGAATAATAACCAAATGCTGGTTGGCGGTGTGGAACATCTTGGCCATGTTCCCATGACAGCCGCGTTGGATTATAACACCAAACTTTTTGATGGATATGATTTACAGTGGACCAATATGGGCCTGACGGCAGAGAAACTCTCCGAAGATTATAATATTGGAAGAGAAGCGCAGGATTCATTTACGATTGAATCTAATACACGATTTTTCGCCGCCAAAGAATCCGGATTTTATAATAATGAAATCATCCCGGTGAAATTATCTGACGGACAAACTGTTTCGGATGATCAAGAGCCCCGTTTATCTACATTAGAAAAATTAGGTGAATTGCGAACCGTTTTTAAAGAAGATGGTACCATTACCGCTGCCAATAGCTCCGGAATTTCTGACGGTGCATGTATGGCTTGGGTTGGAGATCAATCTGCTGTTGACTCATCTGGCATAGAGCCTTTAGTCGAAATCCAAAAAACAGTAAATATTGGACTCAACCCTGAATCCATGGGACTGGGCCCGGTTTTTGCTATCCGTAAATTGTTGGACAAAACTGGCTTATCCATGGAAGAAATTGATCTGTTTGAAATCAATGAAGCGTTTGCGGTCCAGGTATTAGCGTGTCAACGAGAGTTAGATATTCCATCTGATAAATTAAATATTCACGGTGGAGCCGTTGCCATGGGACATCCTTTAGGCATGTCCGGGCTTCGAATCGCTGTTACACTTGCCCACAGCATGAAAGAGAAAAATTCAAAATATGGAATTGTTTCGCTTTGTGTCGGTCACGGACAAGGCGTTGCCATGTTATTAAAACGAAATTATAATTAATCACTAATTCATGGAAAAAGTCGCCTTAACTGTAAACGGCTTTACGCAATTGGTGTTGGTAGAGTCTCATGAAACGATTCTGGACACCATACGCAATCGACTGAACTTGACCGGTACGAAAAAATGCTGTGATGAAGGTACATGCGGCAGCTGTACGATCATGATGGATGGAAAACCGGTTTTGGGTTGTCTGACTCCTACCCTGCGTTGCGTTGGTAAAAAAATTCTTACTATCGAAGGAATAAGTGCAGGTGAAAACTTGCATTCGGTTCAAAAACATTTAGTTAAAAGTTTAGGTCTGCAATGCGGTTTTTGCACACCGGGTGTTGTGATGACAGCAGTTCCCTTTCTTGAAGAAAACCCAAAGCCTTCTCGAGATGAAATTAAGGAAAATCTTTCCGGAAATCTTTGCCGTTGTACCGGTTATAAAAAAATTATAGACGCTGTGGAAAATGCCGCAGAAGAGATGCAATCATGAGTGGAGCGATTGGCAAACCAACCCCCTACATCGATGCAGTGCAAAAAGTGACCGGTCAGGCCATGTATGCAGACGACTTCAAATTTCCGAATATGCTATATGTTCGATTTCTTCGCAGTACAGAATCTCATGCGAAAATAAAATCTTTGAATGTAACTGAAGTGGAAGCATCTTCGGGTGTAGTCGCTGTCATTACAGGTAAAGACATTCCCCAGCCATTTGGTGTCTTGTCCATCAGTAGGGACGAAACAGCAATGGCTATTGAGAAAGTTCGTTACCAAGGCGAAATTGTGGCCGCTGTTGCTGCAGAAACCATTGAAGCTGCGGAGGCTGCCGTCAAAAGATTCAGGGTGGAATATGAACCCATCAAAGAATTTTATACACCAGAAGATTCATTAAAAACATGTGAATCGCATGAACAGATTCATCCCCATACCAAAGATCATAAAAATATCCACAAAACAGCGGAACTACGTTTTAACGAACCGGAAAAAGAATTAGAAACAGCGAAACATAAACAAACAGGGAATTTCAAATTTGCCGGTGTCACTCACGGATTTACAGAACCCCATTCCGCTGTAGCCATGTGGAATGGCGATGAAACGCTTACTGTAATTTCCGCCACACAAGTTCCCCATTATCTGCACAAAAATCTGTCAAAAGTGCTGGGGCTTCCATTGCATAAAATTCAGGTTAAGAAACCAGTATTGGGTGGTGGGTTTGGTGGCAAGAGTGACCCGTTTCCCCATGAGATGATAGTTTCTTATCTTGCCATGAAAACAAAGCGTCCTGTAAAATGCACTTTTTCTCGCGAAGAAGTATTTATCACACATCATGGACGTCACCCGACGGAAATCGCCATGTCCATCTCCTGCGATGACGATGGAAAACTTACTGCATTGGATACGGATATTATTATTGATGGCGGCGCTTTTGGCAGTTTTGGTGTGGTGACATCTTATTATAATGGCGTCTTGCTTCAAGGTCCTTACAAGCTTGATAAATTCGGATTTCGAACACGAAGAACCTATACAAATAAACATCAATGCGGTGCAATGCGTGGCCACGGTGCGGTTAACCCAAGATATGCGGTAGAAACGCTTTTGGATATGATGGCCCACGACATGAAAATGGATCCCTGTGATTTGCGGGAAAAGAATTTTTTATCGGAACATTCATCTACGGTTGGCGAGTTTAGAATCACCAGTAATGGTATCCGTGATTGTATTGCAGCCGTACGAAAAAAATCTGATTGGGACAATCGCTACGGAAAACTTCCGTTTGGACGCGGATTGGGTGTGGCTTGCGGATTTTTTATCAGTGGAAGCGCATTACCGATTCTGTGGAATCGTTATCCCCAAACGGTGGTTCACGCCAAACTTGATTTTGACGGACGAATTGTCATGTTCAGCGGTGCAAGTGAAATCGGACAAGGCAGCGATACGATGCTGGTGCAAATTGCGGCGGAAGAATTGGGAATCCCTATGGATTTTGTTCAAGTGGAAGTTGCCGACACCAAAACGACCCCTGTTGATTTAGGCAGTTATTCCAGTCGTGTTACATTTATGGTTGGGAATGCGGCAAAAACAGCCGCTTCTAATGTTCGAAGTGAAATGGCGAAAGCCATTGCGAAAGAGAAAGATGTTTCTGCGGAAAGTTTGATTTTTAAGAATGGTCGCATTTTCACAAAAGATAAATCTCTGGATATCTCTTGGGAAGAAGGTGTGGAAATGGCCATGGCTGGTCGGGGTGCTTTTGTTGAAAGCGGATTTTATATTTCGCCAAAATTGGGTGGAAAATTCAAAGGCGCTGGTGCCGGATTAAGCCCTTCATATAGTTTTGGCGCATTTATTTCTGAAGTGGAAGTCAATCCAAAAACGGGTGAAACGAATGTGAAAAAAGTTTGGGGTGCTCATGATTGTGGCAAAGCATTGAACCCACTTGCTGTAGAAGGGCAAATCGAAGGCAGTATTCACATGGGATTGGGGCAGGTCATGTCGGAAGAAATGCGTTATAATAACGGTCAACAGATGAATGCTAATTTTTTTGATTATCGTATTCCATCGAGTTTAGATACACCCGATATGGATGTGACCATCATCGAATCCAACGATCCGGAAGGCCCCTATGGGGCAAAAGAAGCGGGCGAAGGGCCCATTCACCCCGTATTGCCATCCATTGGAAATGCCGTGTTTGATGCAGTAGGCATTCGAATGATGGAACTTCCCATTACGCCGGATAAAGTGCTGAAAAAACTAAAAGAGACTGCATAATGGAATATTATCATTCTCCTGATACGATTCAAGACGCCTTTTCGATTGCGGAGAAATGTGATGGGAATTTCATTTATTTTGCCGGCGGGACAGATGTCCAGATTTATCGAAAACAAAATCTGGACAAAAATGATCATATTATAGATTTGAGTTCCATTCATGATTTGAATTCCATTTCTTTGAAGGATGGTAATTTAACACTGGGCGCCATGACGTCATTAGGCGACATTATCACTTCAAATAAAATTCAAAATAAATACCCGCTTCTTGTGGAAGCTGCAAAATCCGTTGCCACACCCGTCATTCGCAAAACAGCTACGATTGGCGGAAATATATTGGTGAGAAATAGATGCACCTTTTATAATCAATCACAAGAATGGCGGAATGGCGTGGGGTCCTGCCTGCGTGATGTTGGAGATATTTGTCAAGTTACAGGTGGGAAGAATGATTGTTATTCCCGGAATGTATCTGACACCGCAGCAGCTTTGATTGCACTAAATGCTGAAATCACATTGCTAAATTCAGCTGGAGTTTCCCAACAACCGCTCAAAGATATTTTCTTGCCTTGCGGAATAAAATTTCACGATTTGGGAAACGATAACATTTTAACCCAAATATCTGTGTCCATGAAACCGAAACGATGGTGGTATAAAAAATTGCGCTTACGAAAAACGCTGGATTTTACTTCCTTGACGGTTGCCGCCACAATTGACATTAATAATATTGCCCGTATTTGCCTGAACGGCGTGTCCATGACACCTATTCTTATTGAAGAACCATTGGAAACTTTGACGCTTGAAAATCTTATCAAACAAGCCCGGAAAAACTGCAAAACAGTTGATAATGATTTGATGCCGTTGAAATACAGACGGGAAATGATTAACGTATTTCTAGAAGAATGGTGGGAATATGAACATCGTAAATAAAGAGAATACCTTGGTATGAAAAAAACGCCATTTCCATTAAATGAAAAGATTCTTGATAAATTACTTATAGAAAAAGAAATAGATCTTCGTCGCGTAAGCATTCGAGAACTGGGGCTACTAGTAAATGACTTATCGGCTCAATCGGGAGTGGATTTTATCCGTATGGAATTTGGAATTCCCGGGTTGCCGCCTGATCGAATCGGACCCAAGGAAGAAATCCGCGTATTAAAAGAAAATAAAAAACTCCCTTCCATATATCCGCCTTTTGATGGCATTCCAAGGCTAAAAAAAGCAATCGCGGTATTCGTAAAACAGTTTCTAAATGTTGATATAAACCCGGAAAACTGTGTTCCTACAGTCGGCGCTATGCTCGGGTGTTTAATCAGCATGGCAGTCGCCGGCCGCAGAAGACCTGAAACGGATACAATTTTATTTCTGGATCCGGGATTTCCTGTGAATAAACTGCAAATCAAATTTCTGGGACTAAAAACAGAATCAATCGATATGTATGATTACAGGGGCGAAAATCTTCTGAAAAAACTTGAAGAATTATTTTCAACCGGGAAAATTGGTGGAATACTCTGGTCGAACCCAAACAACCCAACTTGGGTTTGCTTAAAGGAAGAAGAATTGGAGGGAATTGGAAAACTAGCCACGGAATACGATGTAATTTGCATTGAAGACGTCTCTTATTTTGGTATGGATTTTCGGAAAGATTACAGTATTCCTGGGGAACCACCTTATCAACCATCTGTTGCTCATTATACAGATAATTATTTTATTATTATGTCCAGTTCAAAAATTTTCAGTTACGCCGGCCAGAGAGTGGGATTCACAATCCTTTCCCCTGAATTAAGTAAAAAGAGATATCCCCATTTAAAAAAATATGCTGATACAGATATAGTAGGTCACGCTTTTGTTCATGGTGGGATATATCCAACAACAGGAGGCGTTCCCCAAACGACACAGCATGCTCTATCAGCGATACTTGAAGCAGTTTGTGACGGGAGTTACAATTTTATGGAAAAATTACATTGGTACGGAGAAAATGCTGCAAAAGTAAAAGACATATTTCTTTCTAATAGTTTTGAGTTTGTATACTCTGATGATTTAGGCGATGTAATTGCAGATGGTTTTTATTTTACAATTCGATGGGAAAATATGTCCGGTGAAGATCTTCTTTATTACATGCTCCTCTTCGGAATGGCAGGGATCCCCTTAAGCACCACCGGTTCTACAAAAGAAGGAATACGTATTTGTATTTCTTTACTTAAAGAAGAACAATTTGGGGAACTGAATAATAGAATATCATCCTTATCAAAATACTTAAGTATTACATATTAACTTCTCATTTTAACTAACAATATGTTAAGAAATTCCTAACTGATTTTATATTTATAGCTAGGCTATCTCCAGTTATTCCAAGTCTAATACATTGAAAAACTGGGTAAAATATTATAAATTCAATAATAAGATATGCATATCTTATTATTGAATTGGTTTCGATAATGAATAATAATACAAATTGTCAGCTCAAGTCATTTTATGCTTAAACCTATCAAGGAGTATAATTCACTAGAAGAAGTTCTCATTGACGCAATTGCTGAAGAAGAATACGCTGAAAATTGGTATACTCAGGCGGCGGAATTGATTCCAGATCCAGAACTGCGATCCACATTAATCACCCTAGCTGCCATGGAAGCAGATCACGCATTGCAATTGAAAAATTGCCTTGGACTTGCCAAAGCACAGCAGTTAGTGAATGAAGGAATCATGTCATCTTTTGGAGAAAACCCATTTCAAAAGGAGACTAAATAATTCCATGGCGAAAATTCGCGGATCAGTAATAATAAATAAGCAATATTGTAAGGGTTGTGAACTGTGTGTTTACGAATGTCCACAAGATTCTTTAAAGATGTCGTCAAAACTAAATACCAAAGGGTATCATTACGCATTATTGGCAGAGGATACGTGTACTGGATGTATTAATTGTGCGTTGGTTTGCCCAGATGCTTGTATTACAGTATATCGTAAAACCAAAAAGAATCATTTTTCAACGGAAAAAATAACTACAAACAGTTCAAGCAAAATGGCATTGAAAGCCTTATAGGAAATTAATGGGTCAGAAACGTTTAATGAAAGGTAACGAAGCCTTGGCTGAAGCAGCTATTCGAGCTGGAGTCCAGGGATTTTTTGGTTATCCAATTACACCGCAATCTGAACTTTTGGAATATATGTCAAAGGAGCTTCCTGATCGGGGCGGTACTTTTGTCCAGGCGGAGAGTGAAATTGCTTCAATCAATATGGTGTATGGCGCAGCCGGTGCCGGTGCCAGGGTAATGACGAGTACAAGTAGCCCAGGTTTCAGCCTGATGCAGGAAGGAATTTCTTATTTAGCTTGTACCGAAATACCTTGTGTTATAGTTAACGTCATGAGAGGCGGTCCGGGATTGGGAACGATACAACCTTCCCAAGGGGATTATTTTCAAGCAGTAAAAGGAGGCGGACATGGTGATTATCAACTCATTGTGCTAGCCCCAAACAGTGTACAGGAAATGGCAAACTTTGCTTTTTTAGGGTTTGATCTTGCAGATACATATCGTGTACCTGTTTTAATTCTTGCAGATGGTGCTTTGGGTCAAATGATGGAATCGGTTGAATTTCCAGATTATGTTGTAAAAGAGCATTTGACTGATAAAACAGAATGGGCAACTACAGGTAGAATTAATGGAAGGGAACAGCATATTCTTACATCACTTCATCTCCAACCTGAAGATATGGAAAAGATCAATAAAATTCTCCAGCGTAAATACCGGGAGATTGAAGCAAAAGAAGTACGATATGAAACACTTTTTACCGATGATGCTGATTTACTTATCGTCGCCTATGGCCTTTCTTCCAGAGTTTCGCACAAAGCGTTGGAGCTTGCGAGGAAAGAAGGCTTAAAGGTTGGCTTGCTCCGCCCACAAACCCTCTACCCTTTTCCATCCACTGCTCTCAATAATTTCGCAGATAAAGTAAAGAAGATTCTGGTTGTAGAAATGAGTGCGGGGCAAATGGTAGAAGATGTTCAATTGGCAGTAGAAGGTAAAATCCCCGTGGAGTTTTATGGACGGATGGGCGGAATGATACCTCAACCTGACGATATTTTAGAAAAATTGCGAAAAATGAATGGATCAAAAATTAAATCAGCATTGAATGTATAATATGGTTGATGTAGACGTATCTGAAAAAATATTAACTCCTGACAAAAGCATGGACATAGTTTGGGATCGACCTGATTTATTAATCGATGTTCCAAATCATTATTGTCCTGGCTGCAGTCATTCTGTTGTTCATCGTCTTCTTATGGAAGTTGTGGAAGAATTAGATATTGTGGAAAGGACAATCGGAATCGCACCGGTTGGTTGTTCTGTACTGGCTTATGATTATTTGAATGTAGATATGCAGGAAGCCGCCCATGGAAGAGCAACTGCATGTGCCAGCGGGATTAAAAGAGTCTTTCCGGATAAAATTGTATTTACATATCAGGGAGATGGAGACTTGGCTGCTATCGGTACTTCCGAAACGATTCACACTATAAATAGGGGTGAAAATATCGTAATGGTCTTTATCAACAACGGTATCTACGGTATGACAGGTGGACAAATGGCTCCGACAACATTGGAGGGAGCAAAGACTTCAACATGCCCCGAGGGCAGAAATTTAGACCTTATGGGGCATCCTATCAAAATTGCCGATATGATTGCCTTGCTGGATGGCGCTTATTATGTTACAAGACAAGCAGTGCATAATTCAAAATCTGTACGTAAAACAAAGAAAGCGCTGTTAAAAGCATTTCAATACCAGATAGATGGAAAAGGCGGTACCAGTTTTGTAGAGATAGTATCAAATTGCCCATCGGGTTGGAAAATGACTCCCCTTGAAGCAAACGATTGGCTTGCTGAAAACATGTTTGAATTTTATCCTCTGGGAAATATTAAAATTCCCCAGAAAGAAGAGTAAACCATGAAGACTGAATTAATAATTGCGGGTTTTGGCGGACAGGGTGTTTTATCCATGGGTATGACATTAGCCTATGCAGGAATGCTGGAAGGAAAAGAAGTCACATGGATGCCCAGTTATGGACCTGAAATGCGGGGTGGCACTGCTTATTGTGTTGTTATTATTTCCAATGAAAGAATCAGTTCACCAATTATTAATCGTTTTGATACACTTATTGTTTTAAACCAACCTTCCCTGGATAAATTTGAAAAGGATGTTAAAACAGGAGGAAGCTTGTTTTATGAAAATAATAATATCATTAATTCCCCAACCAGGGACGATATCTCAATCCACAGCATTTTGGGGGTGAAAGAAGCATTACAATTAAAAAATGCAAAAATCATGAATATGGTTCTCTTGGGTTCTTATCTAGAGTTACACCCTATACTTGAAATTGACTCAATTATAAAAGCATTAAAAAAAGTGCTTCCAAAACGGCGTCATAATCTTATTTCTGTCAATGAAAAAGCCTTGATTCGGGGAGCGGATTTAGTCAGGCTGAATTCAATACAGTCAAATTTTTCAGATATTACTGTTGATTCACTGATTTAAGTTCAAACGAATACTTTTCCTAGTCTTTTTTATCATTTACATTTTCTTACTTTAATACTCTTCCGAAAACGACAAGTTATTTCAGCTCCATGCTTTGAATAAAAAAAA
>JACKQG010001977.1_pt1 | contig 27518 bp, 19 predicted proteins | sample 8237621 | NCBI WGS metagenome assembly JACKQG01 (sample SAMN15677084, study PRJNA649215) | marine metagenome | biome: marine; feature: Black Sea; material: saline water; isolation source: suspended particulate matter (SPM) from the Black Sea western gyre | collected 2013-06-09/2013-06-10 | depth... | reverse complement strand
GCGAATATCGCTATACACTGCCCAATGGCGACTACGAGGTCACACTGAAGTTTGCAGAGTTCGAGGTAGACGACGCGACCGATCGGCAGATGCGCATCACCATCGAGGGCATGGTCGTCGAAGACGCTCTCAGCATCTACGGTGAGGTAGGTCAGGACGCTGCCTTAGACAGAATCTACCAGGTCACGGTCAGCGATGGCGAGCTGAACGTGGTGTTTGAAAAGAGTGGTGGTGAGAAGCATCCGGTTATCTCGGCCATAGCCGTGGTGCAAGTGGAAGAGGGAGGTGTAACAGAGCCAACTCCTACACCTACCGACACGCCGCTGCCACCGACACCTACGCCCACCAACACACCCCTGTCGCCTACAGCGACACCCACGGCAACTGCGACGCCGCTGCCGCCGACGTCTACGCCGACGCCCACCAATACGCCAGTGCCGCTTACAGCGACACCCACGGCAACTGCGACGCCGCTGTCGCCGACGTCTACCCCGACGCCAGTGCCACCCAGCCCTACACCTATACCCACAGATCAATCACCCTCTACGGGATGCATCGTTGAGGGTGGACAGTTCGGGGTCGGAAACGACAGAATCGAGTGGGCGCTTTTCAACAAAGGCAGCAATACAGTCACCATCGAGAGCATCAGCGTGAGCTGGCCCACCGCCCTCGGCAACCTGAAGAAGGCCAAGTTGGATGGCGACACCTTCTTTGAAGAGGATCGCACGCCACCCTCCACCACCATTGACACTTTCATAGGCGAGCTCCAGAAACGCCAGATCAACGCTGGCGACGACCGTAAGCTCAAGTTCGAGTTCCGCGAGAAGGCCGCCATCGGCGAGAGTGACTATACCATCACGGTGAACTTTGAAGAGAGTTGCTCAGTGCAGTCCTCGGTACTGGTGGCCGGCTCTGTGCTTTTGGGAGATCTGAACGGAGATTGCGAGGTCAACGTCATAGACACCATGCTGGTAGCGAGCGCCTGGCAGAGTACGGACCCGACGGCTATCGCTCAGTACGACCTCGACGACGACGATGATGTAGATATCGTTGACGTCATGCTAGTTGTTGGACAGTGGGGGAATAGTTGCACTCCCACTGAATAGACTATCGTGAACGGGAGTAAAGCAAGGGCCGGGGCGGAATACCCCGGCCCTTGCTTGTACACTGCACATAGGCGACAGCATAAATGTCCCGGTTTGACAACGAGGGGCAAACGTGATAATATATTCTTAGGTCAGATCCCAGCGCTAGCCAGTGTAGACTTCCACGGACTACCTGGCGGCAACACGCATGTCTCTATCCACCGACTTTTCAACTAGCTCAATGAAGAAGGAGGTATGACTTATGAGAAACCTTGCTATTAGAAGCTTTGGCAGGACGAAGGGCCTTAGCACGGAAGAAATCGGCAACATAATTGGTGTGACATTGGCGATTTTTAGCTTTATCTTTGGGCCGTGGCTGGGAACTCGATCCGGTTTGTCGGTTCTGGCATACCTGGCCGGGTTTCTGACACGTGCAGACCGGCCCACCGATGTCGCCCGCCAACAGGGCATCTTCATCATACTGGGGATGTTGACCCTGGTCTTGATTGGACTTGTCGCTGCTCTCTATGCCGACATACGGACCAAGCAACGCCGCTGGTCTGTTACGGAAATACTGCTCGTGGTGGCGGCACTGGTCTTGCTGGGCGTACTCTTCTTCAGCTATGATGCGCGAACCGCTGGTGTCTTGCTCACAGCATTGGGTTGTATGATTACCGGCGGCGGTGCTCTGGCCATAATCTATCGAGGTTTGCGCGAGGGCTATCCTGAACGCAGCAAGGCCCTGCCCAGGCTAGAGCAAATGTGGGCCGGTGTGCTGGCAGATGCCAAGGCCAGCAATACGCCCTTTTCGATATTGGCCCTGAGCACGTCTGAACCAATGCACTCTGAGGTAGTTGACCTGGTTGATGACCAGTTGCGCGCCCGGGACATCGAGTTCCCGACGCAGGAGGCCCTGTTTATGTTACTATGGGAAACGAACGCACAGGGAGCTATGACGGCTGCGCGTCATGTACAGGACATTCTGGCCGAGCAGGCTTATGGTTACAGTTGGGTTGGGGTGGCCAGCTTTCCTGAGGATGGAAACCAGATGAGGGCGTTGCTGGAGCGGGCTCAACAGGCGCACGACCTGGCCCGTGCGTTCAGTGATCAATCAATGGTCGTGCCTTTCAGCTATCCCAGGCGCAGTGAAGCCCTGCTTTCTATCGAGCAGGCCTGGGAGGGCACTTTGGCAGAGGCCAAAGCGAGCAGTACACCCGTGGCTGTGCTGGCCCTGGCCACATCTCAAGCACCCAAGCCTGCTGACGTTGCGCTAGTGGAGGAGGAGTTGCGTAGCCAGGACCTGGTCTTCCCCGCACAGGATGGCTTGTTTGCGCTGCTGTGGAAAGTTGATCTTCAGAAAGCCCTGGGAGCCGCCAGACACATACAGGAGATTCTAGCCAGCCAGAAACATATTCAAAGCCATGTTGGAATAGCCCACTTCCCTGAAGACGGTGACCAGATGGGAGTGTTGCTCGACCGGGCTGAAAATGCGCTGGAGTTGGCGCGAGCCTCTGCGGAATAGCCCGCAAGGGGAAAACGCTAACCAATTCTTAACCTGGCCTTAACCCAATCTTCTCTCTTTGCTATTGACGTGGACGGGGTAAATATGGTATAATATAATCGCACAAGACAAAGGTTCCTTTTCAATCGCATAAGGTCCGATAAAGGCAAACCCATCGAAAGGTGGGGGCGCAAAGCTACGGGTCTAACTCAGTAAACAGTAAACAGTAATCAGTAATCAGTGAACAGTAGTCTGAACACTGATCACTGAACACTGATCACTGGTTACTGATAGGATGGCCGGGCTGCCGAAGACAGATCTCACAAAGCGTGCTGTTTGGAAGCAGGTCGGCCGACAGCACGCTTTTTTTGTTGGCGTGCCGAGGTGACAGGAGGTGTGTGATGGATAAGAGGAGAAGCAAGGGGTTATGGGTTACGTTGCTCGTCATCTCGATCTTCTTGACTACAGCGGTCTACGTCGCGCCGGTGGGTGCGGATGAGGGATCGCCTTTGGCCAATGCAGCATACGCGTCTGATCGGATCGTGGTCAAGTTCAAAGAGGGCCTCAGCCCGGTGCATACGGCCGAGCTACACGCCGGCCAGGGGACCACAGTAGTTGCCGAAGTCCCCCAGATTGGAGTGCAGATCCTGAGCGTTCCCCCAGGCGAGGTCGAGACCAGGATCGCCGCTTTCAGAGCGGATCCGAGCGTAGAGTATGCCGAACCCGACTACATAGCCCAGTCCACCTACGAACCCAACGATCCTTATTATGGAGACGCCACCCAATGGGGTCCGCAAAAGATTTTCGCGCCTGAAGCCTGGGATCTTTCCACGGGCGATCCTAACGTCGTCGTCGCCGTCCTGGACTGGGGCGTTGATCTCCAGCACCCGGACTTAGGAAACGAGATGTGGACGAACCCAGGTGAGATCCCGGACAATGGGGTTGATGATGATGGGAACGGCTACATTGACGACGTTTATGGATGGGACTTTGCCAACGACGACAACGATCCCCAGGATGACTACGGACATGGCAGCCACGTGGGGGGTATAGCTGCCGCAGCCACGGACAACGGCGTGGGCATCGCTGGGGTGGGTTTCAATAGCAGCATCATGGCCGTGAAGGTGGGAGACGGCGCCACGGGCACAGCGGCATACAGCGATATCGCTTACGGCATCATGTACGCTGCTGATAACGGGGCTAAAGTGATCAACCTGAGCCTGGGAGGTTACGCCTTCTCTGGGTTTCTGGAGGCGGTGGTGAACTATGCCTGGGATGCGGGCTGCGTCTTGGTTGGTGCAGTGGGCAACAATAATGTCAGCGATCCCTTCTACCCGGCCGCCTACGACAACGTCATCGGGGTATCGGGCACCGACCAGAACGATGCCAAAGCATCCTGGTCAAACTATGGGCCGCAGGTCTCGGTGGCGGCGCCAGGGGTGAGCATCTACAGCACCTACTGGAACAGCGGCTCTACCTATGCGCACATGAGCGGCACCTCGATGGCGGCTCCCCATGTGGCCGGGCTGGCGGCCCTTCTGTTTGCGCAGGATGGCACCAGAAGCAGCGCCACGGTGCGGTCCCTCATCGAGGATAACGCGGATGACCTGGGCGATGCCGGCTGGGATCAGTACTATGGGTATGGGCGGATAAATGCCTACCGAGCCCTTGAGACAGTGGCCGCTCCCACCAGTGTTTCTCTCTCCTCCTTTGTGGCCCGCTCGGGCGGGGCCGCGCCGGCGCCTGATAAGGTCGCCCCCTTTGGGTGGCTGGTGCTTATTGGCCTGACGTTGATGGCGTTTGGTGCGAATAGCCCCGCCCGAGCGAGGCTGTGGAAGCGATAGTTGAAGTTAATAGCATAAGAGGACAAGGGCGGCGGGCTTCGTAACGAGGCCCGCTGCCTTTTTTGTACAGCGTAATTATCTATTATTGCCAGTTGGCGCAGAGTGTGATATACTATTGTCAAAGAGATTCTGTCGGGGAAACCTGGTAGGGGTAATAGTAGTAGATGAAAAGCAAGGTTCTATTGGTCTTGTTGCTGGTGATCTCGATCTTCTTGACTACAGCGGCCCAGGGTGTGCCCCTGAGCCCGGCTGAGGGATCACCCCTGGCTGATGCACTATCCTGCGTGCCCGGTCGGATCGTGGTCAAGTTCAGGGAGGGCGTCAGTCCAGCTACCATAGCCGAGGTGCATGCTCGCCATGGCGCTGTGGTCGAAGAAGAAATCCCTCAAATGGGGGTGCAGATCCTGAGCGTGCCCCCGGCCGGGGTCGAAGCCACGCTCGTTGCTTACAGGGTAGAGCCGAGTGTAGAGTACGCTGAGCTGGACTACATCACCCAACCAACCTACGAGCCCAACGATCCCTATTACGGCGACGGCACCCAGTGGGGACCACAGAGGATTCAAGCCCCTCCGGCTTGGGATCTTACCACGGGCGATCCCGACGTCGTCATCGCCGTCGTGGACTGGGGCGTTGATCTACAACACCCAGACCTGGCAAGTGAGATGTGGACCAACCCAGGCGAAATCGCAGGCAATGGGATAGATGATGACGGGAACGGCTACACTGACGATGTATATGGCTGGGACTTCGCCAACGACGACAACGATCCCCAGGATGACTTCGGACATGGGAGTCATGTGGGTGGCATAGCCGCTGCGGCCACGGACAATGGTGTGGGCGTTGCTGGGGTAGGCTTCAACAGTCGTATCATGACGGTGAAGGTGGGGGATGCCACCACTGGCACAGCGGCCTATAGCGATCTTGCCTACGGCATCTTATACGCTGCCGACAATGGGGCTAAGGTGATCAATCTAAGTCTAGGTGGTTATGCCTTTTCCGGATTTCTGCAGGCGGTGGTAAACTATGCCTGGGATGCGGGCTGCGTGTTGGTTGGTGCGGTGGGCAACCATAATCTGAGTGATCTTTTCTATCCGGCTGCTTATGACAACGTGATTGGGGTATCGGCTACTGATCAGGGAGATAACAAGGCATCCTGGTCCAACTACGGGTCGCAAGTCTCGGTGGCAGCGCCAGGGGTGAGCATCTACAGCACGTACTGGAACGGTGGTTCCACCTATGCCAACATGAGTGGGACTTCGGCGGCAGTTTCGCATGTGGTTGGGGTAGCCGCTCTCTTGTTTGCCCAGGACGGCGCCAGAACCAACGCCACGGTGCGGTCCCTCATCGAGGAGAACGCCGACGACCTGGGTGATGCCGGCTGGGATCAGTACTATGGGCACGGGCGGGTGAACGCCTACCGGGCGGTCATCGCACAGCCGCCGCCAACGCCAACACCAACACCCACGCCAATCCATGTGGGAGGGATCATCGTCCCAGTGAGCAAGCTTGAGCTTCTGGCGCCGTGGCTGGGGCTGGTGGTGCTTGCTGGGCTAACCGCTCTCACGGTTGCGCTGGTCGGGAGGCGCGGGGCATAGAAGACACCTCATAGTCACAACCTCAAGTTTGCGCGGAGGGCGAAACCAACGTATAATACAAAGCGAGATCTCGGGCGGGCCCGAAGGGAGATTGGTGTGATGGGAGTCATTAGGCGCTGGGTGGCGAGTCTGCCCCTCGTTGGCTGGGGAGACTGAAGGGGAAGCCAAGTGGGAAATCAAGATGTAGAAAGAGAGACGTTGGCCAACCCAAGGGAAACTAGCGCCTCCCTGTCGAGTTGGAAGGCCGAGAAGCTTACCGCGAGGGCCAGGTTGAAGAGCGCGGCCAATTGGATTGCGGAGCATGAGTTGTGGTTGGTGGCTGTTCCGGTTACGCTGATGCTCTTTTTCGGCCGATTGCCCCTCCGCATCATAGGCGCCAGTCTATTGTTGATCCCCATCCCTTGGGTGTGCCGCTGGGCAGCGAAGGGATACCTGACAGCCCATACACCTATGGACCTGCCCATCGTGATCCTGTTGAGCATGGCTTTGGTCGGACTGTATCCCTCAGTTGATCCCTCGATGAGCAAGCCGGTGCTATACAAGATGATCGTGGAGTTCGCCCTTTTCTATGGGTTGGTCAACAGCTTTCACTCCGAAAGGCGGATACGGGCCACAGTTACTGTCCTGCTGCTCGCAGGCACGGGGGCTTCTCTTCTTGGGCTACTCGGCACTGGAGGGATGTCGCGGGACTTTTTAGCCCTCTTAGGCAGCCGCAGAGACTTTGTGCTCCAACTCGTCCGGCGCTTGAACGAAGCAGGTTTCAATGGCAACATCGTGGGTGGAACGCTGGCCATGATCTTTCCGTTGCACCTTTCCTTGCTTCTGTTTGATTCAAAGGGCCTTTGGAAGCTGCTGCTTGGCCTGTCGCTCCCGCTAGTGGGGTGCGCATTGCTGCTCACACAATCCAGAGGGGCAATTGTCGGCGTAGTGCTGGCCTTGCTTCTGGTAGGTGTCTGGCGGAGCCGGTGGGTCTTGGTGACCCTTCCTGCCCTGTTAGTCGGGATATTCTGGGCGGTTCGTCATTTCGGTACTCAGCAGGTGTCCGAATTCTTTCTGGTCACCAACACCACCATGACGGCGGCAGGGAGATCAGAGCTGTGGCAGCGAGCCATCTATATGATGCAGGACTTCTCGTATACCGGCATCGGCCTGGGAACCTTCTCTCGTGTCATGCCAGTTCTCTACCCGACCTTTTTGATTGGCCCTGACGCCGAAGTACCTCATGCCCACAATCTCTATCTGCAACTGGGGGTAGACCTGGGGATTCCGGGTCTGGTGGCTGGTATGGCGCTCATTTCTGGTTTCTTGTTAATCGGTATCAGTGCCTTATGTCGGGCACGGCGCACACAGTTAGAGGTTGTAGCAGTAGGGGCCATGGGTGGTTTTCTGGTGTATCTCATCCACGGGCTGGTTGACAACATCACTTTCAGCGCCAAGCCCGGGGTTATCATTTGGGCCATCATCGGGCTTACCACAGCAGTATGGTTAAGGCTCAAAGGCCCCTGATGTTTTGCTGCCTGGTATCTGTTCACCTTGTGCTCGCATTGGACCCTGGTCCGCTGCCCCGACCGCTCGGTCGGGCGCCGAAAATCGCTGAGCCTACCCGATAAGGATCACAACAGTCTGCCGAGGCCGCTGGACTAGGGTCCAGCGGGAGCAGGTGAGTAGTTACGCCGCCTGATTAGTCTCAACCGGAAGCACAATGTCCCTTGTCCGAAAGAAAGCGCGAGATGCCTTAACTGAGTTGGTGCCCAAGGCGCGCTCGCTGCTAGGATTGGCTTTGAGCCTGGTTGCCCTGGGGCTGGCCGTCAGGGATGTGGCCTTCTCCGAAGTGACGAAGGCTCTGGCCAGAGCGAACTATGGGTTGATCATGCTGGCCTTTCTGGCGGCTATGGCTGCGACGGGGGCCACCGTTCTCCGCTGGAGGCTCTTGCTGCAGCCCCATCCGGCCAAGACAACCAGGCTCTTCTCTGTCTTCATGATCGCCCATGTCCTCAACGTCGTATTGCCAGCCAAGCTGGGGACAGTAGCCAGGGTTTACCTGGCAGGAGAGGCGGAGAATATCAGCAAGGCCTTTGTCCTGGGGAGCATAGCGGTTGAAAAGGTGCTGGATAGCTTAATCATCGTGCTTTTAGGAGTGATCATTGTCCCCTTCGTTCTCCTTCCTGAGTGGCTCTGGCAATCAGGTCTTGGCACGGGCGTCCTTTTCCTGGCCCTTTTCCTCTTGATGATACTTGCCGGCCGTCACAGGCACAGGGTCATCAACTGGTCGGAGAGTCTTTGGACCAGGCTGCCCTTCGACCCTCACTTTGACCTGAACCAACAGTTGGGCCTGGTCCTGGATAGCTTTGCTGTTTTGTCCCGACCGGACATCCGTTGGTCCCTGTGGGGTTGGTCCGTGGTTACCTGGGGGGCTGGCATCCTGGCCAATCAGTTGACGATGATGGCTATGGATATACGACTCCCGTTGGTTGCTGTCGTCTTCCTCCTCGTCGTCCTTCAAATTGGAACCAAGCTGCCGTCGTCGCCAGGTAATATAGGGATCTTCCATTACCTGGTTATTCTTTCTCTGTCCATGTTCTCGGTCGAGAAAGGTTTGGCTTTGAGCTGTGGGCTGGTGTTACACGCCGTGGTTGTCTTGCTGCCCTCCCTCTTCGGCGCTTTCTATTTATGGAGAGAAAGCTACAGCCTGGCCGAGGTGGGTCTCCCGTTGGTGGAGCGATGAAGCTGCAAGGCGAAAACGTCCTCTGTCTCTCCACGATCAGTTGGGACTTCCTGTGGCAGCGGCATCAGGAGTTAATGTCGCGCCTGGCCCGAGACGGCAATCGGGTGCTGTACGTGGAACCGCTGGGCATCCGCACGCCGGGGCTTCAGGACCTTTCTCGAATCGTGAGAAGGATCAGGCACCGCTTTCAAGCGGGAAGGCAGGGGGTTCGTCGAGCAGGAGAAGGTCTATACATCCATGATCCCATCATCTTCCCTTTCCACGGTTCGAGGATCAATGATATTCTCAACGAGATCATTGTGACCTGTACCTTGAAGGGAATCATGAGGCGACTGGCGTTTTCCAAGCCAATCATTTGGACTTATCTCCCCACCCCTCTGGCTTTGAACGTGATAGACAAGATAGACCACAAATTGCTCATCTATGATTGCGTGGATGCGCTAGCCCTCAATCCCAAAGGGGTGCTGGCCACTTATGCTCAAAGCGAAAAGCAACTGCTGCAGAAGGCTGACCTCGTCTTCGTGACATCTAAAAGATTATACGCCGAGAGGAGGCCCCTCAATCCCCACATCGTCTACGCCCCGGCTGGGGTCAACGTTGGGCATTTTTCCCAAAGGGCGAAGGTTCCCCACGACCTGGCTGATATAAAGCCGCCTCGCATAGGCTTCTTTGGCGGAATAGACGAGAGGCTGGACCTTGAGCTGGTTGAATATCTAGCGCAGTTGGGCGAAGGTCTCCAGACCGAGCCCTCCGAGTGGTCTGTGGTGATGATCGGGCCGCTGCGCACAGATGTCACGTGGCTGAGAAAGCAGCCAAACGTCTTCTTTCTGGGTCCGAAGCGCTATGATGATCTACCAGCCTACCTCGCCGGGTTGGATGTATTGATCATGCCTTATCTGATCAACGAATACACGACCTACATCTATCCAGCCAAACTTCATGAATGTCTGGCGACGGGCAAACCGACAGTAGCTACGGCTCTCCCTGAATTGGCAGCTTTTCGGGACGTTGTAACTGTAGCGGAAGACCGCGACCAGTTCGTGCAAGGGGTCGTTCGAGCTCTTTACGAAGAGGAAGAAGAGAGTCTGCGCCACCGCCGTCTGGAGGTTGCCAGGACCAATTCCTGGGAAGCTCGCTACCAATTGATCACCGAGAAGATTCTCCAGCGATTGGCGGAGACGGCGGGCTGAAGCCGAGGCCGAGGATGAAAATCGCCCTGGTTCACGATTTCTTTTGTAATCTCGGTGGTTCAGATGCTGTAGTCCAGGCGCTGCACCAACTGTTTCCGGACGCTCCGGTCTACACGCTGGTTGTCTATGATCGGAATCGCGACGCTGATGTTTTACGGGGTATGGAATTGCAGTTTTCATTCCTGCAGCGCATTCCCTGGGCACGGCGAAGTCACCAGCCATTCCTGCCTCTGTTCCCAATAGCCGTCGAGCAATTTGACCTGCGCGACTATGACCTGGTCATCAGCAGCAGCCATTCCTGTGCCAAAGGGGTCATTACTCCCCCAGAGACTCTGCACATCTGCTACTGCCATACCCCGATGCGATATGCCTGGGACATGTATCCTGAGTACACCCGGCAGATGGGGCGGCTGGGTCGGGCGGTCACGGCTCTGGTGATGCACTACGTTCGGCTGTGGGATGTGTTAAGCACCGCGCGAGTGGATCACTTCATCGCCAACTCGCGATTTGTGGCCCGCCGTATCTGGAAGTACTACCGCCGTGAGGCGACGGTAATCCACCCTCCAGTTGACACAACATACTTTACGCCCGAAGCTTGTGCTGAGCTTGGCCGAAGCAATCGAGATGAGGACTATTACCTGGTGGTGTCTCGTTTGACGGGTTACAAACGGATTGACCTGGCTGTATCGGCCTTTAACCGCCTGGGGCGTCCCCTGCGGATTATCGGTGATGGGCCGGAGTTTCGGCGCTTGCAGGCCACGGCCGGCCCGAACATCACTTTCCTCGGTTATCAGTCCCGGACAGAGGTTCGAGAGCACTTGGCCCGCTGCCGGGCGTTGATTTTTCCTGGGGTGGAGGATTTTGGCATCGTCCCGGTCGAAGCCCAGGCCGCCGGCCGACCGGTCATCGCCTTTGCTGCCGGCGGCGCGCTAGAGACGGTGGTGGATGGCGTCACAGGACTTTTCTTTCGAGAACAGAGTCCGGCTGCCCTGTGTGAAACTGTTGAGCGACTTGAGAAAACTGCCTTTGACAAACAGCTCATCCGCGAGCACGCTTGCCAGTTTGATGCAGCTTGTTTTGCAGAGCAAATGCGGGCGTTCATCGCGGCTTTGTCCTGAGCTTGTCGAAGGGCGAAGGTGAGTGAGGAACACAGTTATGTTGCCACGGCATAACTCGGCCGTGCGGATAAGCCTCCTACTCGGCGATCTTCTTCTGACGTTAGGGGCGCTGCTACTTGCCAATTTCATTCGGTATCGGGCGCCCCTGGGGGCGGAACCGGATCTCGTCTACGTGACCCCAGGGATTGTCGCCCTCGTCCTGGTTGTCTGGGGCGTGGTTTTCTCACTCTGGAGTGCATATAACGAACATACCCTCCACAATACAAGCATCGAAATTCGCACTGTCCTCTTTTCGACTACCTTCTCGTTGTTCACCCTGGCCGCCTTTTTCTATTTCCTCAAGATCAAAGATTTCTCCCGGCTTCTGTTTCTGTATTTCTACTTGATAGATGCGGCGGGGCTCGTGGTCTTTCGTCTGGCGATGCGACGCCTGTTCACTCGCCTGCGCCTGCCTGGCTATGGCCGTCGCCGCGTCCTCATCGTGGGTATCGGTTCAGGGGGACGTCAACTGGCAGACCAGCTACAAAGCTGGACCGGCTATGAGGTTCTGGGGTTTGTGGACGATGAGAGCCAGTCGCCGGGAATGATGCCCTTCCCCCACCTCGGCACGTTGGCCGAATGTCCCGACGTAGTGGCCCGGGACAGCGTGGATGAGGTATTTATCACCCTCGGTCGTCATCAGACTAACCTGGCCAGCCTGCTACTGGCCTTGCAGCAGCGTGGGGTGAAGATCCGCTTTGTGCCCGACCTGCTGGACATTCTCACCGTACACACAGCCATTGAGAACTTGCGGGGTATCCCGTTTGTCACCGTCCGTAAACCCCCTATCTCCGGCCTTAATGCCATCATCAAATGGACCTTCGATTTATGCGGCGCTCTCATTGGCCTTGTACTGTGCGCCCCGCTGATGGTGATCATTGTGCTGTTGATCAAGCTGGACTCTCCTGGCATAATATTCTTCAGGCAGGAGCGGGCCGGCCAATACGGGAGACCTTTCTGGGTGTGGAAATTCCGCACGATGGTGGCCGGTGCCGAGCAGCAATTGTCTCAGCTTATAGACATTGACAAACTGGAGCAGCCCGCATTCAAGCTCCCGAACGATCCACGAGTGACGCGGGTGGGGCGTTGGCTGCGGCGAACCAGTCTGGACGAATTGCCCCAGCTCATAAACGTGTTGCGGGGTGAGATGAGCCTAGTCGGCCCCCGTCCGGAACAGGTGGACTTGGTTAAGCGCTACAACGCCTGGCAGGCGCAGCGGCTGCTGGTCAAGCCAGGCGTCACGGGCTCAATGCAGGTGAGTGGCCGTGGAGATTTGCCTTTCGAAGAACGGCTGAAACTAGAGTTGGCCTACATTGAGAACTACTCCTTGTGGGAAGACATCAAAATCTTGCTCAAGACCATCCCAGCCGTTCTCTCCAGTCGAGGAGCCTATTGATGCGCGCTAGCAAGCGTTGGTGGCTGTTATTGATCGCTTTGGGCCTGGTGCGTGGCCTGCTGTACAGCGTTATCATCCCGCCCTGGCAGGGGCCTGACGAGCCGCAGCATTACGAATATGTACGACTCCTCTATGAGAAGGGCCGCTTGGTCCAGTGGGGAGATAGCATTCCAGCAGTAGAACAAGAGGTCATCGCCTCAATGGAAGGTTTTGACTTTTGGCGAACAGGTCGGTATCTCCAACGAGGCAATAGCTTCGCTGAAGTCTGGAGCGCGTCCTGCCACCAGTTGCATCAGCCTCCCCTGGCTTATCTGTTCTACCTGGGTGCTTTGCTCTTGGCGCCTGAGGACATCACGCTACACTTTTTTCTGATGCGAGTTTTGTCAGTGCTGCTGGGCGTGGTCGTGATCGTTGCGGCCGTCATTGCTGCCAGTGCCCTACGGGACACGCAGCCCATCTTGAGCTGGTCAGTTCCGGCTTTCATAGTGTTCTTGCCCACTTATACATCCCTGAGCGGGATGGTCAACAGCGACCATCTGGTCGAAGCGGCGGTTTCCCTGGTGCTGGCCCTGTGGCTCGTGGCCTTGAAGTCTGGCCTTTCGATTCCATTGGCCGGCGGACTGGTGCTATTCTCGATGATTGGGCTCTTGGCCAAACGCACCGCGTTGGTACTGCTGCCCATGCATCTGATGGCGGTTATCCTCTATCTCCGAGTGCACCGTTCGAGCATTTTCTCGAAGAGAAACATGGTTTATACCCTCGGAGCCGCTGGACTGGCAGTGGGCTTTATGGTCTGGCTGGGCAGATATGGATTTGCTTGGCTGTCACAGCGAGCGCCGACTGTTGCCGAGTGGTTGGTCAAGATCTACTTTTTCCTGCCGTCGGAACAATTTCCCTTTTCCCCAAACCAAGCCTATTTCAGCGCAGAGGCTCTGAATCGCTATGCCCACTACGCACGCTTTCTGTTTGAGACTTTTTGGGGGCGGTTCGCTCTGTTGCAGGTGCAGTGGCCTCCGGCCCTTTACATTTTGGCCGCTGGGTTGAGTTTGATAGCTCTGAGCGGGCTGGCGTTGTTTGTCGGCCGGGTGATAAAGGGAACCTATCGGCAACCTGCCTGGCTACTGGCCGGTCTCGCACTCCTGGCCTTCAGCGTCATGACCATGTTGGTGATGGTTTATGCTAATGAAATTCGCCGCTGGGACCTGGGCTGGGGCGGCTGGCCACAGGCGCGCTATTTGTTTGTGGTTATCATCCCGATTGCCGCCCTGTTTGTGCGGGGCTGGTCTGAGGTGGTGCCACAGCGCTATCGTACCGCGTGGGTGAGCACTCTGTTAATCCTGCTGCTATTACTCGACACCTTTAGCATAGTCTTCTTGATCATGCCCTACTTCTATGGATAAAAGACCGGATGATGCGATGTCCTTTCGCTATCGGATTGCTCTTCTAGGCTTGCTGGGCTTGATTCTTCTTGGCCTGACTCGCCTTGATTTCGAGTCCATACGTGCCTCCCTTGGGCTGACCTCAATCCCTTCCTTCCCTTCTCCCTTCCTATCCATTGACATGGGCGGGCAGGACACGGACCCGACACGGCGAGACCTGGCAGCGGCAGCAGGCTTTCGCATGCACAGAACCAGCGTCAGTTGGGCCAGCGTTGAGCCCAATGCACCACTGAATGGTGTCCATACCTATAACTGGCCCGATAGCACCTTCAACGTCTATCGCAAAGACCGACGACTGATCCCCTATGTGATCGTAATGGACAATCCGAGTTGGGCCAGTCAGCGGGCATGTGGTCCTATTGATCCTGCGTACCTGGATGACTTCGGTGAATTCGTGCGCCAACTGGTGTCCCGCTATGCGGATGTGACACCGTACTGGATCTTCTACAACGAGGAAGATCAATGGACTACCTACACGGATCACGATGCAGGTGGATGCTGGGGGGGACATGGCGCTGAATATGCACAGATGCTGGCCGTAGCCTGGGATGCGGCTCACAGTGCCAATCCCAATGCCCAAGTGATCTTCGGTGCGGCAGCTTACGAGCCGGTCTGGGATCAGGGGAACATATGGGATCAGTTCTTCTTTCGGGATGCCTTTGAATACATGCGTGATAACCCGAGGCCGTCGGGGCATGATTATGTGGACATCATAGCTGCCAATCAGTACAACTTTCATCGAGATAGTTGGGAAGATCAGTCCAGCACCTTGCCGGAGAACCAAGGCATTATCGCCAAGTTCCGTCAGGCAGTGAGCGATGCCAATTTCGACGTCAACGTGCCTGGGGCGTATTCTATAGACAGGTGGCAGACGGAATATGGATTGGACAAGCTACTGGCGACTGGAGAGGTTGGGCTTCAGGTGGGAACAACGGGCACGGCTGATGATGCAGCTATGAACGATCTGCAGGCGCGGCATGTTGTCCACGTAAACGTGCGTGGGCTGGCGGCTGGTTTGGAGATCATCAGTTGGTACACATTGGTGGACAAGCCCAGCGATTCGCTCAAGTATGGATTGATGCGGAGTGATCTGACGCCTCGACCGGCTTACTATGCTTATCAGGTGTTGACGGAGCAGTTGGATGGTTATGAGTTTGATCAGCAGTTGGTTGTATCAGGGAAGCCTATGATACAGGCATATCGGTTTGACAAGGATGGGGTGAAGAAGTTGGTGTTGTGGCGAGACAGTGGAAAGAAGATCAAGAAGCAGGACAACAGCGCCACGGAGACGAGGGTTGTCAGTGTAGCTGAGCTGGGGACCTGGACCGGGCAGGTGAGAGTCACCGATAAGTTTGGGAGTATCCGAATGCTCCAGTCGCCCACCGAAGTCACTCTCGAGATTTCGTCTGACCCAGTCTTTGTTGAGAATGTATCGGTAACACCGTAGCAATCACGTTAGCCTCGTCGTCTAATCCCTGGTGATCAAGTATGCAAACCCGTGTTCTATACCCGATAATCAATATAGGCATGATGATAGCTTTTTTGTTCTTAGCGATCACGAAGCTCCCCTATCAGATCGGTGAAGGAGAGATGCATGGACCAGTGAATGGTACTGTGTTGGCTGATGCTGAGTTCATTCCACCTCATCTTGCCACAGCGACTGCGACCATTGCTTCACCCGGCCCTGGGCCGGCAGGGACGACAGGGACGACAGGGGATCCCCCGTCGCTAACCATGATCGCCACCGGTGCCCGATTCGTGGAAACCGCTCAGGTTGGTACATCCACACAAATCGCGACCGATGTGCATGGCGCGGAGACCACACCTGCGCCTTTATTGACTAGCCTAGTCAGGAATAGGCCGTCAATATGGGGAAGCAGGGGGTTCTATGTTCTGCTCGGCCTTGTTTATGTAACGTTACTTGGTCTGTTCATAAAGCAAGTTGTCAGTATCTCCGGAGGCAGTCATGAGCAGGACTGAAACTGCCCTAATTCACGCAAATTTCATAGTGGTTCTATTGACAAGATGCTTAAGCAATGGTATAATAGAAGTGCCCTGAGCATCACTCAATCAAATCTATTCTTGTCCAACTGTACCCGGAGAGGAGGCGTGACGTGATTAAGAAAATTTCCATTCTTTTTATCCTAGTAATTGGGCTGATCCTGTCGGTAACATACGTGGCCTTTGGTTCCCCTAACAGCGCTAGCCAGTCATTGCAGATGCCTATGACCGCCATGGGAGCAAATTCTGTTGAGCTGACGGACCCCCATTCCGCCGTTTCTGGTCTTAGCGAGTCTTTCAGCGCTATGGCGGCAGTAGGCCCGTGCGATGTGGATTTTGATGGCAGTGGCGTCGTGGATGTTGGCGATATAATGTACGTGGCCAACTGCTGGCGGAGTGCCGACTCGGCGTGTGATCCGTATGACCTCGACAGCGATGTGGACATAGACATCGTGGACATCATGCTGGTTGCAGCACAATGGGGGAACACCTGCTCTATCTCGCCTTTTGCCATTGACATGGGTGGGCAGGACACGGACCCGACACGGCGAGACCTGGCAGCGGCAGCAGGCTTCACCATGCACAGAACCAGCGTCAGTTGGGCCAGCATCGAGCCCAATGCGCCGGTAGGTGGAGTCCATACCTACAATTGGCCCGATAGCACCTTCAACATCTACCGCAACGACCGGCGCCTCATACCCTACGTGATCGTAATGAACAATCCGAGTTGGGCTGTGCCAGTTGGTCAGCCGACATGTGGTCCCATTGATTCCGACCACCTGGACGATTTTGGTGAGTTCGTGGGACAACTAGTATCCCGCTATGCGGACGTGACGCCGTACTGGGTGTTCTACAACGAGGAGGATCTGTGGACTACCCCTTACGTGGGTCACGATGCAGGTGGATGCTGGGGGGGCAATGGTGCTGAGTATGCCCAGATGCTGGCTGTGGCGTGGGATGCGGCTCACAGTGCCAATCCGAATGCCCAGGTGATCTTCGGTGCGGCAGCTTACGAGCCGGTTTGGGATGGGGGGGCCACGTGGGATCGGTTCTTCTTCCGGGATGCCTTCGAGTACATGGAAGACAATCCAGACGATTATGTGGACATCATTTTGGCCAACCAGTACAACGCCTTCCGTGACGACTGGGATGGCGCTTCCATTACCTCGCCAGAGAACCAGGAGATTATCGCCAAGTTCCGTCAGGCGGTGAGCGACGCTAGTTTCAACCCCAACACGCCTGGGGCGTATTCTATCTATAAGTGGCAGACGGAGTACGGGTTGGACACGCCGATGGCAACTGGAGAGGTCGGCTTGCAGGTTAGCGTAGGCCCCGGTGGTGTTCCGACAATGGAGGAACTCCAGGCGCGTCATGCCGTACATGTCAACGTGCGGGGGATGGCGGCCGGGCTCGAGATCATCTGTTGGTACACACTGGCGGACAAAGGAGGCGGCGAACTGAATTACGGTTTGCTGCACGGCAATTTGACGCCCCGCCCGGCTTACTATGCCTATCAGGTGTTGACACAACAACTGGATGGTTATGGGTTTGATCAACAGTTGGTTGTATCTGGCAAACCCAAGATTCAGGCCTATCGGTTTGACGATAATGGGGTGAAGAAGTTGGTGTTGTGGCGGGACAGTGGGGAGAAGATCAAGAATCAGAGCAGCATTGCTACGGAGACGATGACCGTCAGTGCGACCGAGCTAGGGGCGGGATGGACCGGTAGGCTGCGCGTCACGGATAAGCTGGGCAACGTCAGTACTTACGGGTACTCTGGGGCTCCTTCAGTTGACCTGGCCTTCTCGTCCGATCCAATCTACGTTGAAGCATACTAAGCCGATACTTCTGTACTGTTTCCGATCAACGAAAGGTGTCAGGGTGAAAGCCCTGACACCTTTGGTTTTTATAGTGATTGGCAAGCAGGGTAGTCCTGTGGTATAATTAGCCCGCTTCAAACCGACCCAAAACGGAGCAAGGCGATTGCGATGCCTGCGTCACTGACCAAACGGATAGTCCGCAACACGCTGTTCAACTTCACCGGCCGCTTCTGGGCCATGTTCCTGGGTCTGCTGCTGACCCCCTTTATCGTGGCCAAACTGGGGATGGCAGGCTACGGCCTGTGGTCGCTGGTGCTGGTCATCACTAACTACCTGCTCACATGGGACCTGGGACTGGGCAACGCCCTGGTTCGACATGTTGCCCACTATTATGCCCGGCAGGATTACAATGGCCTCAACTCCGTAATGAGCACCGCCTTGCTCCTCTACGCTGCTTTGGCAACCGTGGCCATCACGTTGACTGTCGCACTACGCCCCGCGGTGTTGTCTGCCTTCCGGGTTCCGCCGGAGCAGTGGGAAGAGGTGGGCTGGGTTTTGGTCACAGCAGCGAGCGCATTCACCTTGGGCAATGTGTTATCGGTATTTCGAGGCTTCGTCACCGGACTGCAGCAAATGCACTTGACTAATCTGATCACCACTCTCCAAGCAACTCTGCATGCCCTGGGGACCGTTGCCTTCCTGCAATTGGGGTATGGGTTAAAGGGCCTGGCCCTGAACGAAATCATTACCATTATCCTCACGACTGCTTTATCGGCTTTGCTTGCCTTTCGCGTCTTCCCAATGCTACGCCTGAATCCTTTTCTACTGCGACGAGAAACTTTGAAGATGCTGCTGAACTTCGGCCTAAAGTTGCAAATTACGAGCCTGGGTGGTTTGCTCGGTCTACAATTGAACAAACTCCTGATCAGCTATTTTCTCAACCTGAACCTGTTGGCGACTTACGAATTGGGGTTCAAGATGGCCTACAGCCCGATAGTGCTGCTCAGGTTGTTGGTCTCGGCGATTATGCCGGCCACGGCTGAACTCCATGCCCAGGACAATTGGCCAGCCTTACGACGGCTCTATCATCAGGGTCTGAAATACGTGGTGGCTGCAGTAATACCTACCACAACCCTGGTAGTGCTGAGTGCCGATTTGATCACTCTACTCTGGCTTGGACAGCCTTGGAGCGAAGTGAGCCAGGTCATTCGCTTCCTGATGCTCGCCTACGGTTTGAATCTTTTCACCGCCATGGGCACTGCCATGGCCAGGGGCACTGGCCGTCCAGGGTACGAACTCCGATATACCCTGGTCGTGCGTGGCCTGAGTTTGTTGTTGGGTATCTTCCTCATCCAGTCGGCTGGGTTGACTGGATTGTTAGCGGCCACCCTGGTTGCTATTGTGCTAGGTTCGCTGTACTTTCTCGTCCTCTGGCATCGCTTTCTCCAAGTGGCGTGGCGAGTTCTCTGGCAAGAGGTATATGCCAAACCACTCTTGGCTTCCCTGGTCGCTGCCGCTCCGGCGTATGCTGCCATTCATATCACACGGCTTCACCTGTCTGGCGGGCGCCTCTTTCAAGCTATCGCCCTGGCAATCAGCACTACACTTTTTATCGCTATATATAGCCTGCTTCTCTGGCGCAGCAGACACTGGGATACCCGTGACCGTCGTTTATGGTATAGTCTGGTTCCAACCCGTTGGGAGGCATTGCTCACCCGTTCAAGCCGTGGATAAGGTGGCATGAGAATCACTATTGTAGTACCACACATTCGCATTGCAGGTGGTATCCGCGCTCCACTGGAGTATGCCAATCACCTCTGTCGCTTGGGGCACACGGTGGCAGTGGTGTATCCGCGTAGACCACCGTACTACTCGCAGGTGAAAGACTATTGGCTTGGTTGGCCAGGGCTGGTCAGAGGATGGCGTTACGACCTTCGTTACTGGGTCAATAAAGCGTTCAAAGGACCGCTCCCGCCCTGGTTACCTCTAGAATCTTCTTTACACCGCGTACCTATGCTACGGTCAGAGTTTGTGCCTGATGCAGATGTCATCCTGGCTGTGGATTGGACAACGTCGGAGTGGGTCCACCGCTATGGTGCAGAGAAGGGAATTAAGTTCTATCGAATTGCAGGCTATGATACCTGGCTTGGGCCTCCAGAACGCGTCGAAGCCACCTGGCGAATGTCCTTTCATAAGGTTGCCGCATCTAGCTGGCTGAAAGAACTGGGCAGAACACGCTTTGGCCAAGAACTCTACGGGCCGATCATTCCAGGCGTCAATTTCGACCAGTTTTACGTTCAACACAAACGTTGGAATCAACCTAAGCGGATCGGCATGTTATACCATAGCAATCCGATCAAAGGCGTGCAGGATGGTCTGACGGCGTTTGAGATAGCGCAGGCTACTCATTCTGATATCCGTTTGGTCATGTTTGGCGCCCGAGAGCCCGAGTCTAGCCTGCCTCATGATGTGGAGTTTCACAAGAATCCGCCACAAGAAAAGCTGCGTGAGATATACGGTCTGTGTGACATCTGGCTCTTTCCTAACCATCTGGAAGGCTGCGCTTTGGTACCAATGGAGGCTATGGCGTGTCAATGTGCATTGGTGGCCACAGAGGTGGGTGCCATCCCTGACTACACCATCCCCGGCACAACCGCGCTGGTCTCCCCGCCCTGTGATCCAGAAGCCCTGGCCCGCAATCTAATTCGCCTGCTGGCCGATGAGGACGAATTGAAACGCATCGCCAGGGCTGGTTACGAATATATCCGCCAGTTCACATGGGAACGTTCTGCCCGCCAGATGGAGAATCTGTTTGAGGAAATCCTTCAGCAGCGCGCTTGCTGATGTAGCTAAACCAGAATGGGGAGCAACTCCCGGAGGGTATGCCAATTCTTGTCGTTTCAGCAATTTGGGGATGACTACTCCACGTACCCCAGGGCGCGGAGTCGGTCCATGGTGAGGTGATCTACTTCGATCTCTGTCTGGGAAGAGGGGCTGGCCTCTATGCGTTGTAGATGGCTGCGCAAGGCCGCTTCCAGTTTCGATGCGATCCGGGGTACAGTGTCGGCACAGTTGATTGTTTCACGCGGATCTTGCCGGAGATTATACAGCTCCATTGCATCTGTATGCACGTTGAGGATCAACTTCCAGTCAGCCTGCCGGATGGAGTATAACCCTGTCTCGGGTTGAGTCTCACTGATGGCCATCCTGGGTGTTTCATCGTGTCCCTCAACCAGAGGCAGGAGGCTCGCACCCTCAAATGGGCCTGTCCTGAGCAAAGTTTGCCCTGGACTCTGCCGAAGGGTCGAAGGGCCATCGCCTAGATTGAGGAGGTCGAGAACCGTTGGCGCCAGGTCAAGCAAACGCACCGGCGCTGTTACGACTTGGCCAGCGGCCAGGCTGTGGTCAGAGACCTTGCCCAACGGCAATCGCATGATCAGCGGCACTCGCAATAGCTCCTCGTACAGCTTGAACCGATGAGAGAACTGACCATGTTCTCCAAACTCCTCCCCGTGGTCAGCGGTGACGATGACCAGCGTTGAGTCGAGTGAGCCTAGCCGTTGCAGGTGCATAAGAAGACGTCCAATCTGCTCATCCGCGAAGTTGATCTCTGCATCGTACAGATCTATAAGGTGCTGGCGTTCATTCTTGCTAATCTCTTCAGGTTGAGACAAAGCCTTCTGCCACAGTGCCCGGTCAGAGAGATCCGGTCGCTTGGCACTCCGAAAGGGGGCGGCGTGGCGGCGTGGCGGGCGATACGGGTCGTGAACGTCCATGTAGTGTAGCCACATAAACCAGGGCTTAGCTGCGGGATGGCGACGCAAAAAGCGTGCAGCCTTGGCGGTCAGAGCACTGGCGGGAAGGTATGGGAGCAACCAGCGGGCGACGATGAAGAAGCGGTTCAGATACTTAAGAAGCCGGCGCTGATGCGATTGGATCCAGGGTACAAGGTTGCTATCAAAGGTCTCGAATCCCTTGTCATAACCATAGATGGGCGACAGGTATGGATTGCTCCCAAAAGCCACAGTGCAATAGCCGGCCTCTCGGAGAATCTCTGCCAGAACCGTGCGCTGGGGTGACAAGCGCAAGAACCCACCAGACATCGCCGGATAGGTGGAACTAAACATGGCGGCGAACGAGACTCGGGTGCAGGGACCTTGCGAGATGGCTTGGGTGAAGCGTACACCTTCATTGGCCAAGTCGTCCAGATGTGGAGTGGTCGGGCGCTCGTAGCCGTAGACGCTCATGTGGTCTGGGCGTAGACAGTCAATTGTGATCAGCAGAACGTTGGTTGGAGATGGGGGCTGCATATCTCTTTCACCTGGGATTGTAGGTAGGATGGAGTATAGCATTAGGGTTGATAAAAGTCAAAGAAGTCGGCGGTACTCTGAGGCGAGATCTGTCTCGGGGCGTGGGCCAGGTGTGGGATAATATGTTACCGTCAGTTCTGACTGTTGTCGTAGTTACCTGGAACTCGTCCGGACCTCTGGTGAACTGCCTGCGAGCGTTGGAAGCGGAGCGGGAGGTGGTTGCTCTAGAGCTTTTTGTGGTTGACAATGCCTCGACCGATGGCAGCGCTGATGTGGCTCGCCAAATTGCTCCTTGGGCCCAGGTTATCGAGAATCATGACAACCGTGGCTTCGCCGCAGCGAACAATCAAGCCCTGACCCAGGCGCGAGGCCACTACGTGGCATTGCTCAACCCCGACGCGGAGGTTCTGGACCATGCACTGACAAGTCTGGTGCGCCACCTGGAGCGGATGCCTGACGTCGGCGCCGCTGGCCCCATGACCCTCAAGTCGTCCGGAGAGGTAGATTTTCGGTGCGCCCGGCGCTTCCCCACCCTCTGGACGGAGCTCTGCGAGGTGAGTGGGCTCACCAGGCGGTTTCCGCGGCATTATCTATTCAGCGGTGCTTCCATAGGCCACTGGGATCACAGGGACCCAAGGGACGTGGATGCTTTATCCGGTGCCTGCATGGTAATCCGGCGGGAGGCCCTGGATCAGGTTGGTCTTCTGGACGAGGACTTTTTCATGTACTCTGAGGATACTGAGTTGTGCTTTCGCCTGAAAAGAGCTGACTGGCGCATAGTCTATTGGCCAGAGGCGCGGGTGCGGCATTGGGGAGGCTGCAGCACCTCTCAGGTGCGCGATGCCATGGGTGTGGAAGCGTTGCGCAGTACAAACCGCCTGTTCCGCAAATGCTACGGCGCTGGCTCGGCGGTGGCCCATCGTTTGATAGTGGCAGCCGTGACTGTAGGGAAGCTGGTCGTCTTCACTGCGTGCTGGCTGGCAGCCCGGAATGCCAGTCAACGTGCCCGATTTACGCACAAGCTAGCGTTGCATCGCCAGGTGTTCCGCTTGGCGTTGGGAGGCAATTGATGACTAACACTGAGGAGCCCCGAACTCGCCCCCGCGCGGTTGTACTGGGGTTGGATGGGGCCACTTTCACCATCCTCCGCCCATGGATGGAAGCCGGGCGCCTGCCGAACCTGGCGCGTCTGGCCCGCGAGGGTGTACACGGCCAACTCGAGTCGGTGGTGCCGCCATACAGTGCTCCCGCCTGGGTCTCCCTGGCCACCGGCAAAGGCCCCGGCAAGCACGGCATCGTGGATTTCTGGCGCTATGATCCGTCCACGGGCGAGCGGCGCCCGGTGGATGCCAGCGACGTCGGCGCGGCCGCCGTATGGGATATTCTGGGGGAGCACGGCCGGCTTGTCGGGGTAGTCAATGTCCCCCTCACCTATCCTCCCAGATCCGTCAACGGCGTCATGGTCTCCGGGATGATGACGCCCGGCGAGGATGTATCGTACACCTATCCCCCTGAACTGAAGAACTGGCTCAAGGGAGTCGCGGGGGACTACGCGGCCGATCCCTACACTTCGGTGGATCGGACACCTGCTTTCCTGAAGCGAGTCCTCTACTGGGTAGAGCGGCGTGAGGCGGCCCATCTTCGTCTTCTGGAAAGGCATCCTTTTGATTTCTTCATCAACGTCGTCCAGGCCCTCGATCCCATTCAACATCATTTCTGGCGCGTTCTCGACGAGTCTCATCCTAACCACGATGACGACGAGGCTCGCCGGTTGCGCCCCTTGCTCCTGCGCTGCTACCAGGCCGTGGACGAGGTGGTGGGTTACAGGCTGAGGATGCTGGATGGGCGGACGACCTTGTTTGTCGTGTCTGACCACGGTTTTGGGCCTGTCTACCGTCGCTTTAACGTCAATCGTTTCTTGCTGGAACACAGATTCCTGGCCCTGGAGGGGAATGCCACATCCCATACCCTCCGCAGCCAATTCATTGAAGGGATAAGAACCGCGGGGCGTATGCTGGATGTACTTAACCTGCGCGGCAGGCTGCTGGACAATCGCCAGCGAGAGACACTTCGCCGACGATTGGACCAGTCCGCAGCACCTGCTGTTGATTGGTCGAGGACTGGTGCATACTACACCGGCCTGACTGGCCAGGGGCTCTACGTCAACTTGGCGGGGCGGGAGAAGACGGGCGTCGTGCCGCCTGGCGGGCCGTATGAGGAACTGCGCGATAGCCTGATTGCGGCTTTGGTTAATCTGCGTGACCCAGACACTGGCGCTCCGGTGGTCAGCGCGGCCTACCGCCGGGAGGAAATCTACGTTGGTCCCCGCGTGGCTCAGTTACCAGACGTGGTGTTTTCCCTTCGTGACCGGCCGTACCTGCCCAGCGAGCGCATGGCCGCCCAGGCTATCATTGAGCCTCTGCCGCCAGAGTCAGCCGGAGGGCGACACCATCCATCAGGGGTCTTCCTGGCAGCCGGCCCAGACATTCATCAGGGCGCAGTTTTGGATGGCGCATGCCTCATTGACATCGCCCCCACTATCCTCTATGCGCTTGGCCTGCCCGTGCCAGAGGACATGGATGGCCGCGTCTTGACCGAAGTGTTCACGCAGGAACATCTGGCCGCTAATCCGGTGCGGCAGGGGGCGCCTTCGATGGCTCCACCGGCGGTGGAAAAACATACAGACGAAGAAGCTGACGCCATCATCGCTGAGCGGCTTCGAGCCCTCGGCTACCTGGACTGATTCCATGCTCAAAGTTCTCCACCTTCGGACTAGCGCTGCGTTCTGGGGTCCTGATCGGCAGATTCTCCAGTTGATCCGGCCACTTCAGGATCGCGGCATCACAGTGGATGTGTTGGTGCTATACCGACGACCGAGCGAGGGTTCGCTTATCAATCCACTGGTTGTGCGTGCTCGTGAACACGGCGCGAGGGCAGATCAGGTTTTGGACTCAGGTCGTTGGTCACCCGGCTTGATAGCTGAAATGACACGTCATCTCCGCTCAGGTCAGTACGACCTCCTCCACACTCACGAATACAAAGGGAATCTGATCGGCGGCTGGCCGGCCTGGCGGCTGGGCGTGCCATCGGTGGCTTCCGTGCGGGGCTACACGGATCGAACCCTCCCATTGCGAATCTACAAGTGGTTGGATTTGGCGGTGACGTTACGCCTTTTCACCCGCATCGTGGCGGTCTCTGAGGCCGTGCGTCGGCAGGTGCTCAGAGCCGGCCACCCGGCCCGGCGCGTTCTCACCCTGCACGATGCCGTGGATGTCACAGCTTTCTCACCCAATGGGTTGCAGCTCGGTGACCGGGTGCGGGAGGAGTTGGGTTGCACCACGGACCATCTGCTGGTGTGTGCTGTCGGGCGACTGAGTCCAGAGAAGGGGCACGGCTTTCTCCTCGCTGCATTTCGAGAGGTGATCGCTGCTGTGCCAGAAGCACGCCTTGTGTTGGTCGGTAAGGGACCTCTACGCCTCCGTCTGCAAGAGCAGGTCGAAGGGTGGGGCCTTAGCGACCACGTCATCTTTGCCGGCTATCGGGACGACGTAGAGGCCATCATCGCAGCGAGCGGTCTACTCGTCATGCCCTCCTTGCGCGAAGGCTTTGGTGATCCCCTTATCGAAGCGATGGCCTTGCGCAAACCCGTGATCGCATCGCGCGTCGGTGGCATGGTGGAGATCGTCCGTAATGGGGAGACGGGCCTGTTGGTGCCGTCAGGAGATCCAGGCGCGCTCGCCCAGGCCATCATCAATCTGTTGAGAGATCCTCAAGCCAGGGAGCGCATGGGCCTGCAGGGTCGGCAAGTGGCGCTTCGCGAGTTCAGCGTCGAACGATTGGCCAATGGCCTGGCAAGGCTGTACAACGAGCTGGCCTCAACACGCTCTCCGAGGGGTGTGCCATGAAAAAACGTTTGCTGATCACTCTGACTTTCCCGCCCGACATGGGTGGCATGCAAAGCTTCGCCCACCAGCGCTGCCTGCGTGCCGGTGATGAGCCAGTGGTGTTCGCACCCTGGCACACTGATAGCGCCGAGTTCGACGCGATTCAGCCGTTTCCCATTCTCCGATGGCGCCCGTTCCTGGGAAATGTTCCTGGCCTGAAGCGCATTGGACAATTGTTACAGCCATTACTCCTGGCCCTTCGACTGGGACTTCGGCGAGACTTCGTCGAGCTCAGTCGAGACGCTCAGTCGAGCCGCTCAGGACAGGCCCGCCAATTGCTCCAGCAAGGTGGCTTCGACGCTGTCGAGTGCTGGCAGCCCCTTCCTCTTGGGCTGACAGCGTGGTTGCTCAAACGCATCTACCGCCTGCCCGTGATTATCTGGTCTCACGGCAGCGACTTGCTGCGTGTGCAGCGAATCCCAGGGGGCATGGCGGTATTGCGCTGGACGCTATCTCAGGCTGATCGGCTGATCGCTAATAGTATGGCAACCCAGCTACAAATGGAGCGATTGGGCCAAGACCCCGCGCGTATTCGGGTGATCCACCCGCCGGTAGAGCACGAACGTTTTCATCCAAACGTTGACCCAACACCAATTGGCGTGCGACATGCAATTGGTGGCGCACCGACCATCTTGACAGTGGCTCGACTGGTTGAGAAGAAGGGTATTGACATGGTGCTGCGCGCGCTCCCCTCCATCCTCTGTGCCGTGCCAGAGGTGCGGTATCTGATTGTTGGGGACGGGCCATTGCGATTGCAACTGCAAGCACTTGCCAGGGAACTGGGCGTTGCGAGTCATGTGGTGTTCGTGGGCGTGGTTGAGCACAACAGCGCCGATCTGCCTCGCTACTATTCTGCATGTGACGTGTATGTGATGCCGAGTCGGTCAGTGCCTGGCCATGGCGAGATAGAGAGCTTCGGGATCAGCTATCTCGAAGCAGGCGCCTGCGGCAAGCCAGTCATCGGTGGCAAGGGAGGGGGCACCAGCGAGGCCATCGAGGATGGGGTGACAGGGCTATTGGTTGACCCATTGGATGTAAATGAAATCGCTGACACCATAGTGGAAGTTCTGAAGGATGAAGAATTGGCGCGAAGGCTGGGCGAGAACGGCAGGAAGAGGGCAATAAGACAGCCCGATTGGGATCTGTTGAAGCTACCCTCCCACGGGTGATAGCCTGCCTTTGAAACTTGCTCGTATCACCTGAACTGAGTATAATTAGCCCTGTCAGACTGGGACCACTAGAGGTCACCTGCCAGGCCGGATGATGCTGATTGGCCTGGGTTTGATTCGACAGTCACAGCAACATATCAACCAGGAGGTTACGATCAATGAAGAAAGAGAGAATAACAGTGATGAGAAAGCTCTGCTTGCTGTTGCTTTTCCTGGCCCTGATTGCTGGTTGCAGTAGCCAGCCTGTCTGTAAAGAAGGGAATGTAGAGACAGATATGGTTTTCATTCCTGCCGGCGAGTTCACCATGGGCAACAATTCGGGCGACGATGATGAGAAGCCAG
>JACKQG010001976.1_pt1 | contig 27524 bp, 17 predicted proteins | sample 8237621 | NCBI WGS metagenome assembly JACKQG01 (sample SAMN15677084, study PRJNA649215) | marine metagenome | biome: marine; feature: Black Sea; material: saline water; isolation source: suspended particulate matter (SPM) from the Black Sea western gyre | collected 2013-06-09/2013-06-10 | depth... | reverse complement strand
GCTAACCACAGTCTAGCGCCTCCCCTTCGGTGTCCTTTCTTAATGAGTCAACAGGATTCTGCCAGCGCCGCCTCCATGGCATCCTCGAAAAAGAACTGCTCCCCGCCAAACGCCGGCCGCAGCTCCGACAACCAGGCGGCCTTGGGATCGTACTTCGCGAAAAAGAGTTTGTTCACCCAGCTTGGGTCACGGCCCTGCAGAAATTTCAGCGCGAACACCTTTTCGCCGCCAATTTCGGTGATGCCGTCCACTAGCACCTTGCCCGGGGAGGCGGACATCGACGGCCCTCGCACGGTACGGCACAAGCCGGAAACCTGATTGTACGCCTCGGTGAACACCTTGTACGCCCAGGACAATGGGACTTCGAAGTAGGCCCTCGCACCGGTGTCGCGCTCGACAAACATGTAGTACGGCACCATACCGAGCTGCTCCTGTTTGCGCCAAAGCTGAGCCCAGACGTTGGCGTTGTCATTCACCCTGCGGATCAACGGCGCCTGGCAGCGGATCACCGCACCGGCATCGAGGATGCGTTTCACGGCAAGTTGGGCAACGTCCGGCTCCAGCTCCCGCGAGTGGCTTGAGTGCGCCATCAGCGCGAAATGTTTGCCGGCCGCCTTCACCTCCCCGATCAGCCGCAGGAAGTCGTCGGCATCCTCCCCCTCGGTGAAGCGGTACGGCCAGTAGGCGAGCGCCTTGGTGCCGATGCGGATGCTGCGCAGGTTCGACAGCCTGGCCGCCAGCAGCGGCTCGATGTAGCGGCGCAGCACCGGGGTCTTCATCACCATCGGGTCGCCACCGGTGATCAGCACGCTGCTGACCTGCGGGTTCTCCCGAACGTAGCTCACCAGTTGCTCCGCCTCGCGGCTGGCGAACTTCAGGTCGGCATTGCCAACGAACTGCGCCCAGCGGAAGCAGTAGCTGCAGTAGGCGTGACAGGTCTGTCCCTGCGTCGGGAAAAACAACACTGTCTCCTGGTACTTGTGCTGTATCCCGGCCACCGTCTCGCCGTCAAGCCTCGGCACGTTCAACTCCATCTGCCCGGCCGGGTGCGGGTTGAGCCGGCCCCGGATTCCGTCCGCCGCAAGCTGGATCTCCGACTCGGGAGCGCCCTTGGCCACAAGATCGCGCATCCGCCGGAAATCGTCCGCCTCGAGCATGCCGCGTTGCGGAAAGGTCAGTTGAAAGATCGGGTCGTCCGGCACGCTGTCGGGGTCGATCAGGTGCTCGATCACATAGTCATTGACGCGGAACGGCAGCACCGCGGACACCGCCTGCATATCGGTCAACTGGTCACGGTTGAGCCGCAGTTTCTCCGCGATCCGGGGCAGATCCCGCCGGGTATTTGCTTTAAAAGTCGTGGTCATGGTTGTTTCACAGGTTGCCGGCTTGCCACCCCCGCCGGTGGGGCGCTTGGCCAAGGTTGCAATCCGTCCGGTTGTCCATCGTAACAGATTCCAGCTTGATGGAAAGGGTTGTTATAATTCCGGTTTTCGGCAAACCAGCGCTTGGCCAAGCGCGTCTTTGGCTTGCCCCAGCGTGTGGCGGCGTTAAGTTTCCCGGCCGTTCACAGGATGATGAAAAGAAGACTGCTGACCCTGCTGTGCCTCGCTGCCGCCTTCGCGGCCCCGGGACTCTCAACCTCCGCCAAGGCCGATGACGGCCCGATCCGCGTGCTGTTTCTCGGACACGAGAGCGAACATCACAACTCCAACCTCTACTACCCGATGCTTTCCCGGGCACTCGGGCGGGATGCGATTTACTTCGACTACGTCACCTCGGTCGAGGAGGCGCTGGGCGACGCCGATACCCTTGGCCAATTCGACGCCCTGCTGCTCTACGCCAACCACGGCAAGATCGAGTCGCACCAGTGGAAGAACCTGAAAAACTATGTCGAAGGCGGCGGCGGTTTCGTGCCGGTGCACTGCGCAAGCTGGTGCTTCGGCAATGAGCCGGGCTTCGACAAGCTCGTCGGCGGGCGGTTCAAGAGCCATCAGGGCGCGGAGTTCGCCGCCAAGATCGTGAAGCCGGATCACCCCGCGATGAAGGACGTCAAGGAATTCACCGCCTGGGACGAGACTTATTTTCACAACAACCACAACACGGAAAACCGGACGGTGCTGATGGTGCGCGACGCGATGCCGGGCGATCCCCACACCAAACCGGAGCCGTGGACGTGGGTGCGCACGCAGGGCAAGGGCCGCGTTTTTTACACCGCCTCCGGCCACGACCAACGGGTCTGGAGCCACACTGATTTTCACCAGTTGATCAAAAGCGGCATCCTGTGGGCGGTCGGCGATAAGGCCCGCAAGCGTTACGACAACTTCATCGCCAAGCGGACGCCGCTCCAGTACGAGAAACGCGGCAACATCCCAAACTACGAACGCCGCCCCGAGCCGCTCCAGTACCAGCTCCCGCTCTCGCCCGAGGACAGCATGAAGTACACGCAGGTGCCGGCCGGCTTCCGCATGGAGTTGTTCGCTGCCGAGCCGGATATCATCAACCCGATCTACATGGCTTGGGATGAACGCGGCCGGCTGTGGGTGGTCGAGACGGTGGATTACCCGAATGAGTTCAAGGACGGCCGCAAGGGCAACGACCGCATCAAGATTTGCGAAGACACGAACGGAGACGGCAAGGCCGACAAGTTCACCGTATTCGCCGAGGGCTTTAACATCCCAACCTCGATGACCTTCGCTCGCGGCGGAGTCATTCTCGCACATGCACCGGAGTTTTATTTCCTGAAAGACACAGACGGAGACGACAAAGCGGACATCCGCGAAGTGCTGTTCACCGGCTGGGGCGTGGGTGACACACACGCCGGCCCGAGCAATCTGCGCTACGGTTTTGACAACTGGATTTACGGCACGGTCGGTTACGCCCGCTTCAACGGTTCACTCGGTGGCAAGCAGCACAACTTCGGCATGGGCGTTTTTCGCTTCAAGTCAGACGCCTCAGACATCGAGTTTTTGCACCAGTTCAACAACAACACCTGGGGTCTTGGCTTCAATCATGCCGGGGATGTTTTCGGCTCCACCGCCAACAACAACCCGAGTTTCTTCGGGGGCATTCCCGCGACCGTTTATAGCGGCGACAAAAAGATGAGCGCGAAGATGATCGCCGACTCGCGCGCGTTCCACCCGATCACACCCAACATCCGGCAGGTGGACGCCTTCAACGCCTACACCGCCGGCTGCGGCCACGCCTTCGCCACCTCGGATGCGTTCCCGGCGAAATACCGCAACCGCACCGCCTTCGTTTGCGCCCCGACCGGCAACCTGCTGGGCACGTATCACATGAGCCAAAACGGCGCCGGCTACACCGCAAAAAACGGATTCAGCTTTGTCGCCAGTGCGGACGAATGGTTCTCGCCCATCGTCGCCGAGGTCGGGCCGGACGGCCACCTCTGGATCGCCGACTGGTACAATTTCATCATCCAGCACAACCCCACCCCGAGTGCCGGACGTGGCGGTTACGCCGCCCGCAATGGCCGCGGCAACGCCCACGTCAATCCAAACCGCGACCGCCAGCACGGCCGCATTTATCGCGTAATTTGGAAAGGCGCACCGAAATCCAAAATCAAGTCCCTCGCCAAGGCTAGCCCCCGCAAACTCGTCAAGGCGCTCGACAGCGACAACCTGTTTTGGAGGCAGACCGCGCAGCGCCTGATTGTTGACGGCAAAAACAAAAAGGCCGTCAAGGCACTCCGCAAACGCGCGCTCGGCCAAGGGGTCGGTGCCATCCACGCGCTCTGGACACTCGACGGCCTTGGCGAACTCGACGAGGAAACCAAGCGCGCCGCGCTCATCAACACAGACGCCGAGGTGAAACGCAACGCCGTCCGTGCGCTTGGCCAAGCGAAGGGCGACGAGCAACTGCTCTACGACAGCGCCACGCTGGCTGACAACGATTTGCACGTGCGCTTGGCCGCCATCGTCAAGCTCGCCCAGTTCCCGGAATCCGCCACCCACAAACGAGCCGCCGGCGTGTTGGCAAAGGACAAAACCAATGCCGAGGACGAATGGCTCAAGCTCGCCCTGCAGGCCGCCGGTGCCGAGGAGACCAACGTCATCGGCTACGAGCGCGGCCCGAACCTGTTGGCCAACGCGTCGTTCGAGGCCAACAACAGCAAGCTCCCCAACGGCTGGCAAGTGCGCACTTACAGCGCCAAGGGGCCGGACGTTGAGCACGCCATCGAGACCCGCGCCAGCCACGTCAAAACCGGCAAGGCCTCGGTGAAAATCCGCTCCGGCAGCGGCCACGACACCAGCATCTACACCAGCATCAAACTCAACACCGGCACCACCTACGCACTCAGTGCTTGGGTCAAAACCGAGGGCGTCAACGGCGGCCACGGTGCCCTGCTCAATGTCCATGAACTGCAGCTCAAAGGCAAAACCACCGCCGTCAAAGGCAACAGCGACTGGAAAAAAGTGGAGCTGGTTTTCGAGAACACCCAGCCCGGCACACTAACGCTCAACTGCCTCTTCGGCGGCTGGGGGCAGGCCACGGGCACCGCCTGGTACGACGACCTCTCCCTGCAGGAAGTCAAACCCATCTACAAAAAAGCCGACGGCCAAAAAGAGATCAAGGGACTCGCTGACCGCGGGAAGGACATCTTCCACAAACACGCCGTTGCCTCCTGTGTCCGCTGCCACAAGGTCGGCAACGAGGGCGGCGTCATCGGCCCGGCAATGGACGGCATCGCCAGCCGCAAAGATCGCGCCTACCTTTACGAAAGCCTCGTCAATCCGACTGCTACGCTGGCCGAAGGCTTCGACCAACTCGGCGCCAGCCCAATGCCGCCGATGAACCTGCTCCTCAATGACCAACAGTTGGCCGACGTCATGGCTTACCTCATGACGTTGAGGGAGAAGTGACTCTACGCGGCGTCAGTGGTCGCCCGCGCGGAGTTTTTTCTCCAAGCCGGCAGCCGGGGTGTAGGTGAAAGCCCTGCCATGTTTACCCCTGTTCAACAACCGATGGCGGTGCAGTTCCTCCAGATCGGTGCGGGCGGTCTGGGTGGTCACCCTGTGGCAGGTCTTGTGGCTGTGAACCGTGTAAACTTGGCGGCGGTTTTTTTGAGCATGCAACAACAGGGCGACCTGCCGGATGTTGTATCGCCCCAATTTCCCAAGGCGGGCGGCGGCCTCCCGGGCTTCCTGCTTTTTGTGGCCGATGTATTCGTGCAACTCTTGAATCGCCCGCATGATCACCTGCGTTTGGTGATCCAGAAAATAGGTCAGATCATTGGCATCCGACTCCGCGTATAGAAACGAACGGGCGTATCGGGACGGAGCCTTCAAAATAATCTCCGAAATGGAGATGAACTCCAGCAGCCAATAGCCCCGGTTCAGCATGGCCCAATAAAACAGGGCGCGGGCCGTACGCCCGTTTCCATCCACAAAGGGATGATCGTACGCCAGCCAGAAATGCAGCAGAATGGCGCACACCACCGGGGGGATGAAGGATGACGGTGATTTGCCGTTCGCAAAATCACACATCGCTTTCATCCGCGCTTTCAGTTCGGTGGCTGGCGGGGGATCGTGCAGGATGACGGATTCATCCGTTGTGGTCACTTGCACTTGATCCGTCGCCACACGCAGCCGCCCCGCCTTGGCCGGATTGCCCAGCGTGTCCTCAGTCACCAGCCGATGCAATTCGCAAACCAGCCTCGGCGTCATCGGCTCTTGATGAATTTCCACAATCCGCTGCATCGTGCGGTAGTTGTTTGCGATCATCTGTTCATGACGATCCCGAGGGGGACGGCCCGATTGCAGCATCTCCTTGGCCACCTGCCGGGTGGTGGCCGCACCCTCCAATTGGCTGGACGTGATCGCCTCGCTGATGAGGGATTTGACCAGGTAGCGCTCGCTCGTGCCGGCATCCGGATTCTGCCCCCGGACGGACTTGAATCCGCCGCCGCCAAAATCAATCTCATGAATCCGCCGTTGGATAAATTCAGGTACCCCATACCCAAAGGCGGTGCCGGATAAATCCAACAAGGGAATCGGCTGCATCCCGCTGTTCCGGTTCAGTCGGATTCTCAACCACCACTCCTCCACGGTAAGCCCTTTCGGTGGCTCCCGGTGGCGAAGATTGTCCCAGTGCAAATACCGGCCGGGCACCTCCCATTTCCCCGCGAATACCGAAAGAATCTCATCCCCCGGCGCGGCATCCGCCAGCCGATTGAGTAAACCGGCCGGATCGGGAGGTGGTTGCGGAAGTTTCATTTCGAACTGCTAATTAAATGCTAAAAAAAGAAAATTAGCATTTAAGGTGCCGAGCTCAACAAAAATCTGGTTTTGCTGAGGATTATAATCGGCACGCAGTGAAATCTAACGCTACCCGCGCTTGGCCAAGCGATCAGGCTCAGGCGATCACGTCCCGGATTACCCGGCCGTGGACGTCGGTCAGGCGCAGGTCGCGGCCACCGTGGCGGTAGGTCAGTTCCTCGTGATCCAGACCCATCAGGTGAAGCACCGTCGCCCACAGGTCGTAGATGTCGCACTTGTTCTCGGTGACGTGGTAGCCCAGCTCGTCGGTCGCGCCGTAAACGGTGCCGCCCTTCACGCCGCCGCCCGCCATCCAGACGCTGTAGCCGTACGGGTTGTGGTCCCGGCCGTTGCTGCCCTGCGAGAACGGAGTCCGGCCAAACTCCCCGGCCCAAATCACCAGCGTGTCGTCGAGCAACCCGCGCGCCTTCAGGTCTTTCAGCAACCCGCCGATCGGCTGGTCGACCTGCAGCGACATATTCTCGTGGCCGCCCTTCAGGTTCCCATGCTGATCCCACGGGTTGGGAGCCTGACCGCCGCCCATCTTCTCCGGCAGACAACTCAACTCGACAAACCGCACGCCGCGCTCCACCAGCCGCCGCGCCAGCAATGCCTGATGCCCGTAGGCCGCCGTCACGCCGTTGGGGGAGTCCATGCCGTACAGTTTTTTCGTGGCCGCCGTCTCGCCCCGTAGGTCGCACAACTCCGGCACGGACGCCTGCATGCGATACGCCGTCTCGTAATTGCGCACCGCCGCCTCGACGTCGTTGTTGCCGCCGATGCGATTCACAAAATCCGCGTCCAGCCCCTTCACAAAATCCAGCCGCGATCGCTGCGTGGCATCGACCTCGCGCGGCCGGATGTTGCGCACCGCCGGTGACTTGTCGCCGACGATGATCGAGCCCTGGTATTGCCCCGGCAAATAACCGTTGCTGAACAGGCCCACCCCGCCGTGCGGCACCGCCGCCCCGCCGGCCTGCAACACCACAAACCCCGGCAGATTCCGATTCTCCGTGCCCAAGCCGTACGACACCCATGCGCCCGCCGATGGATGCCCCATGATTGGAAAGCCGGTGTGAAACGCGTAGTTGCCCTGCGCGTGCTCATTCACCTTGCTGGTCATGGAGCGGATGACCGCCAGTTCATCAACCGACTCTGCGACGTGCGGAAACATGCTGCTCACCGGGATGCCGCTTTGTCCGTGTTGCCGGAACTCGAACGGCGACGCCATCACGTTGCCGTTGTTGTTGAACTGCGTGCGCTCGATCTTCACCGGCATCGGCTTGCCGTGCAGTTCGCGCAGCTTCGGCTTCGGGTCGAACGAGTCCACCTGCGACACGCCGCCGGACATGTAGCAGAGGATCACCTGCTTCGCGCGCGGCCGAAAATGTGACCGGCGTGCCGTGCCGGCGAACGCGGGGCTTGCCATCAACCCCTGCAATGCCAGCATCCCGAAACCAGTCGAACACTGTGTCAACATCTCACGCCGATTGAGTTTTTTTCGATCGTTCATTTTTTCCCTCCGTAGCCCGCTGCGTCTCGTTACTGTAAATAAATAAACTCCTTCAAATTAAACAATGCCTGTGCCAGCTCGCGCAACGAATTCTCCGGCGCGGTCAACTCGTCAAGGTACGCCTTGGCGTTGGCCAACTCCACCGGAGTGGCCTCCCGGTTCAACGCCAACCGGAACATTTTTGAAATCTGCGCCTCGGCGGTTTCAAGTGTCTCGTCGTCGCGCACGCGCTTGGCCAAGCGCTCCGCCAGCGAGAGGACAAACGGGTCGTTCATCATCGTGAGCGACTGCGCCGGCACGTTGGTCTCGTCGCGCCGCCCTTTAGTGCTGGCAGGCACCGGTGCGTCGAACACCGTGAGGAACGGGTCGAGCCGGTTGCGAATGAGGCGCACGTATAGGCTGCGGCGATTTGTGTCGAAATTGTCCGACCCGCCCAGCGGCGTGCGGTCCAGCGAGCCGCTCGCCTGCAGCATGGCGTCGCGAATCGCCTCCGCCTCGAGTCGCCGCACCCGCGCGCGGGTCAGCAGCCGGTTGTCCGGGTCCATCTCATGCGCCTCGGACGTCGGCATGGCCGCCAGTTGAAAGGTTCGCGTGAGCACGATCTCGCGGATCAGTTTCTTGATCGACCAGCCTCCCGCGACGAAGCGCCTCGCCAAGTGGTCGAGCAGGTCGGGATGCGACGGGATCCCGCCCAGCTTTCCAAAATTATCCGGCGTGGCAACAAGTCCGCGGCCAAGCAAATGATGCCAGAGCCGGTTCACGATCACGCGCGCGGTAAGCGGGTTGTCCGGGTGCAGCATCGCCTCGGCCAGTTCCAGCCGGCCGGAGTTGTCCGCCGCAAACGGCGTGGCGTCGAACGCCTCGAGGAACCGGCGCGGCACCGCCTCGGCCGGCTGCTTGTGATTGCCGCGCACGAACAGCGGCCGATCCACGGCCTCCGCCTCGATGACACCCGGGGCGCGCCGCGGCACCGGCACCTCGGCCTCAAGCCGCCGGTACAATGCCACCAACGGCGCGACCTCCGGCGCGGTCTCCAGCGTGTTGGACAACCAGCCGTTCCGCACGAAAAAGCTCAGGAATTGGGCCTGTTCGTCGCTCATCCGGTCCCGCTGCCAAGCGCGGATGCTCCGCCTCAGCACCGCCGAGTACCGCTTGGCCAAGCGCTTGGCGTTGCCGGGATCGCCCTTGGCAAACAGCGGCGCAACGAACCCGGCGAATTCCTCGCGCGGGGCCGGTTGCCCCTTGTCCAAAATCGCCAAGTCGCTCACGCCGAACCATGAGTTCGGCTTGTTCACGGCGAGGATCGCCTGCTCCCCGGCCGTGGTGACCTCGAGGTGTGCCTCGTCCCCTTCCCAATAGTTGAGGCTCCACGATTGCCACCGCCACTTGCCATCCTTGAGCCGGGTGACCGGGTATACCGTGCCGTTGCGTGTGTAGTTTTGGACGACGTACCGGGCCATCGCGTCGCCGCCGCCGATGAGGCGCACGAACAGTTTTTGGTCGGGGCCGATGCGAAACTGCGGCGAGCCAAGCACCCCGGCGTGCTTGTCGGAGAGTAGATGGGAATAAACGCCGGCCGGCAGGATGTCGTCCACGATTCGCTCACCGCTTGGCAGCACGCGGAAGGCACCGGCCTTGGCCACCGCGCCGCTCATCCCGTTGCCGTCGAGAACCCATCGGCCAAGCGACGCCGTGTCGCGGCCGAGCTGCCATCGCTGGGCATAGTTGCGCCCCCGCTGTTCCTCGAGCGCCTGTTTGCTTTTTGCAAAATCAGCGGCAAGCCGGCTCCACGCCTGGCCGAACTCGGCGCCCTTGGCCAAGCGCAGTTTGTGCCATGCGTGCAGCGGGTTTTTTGGTGCCTTGGCCTCGTCGATCGCCTTCTGCCACTCGGCGCTTGGCTGGCGAAGCCGTCCCGCGAATTGATCCGCCTCGGCCAGCCAATGCCCGGCGAGCGCGGCGCGAATCTTCGGCTTCAGCTTGGCCAAGGCGGCCTTGTGGGTTTCCTGGCGCGCAGGCGTGTCCACGTTCACCATCGCCGGGCGGCAACTGGTCATGATGCTGTAAAGCGCGTGATAATCCTCCTGGCTAATCGGGTCGAACTTGTGGTTGTGGCAGCGCGCACACGACACAGTCAGCCCAAGGAACGCCTTGGACACCACGTCGATTTGGTTTTCGGTCGTCCGCACCAGCTCGTCGAGCGCGTCGGTCGGCGCGAACCCTTGCAGCACAAACCGGTATTGCGCCGGGCCGATCGCCGACTCGTTGAATCCCAGCTCCTCGTTGAGCCGCGGTTGCTCCAGCAAATCCCCCGCGATGTGCTCGCGCAGCAACTGGTCGTACGGCACGTCGGCGTTGAGCGCGCGGATCAGGTAGTTGCGATACCGGCTGGCGTTCGGGATGGCAGGATCGCCCTCGCTGCCAAGCGACTCGGCGTAGCGCATCCAGTCCATCCAGTGCCGCGCCCAGCGCTCGCCAAAATGCGGCGAGGCAAGCAACTGCTCGACGGCGGTTTCAACGGCAGCCCGGCGGTCGCCCTTGGCCTCCTCCCCCACAAACGCCGCGCTCTCCCCGGGCGTGGGCGGCAGGCCGGTCAACACGAACGACAGGCGGCGAAGGAGTGCCCGCGGCGCGGCGTCACCGGCCGGCGAAAGACCGTCGGCCTCCCAGCCGGCCTGAATGAACCGGTCGATGTCGGTTCGCGCCCAATCACCCTTCACTTGCGGCGGGGCGGGAAAACGGATCGGCTGAAAACTCCACCACTGTTTGCGGCGTTCGCGGGTGGCCTCCCACGACGTGGCCTTGGCCAAGGCCTCCCGCGTCGGCGACTCGGCACGCGGATCAGGCGCACCCATCGCGATCCATTGCTTGAACTGGCCGATCACCGTCGGGGAAAGTTTCGGCCCGTCCTTGGGCATTTTCAGTTCCCTGTCGTCGTGCCGGATCGCCCGAAGCAACAGGCTCTCAGCCGGGTTGGAAACATCCATCACCGGCCCGCGCTCGCCGCCCTTGGCCAAGCCGCCGCGCCAATCCAGCGCCAGGCCGCCGTTGGCTTTGTCGCCGCTGTTGTGGCACTCGTAGCAGCGCTCGACGAGAACCGGCCGGATGTTTTTCTCAAAGAACTCGACCTGCTCTGTCGTCGGTTCGGCCACCGCGCCCACTGCCGCCAGCCCCAGCGACATTGAAACGCTCTTAAATAGCTGATGCATCACTGGCGTTTAAATGCTTATTTTGTGTTTGTTCGACGGGACAACCTTCGCCACGGAGCTTCAACCCTTTTTGTATTTCGGGTTTTGAAACCGCAACGAATCCTCCTTGGGATCCTCCGGTGTGACACCGACAACCAGGTCAAACCCAACGGTCAACTCTCCAGTTGTCGATCCCTTCAACGGCTTGAACTCCCTAATAAGCATGGTTCTCAGTTTCGGATTCCTGATCGCGTTGATGGGGCCGTCCCGCTTCAACTTGGGATCACCCTTCACGTAAAGTTGCGTGGTCAACACCCGATGCTTTCCCCGGATCACAGCGAAATGAATGTGCTGCGCCCGTCCTCCATATGGAGGCGGCTTGACGGTTCTGAAATAATATTCGCCGGAACTGCCGGTGGTGAACCGGCCGAAGCCCTGGAAATTGTTGTCCCTCTTGGAATTGTTCGCGGTCTGCGAATGGATGTAGACGCCCCGGCTGTCCACCTGCCACATTTCCACGATGGCATTCTTGATGGGGTCTCCTTTTGGGTCGAGGATCTTCCCGCTGACATGGGTCACCTCGCCGACCGCCGGGGTGATGGCGTCGTTGATCCGCAACAGGTCGTTGTCCGTGTCCAACGGAAGATGGTCGGGATAGAGAGGGCCTTCAGTCTGCCGGGGTGTCAACGTGAGGGCCTCTGCAAAGGCGCCCTTGACTGTCCAGAACACCGTGGTCCCCAAAGCCGCCTGCTTCAGAAAACGACGCCGGCCAATCATGTTCAGGTGTTCCTTGTTCAACAACTCGTTCATATGATTCGGTGGGTTAATCGCGCCGAAAACAATACACCTTCAATCTGCCTGATCCAACCATTTCTTTGCGCCGATTGCCCTGAATCAACGGCCAGCCACAAGTGAGGCGAGGACTTTTCGGGTGCCGCTGAAGGCGCGGCGGCCGTGCATGGCGACGTAATTATCGATCAAGGCGAGGTCGCCGAGGTGCCACCGGATGTCAACGGCCAACTCGTCCGCGAGGGCGCTGGCGGCGGCCACGTCTGCCGGATCCAGCGGGGTGCCGTCGCCGAAGGTGATCGCCTTGGCCGGGTCGTTGCGGGTGTCTTTCCAGCCTTTGTGGGCAGCGATCAACTGGTTGAAAAAACTGGCTCGCCCGTCGCCGAGTTCGCGCACGGCGGGGAGCACCGGCGTGGTGGCGCGGAGGTCGCCGTTGGCCTGCCAATCCCACGAATAACCCAGCTTGGCCAAGCGCGCCTCGGCGGCTTCGCGGCTGTCCGCGCTGAAGGTGCTTTGCCAACTGCGCCCCATGCCGGACGACTCGTCGGCCTCGGCCGGCATGACGTTGGAATACTTCAAGCCCTTGGCCACGCAGGCCTCCGAGAAGCCGGGCCGTTGTTCACGCAGGCGCTCCCACAAAATATCGGAGCGGCAAATCGGCGTCGCGCCGCCCTCGTCGGGCGCTGTTTGGCAGAAGAAAAACAGCTTGCTGGGACAAATTGGCGTCTGCGCCATTTCGTGATGCAGAAAAATGGTGAGGTCCGGCGGCGCCTCGTTGGCGGAAAAAACGCGTGGCGTGTAGTTGATGCGATAGGCGTTGGAGAGCGAATCGTCGTAGGAAAAGTTCGGGTAACCAAACGCGCCGACGACCGCGTCAAAATCCTCCGGCTTGGCCAAGGGCAACCCGCGCACCAACACCGCTCCGTGCGCAGCGGCTTGGGCGTCAAGTTCGGCTGCGTGTTCGCCCGCCCAATCGCAGGCCTCCGAAAGATTCGCCGCCGAGATGTTCAGCACCAGCGGAAACGGCTCGCCGCCGTGCTCGTGTGGGCCAAGCGGGGTGATCGGTTTCGCCTCAACGCTCATCCGAGCGTCCACGGTTTGCGGTGGTGCATTTTGTTGAGCAGCGTGTTGGCTTCGGTGTCACCGACGATTTGCTCGTTTTTTGGATCCCATTTCAGCGCACGGCCAAGCGCGTTGGAAACGTAACCAAGGTGGCCGGGGGTGATGGAGCGGTGCGAGGTCTCCGCCGGGCAGATCGCCGGCTTGCGGCGCTTCACACAGTCGAGAAAGTTGCGGACGTGGTTGGTTGACTTGTATGCCTTGAACTTGCCGGGGGCGAACCCGGGCTTGAGCCAGGCGGGGTTGGACGCCTCCAGCTTGCCGCGATTCACATACACCCAGCCGTCCTCGCCGATGAACCGGGTGCCCATCGTGTTGTGCGTGCCGATGCTGCTCCGGACGCCCCCGGCGTACTCGCAATGCACCTCGTACTGCTCCGGTGCCTTGTACACCGGCACGGGAATCCACGTGAAATTCCTCGCCTCGACGCGGGTCGGGCCGCCGTGATCCTCGCCCAGCGCCCAGTGGGCGATGTCGTTGTGGTGGCCGATCCAGTCCATCAACTGCCCGCCGCCGTAGGCCAAGTGCACCCGCCACATCTGGTGATGCCGCGCGTGCACATACGGCAACATCGGCGCCGGGCCGGTCCAGAGTTGATAATCCTCACGGCCGGAACGATCCTCCTTGGCCGGGTCGCCCTTGATCTTGTCCGGCCCCTTGGGCAAACCGACCTGCACCTCCCGCACCCTGCCGATGAGCCCGTTGCGGACGAGTTCCACGGCAAGGCGGAAATTGGACGCGGATCGTTGCTGCGAGCCGGTTTGAAAAATCGCCCCGCGCTTGGCCACCTCGCGGTACAGCGCCTGGCCTTCGCCGAAAAAATGGGTGACCGGTTTTTCGCAATAAATGTCCTTACCGTTGCGGAGCGCCTCGAGCGCCTGCACCGCGTGCCAATGGTCGGGCGTGGCGACGATCACGGCGTCGAGGTCTTTGCGGGCGCACAGTCGCCGGTAGTCGGCGTAAGTGTCGCAGGGCTTCGAGCCGTACTTTTTACCGACCATCCCGGCGGCCGGCTGGCGGCCAAGCGCGCGGCCCTTGGCTTGGCCACGGTGATGTGTCTTGTACGGATCGCAGACGGCGATGATTTGCGTGTTGGGCTCCTTCAGGAACGAGTTCATCACGCCCACGCCCCGGCCCCCACAGCCAATGAGGCCGACGGTGATGCGGTTGCTCGGCGCCGGCCTGCCCGCTTGGCCAAGCGCAGAAGATGGTATGATCGTCGGCGCGGCGACCGCCGCCAGCGCGCCAGTTTTCAGAAACTGCCGCCGGTTGGGTTGATGCGTGTTTGTCATGAGTTAAGTGTTTCGCCAGGCTGGCTTCGCGTCCGCTGCCGTCTCCTTAATTGGACAGCTGAAATCGCTCGCTTCGAATGACCTCGGTAATCAGAGATTTTAAGCGGAACTGGTCGGCCTCGGTTCGATTCACAATTTGATCGACGGTTAGCGTGTCGGATGGCGTGAGTTCGCGAGCGAGGGCGAAGCGCAGGAGATGTGAGGTGAATGCCTTGGCAAAACGTTTGTCCTCCTTGACGATCGATTCCTTGAATTTCACGGCATCCCTGAACGGGTATTTCCGCAACAGCGTCCCGGTGGCATCGACGTCGCGGCCGTTGGGGTATTTGTCACGCCAACGGCCGGTGATGTCGAAGTTTTCGAGTGCGAAGCCAAGCGGGTCGAGCCGCGAATGGCAGCCGGCGCAGTCCGGGTTTTCGCGGTGGACGGCAAACTTTTCGCGGATGGTGAGATGCTCCTCGGCGGCGTCCTCGTTCAGAGGCGGCACGTCGTTGGGTGGAGGCGGAGGGGGGTCGTTAAAAATCACCTCGATGACCCATGCGCCTCGGGCGATTGGGTGTGTGCGGTGCGTGCCGTTGTTCATGCTGAGCATGGCGGCGCTGGTGATCACGCCTCCGTAGCGTGGGTTTTTGGCCGATACGCGGACGAATTCGTTGCCCTTCAACTTGCCCCGCATCTCGTCGTCGTAACGGCGATTCATCTCGTTTTGAACATCATTCGGATTGCGCGGCTTGGGCAGTTTATTTAACGCGTCCTGCGCTTGGTTCAGCGCCTTGGCCAAGCTCTGTCGTTGGGTCTCGGTTTCCTTGCGGATCGGCTCCAACTCCTTGGCCAAGGTGCGGTACTGCTTGGTCAAGGTCGCGCGCTGTTCGTCGGAGCGCTTGGCCGTCTCCACTCGGAGCGCAGCAGCGACCTCGGCGGGAAGCGGCACCGATTTGGTCTTGAAGTAAAATCCGTAGCCACCGCCACCGTTGGAGACCTTGAAAAGCAGTTTGTTTTCGCCCTTGGCCAAGCGCACCTTGACCTGATCCTGATCCGGTGCGAGCCCGCGCGAGATGTACTTGTCGGCGACAAGTTTGCCGTTGAGCCAAATCTTGAAACTGTCGTCACTGCCGATCGAGAGTTCCTGTTCCTGCTCGATCCCGGAGTGGATGGTGCGGAACAGATACGTGCTGCAGTTGGCGCCGGTTAACTGATGAGTTTTACCATCCTCAAGGTTTTTGGTCTGTTCCCACTTACGGTCGCCGTAGTTTTTTTTAAGATCCACACTGGGTTCATCGATGAATGCCCGTTCGTGGGCTTTTTTGAGATCGCCTTCGCCAAACGGCCCGATGCGATGCCACGGTGACAGTGCAGCGGTGTTGGCCAAAGCCTCAAGCTGGGCGGTTTCCCACTGCGCTTGGCCGGGCGCGAGATCAATTTTGTTGGCGGTTTTTTCGACGATCGAAGGGATTGATTGGGTGTAGTTCTCGAGTTCGGTTTTGGCAGCTTGAATGTCGGCCTCGGCGGCCCGGCGCTTGGCTTCGATTGGTTTGTTTTCTTTTTCGATTTTTTTGCGATCGACCTGTGTTGGTTTCAGATCGCTCGTGTACCAGTCCTTGAGGAAATCGCTGCGGTAGCTGTACTCGGGCAACACCAGCTCGGTGATCGGGCGGTTTTCGACGAACACCGAATCAAAGAGCAACAGCGGCTCGATGAGCATCTGCAGGCTGGCGGGGTTTTGTTTGTCCAACGAGAAATAGCGGTGCTGCTTGGGGTCCGGCGTGGCGGCGAGGATGTTTTCCAGCTGCATCCATTGGGAGGGAAACGAATCGAGGAACCGTTCCACCTTCGGATCGGCCAGCATGCGGTCGATGGTTTTCTCCAGCACCTCGGGCTTGGCCAGTTCGCCGCTCTCGGCAAGCTTAAGCAGTTCGGCGTCCGGGCTGCTGGCCCACAGAAAAAACGAGAGGTTGGAGGCGAGAGCGAAGGAGCGCTGCTGGGGGTCGGTGGATTGGTAGTGGTACAGAAATAGCGGCGAGGACAGGACCGCGGAGGCGACCTTCTTCATCGTGTCGGTGAACGCCAGATCCTGTTTCATCTTGGCGAGCGCATAGGCCGTGTACCGCTCAATCGTGGCGGGCTCCACCGGGCCGCGGAAGGCATGCCGCAGGAACTCGGCAATGCGCTGGCGCGTCTCGGCGGGCAGATCCGCGCCTTCGGCAGGTGCCTTAAAAAACGTGTTCCAAATGCCAACGGTGTTTTCGTTGAAGTCCGGGCTTTCGATGATCGAAACGCTCAGGCGAAAAAAGGCATCGAGCAACAACGGCGAGAGGGTCAGTTGATTGGCCTGATTATCAAACCCGTGCGAGGCACGAAGATCCTGCGGGAACGGCTTCACTTCGGCCAGTCCGCCGCTGGGATTGAGCGCGTGCGAGCGGGCGTTCACGCGGTCCGGCATCTTGGGCGCATTCAAATAGATGGTCTCGCGCGTCATCAGTTTTTCCGACAGCGCAAACACGTTGCGGTTGAGCTGAAACAAATCGCGCACGGCGTTGTTGTACTGGAAACGGTTCAGGCGCCGGGGCGGATTGCGCTTGGCTGCCTGACCGGTGGTGGCGGTGCGGAGCATGGCCTTGAGCGTGGTGAGCAGCTCGGCGCGGTCGGCTGGTTTGAGCTGCGGCTCATCCTCCGGCGGCATGTCGCCGGCGTCTAGGACGTCGATCAATTCCTTGATCAACGCCGGCTTGCCGAGGAACTGCCGGGCATTGCCGATCTCCTTGAGGTTGATCTTGCCCTTCACCTTGTCGCCGCCGTGACACTTCACGCAGTGTTGCGCAAAGATCGGCCGGAGTTCCTGCTGAAACTCATCGGCAGCCCGAACCGGCAGCCAACTGAGAGCGAAAACCAACAAGCTGACGCCGAGCCGCATGCGATTGTTCTTCATCGAATGAATTACGTCCACAGATCGGAGATCACGCCATGGCTGTCCGCGAAGGAATTCATTTCCAGCCCCATCAGGTTGGCGAGGGTGAGCCAGAGATTGGAGTTGAGGGTGCCGCTCTTCATTCGGATGAACCGGCCTTGCTTGATCTGGCCCTGTGCGCCGCCGGCTACGATCATCGGCAGATCGTAGAACTGGTGCGTGGCGCCGTCGCCTAAGGCCGCGCCGTAGGTGATCATCGAATTATCCAGCATGGTGCTGCCGTCCGATTCCTTGATCTCTTTCATGCGCTGGATCATGTAGGCGTACTGTTGCATGTGGAAGGTATCGATCTTCGCCAGCTCCAGATAGCCGTTGCCTTTCTGATTGTGCGTCATGTTGTGATGCTGCACGGGCTTGTCGAACACGCCCTCGTACATCAGCGTAGCGTCCCAGCGCTCGGGGCCGATCATGAAAGTGGAAATATTTGTGATGCCCATCTGGAAGGCGAGCAGCATCAGGTCGGCCTGTAGGCGAATGTATTCGCCGCGCGGCAGGATTTCCTCCTTGGGCACGGTCACATCCGCATCGGCCAGCAGCTTCTCGAGCTTGGCCATGCGCACCTCCACGTCGCGCACCATGGTCATGTATTCCTCCATGGTGGCGCGGTCATCAGAGGAGAGTTTGCGCGAAAGGGATTGGGCATCGGCCAGCACCAAATCGGTCACATCGCCCACGTGCGCGCGGAGGCTGTCCTTGGAGAAGAGTCGGTCGTAGAGCTTGCGCGGGTCACGGATGGAGGGGGCGATTTTGCCGGGGCCGTACCAGGAGATGTTATCGAACTCAATCGGCTCCTTCGGCGCGCGGAATCCGTTGCAGCCGATCTCCAGCGTATTGAGCACGGTCTTGTGCCCGACCTTGTCGCCGATTACCTGATCGAGCGTGCGGCCGTTCGGATGACGAATGCCTGCGTCGGCGGCCTGCTCGGGCGAGAGGCTGGTGAGGTAACACGAGGCGCCTTGCGCGTGGACGTCCTGGCCGTTCTTAAACGTGCGATCCAGGCCGGTGACCATCGTGATGTCCTTCGCATGCGCCTTTAGCGGCTGCATCGTCGGCGTCCATTCGAGATCGTAGATGCCCGGCTCCTGATTGAACCGCCGTTGCTCCTTGGTTTTGTCGGCATTAAATCCGCCGATAAAGCCAGGGATTGCCGCCTGATCTTCGCCCGGGAAAAACTGCCGGCGCACAATCCCGTTGGGGATGTACATGATCACCAGTTTTTTGTCCGGTTTGGCTGCCGCCTTGGCCGCCATCGCAGCGGGAGACGAGTGCAACATCGGCAGCAACATCGTCGCGCCGCCGGCTTTCAGAAACGAACGTCGTGATAAATTATTAGGATCCAACATGATAAACCTCCGGTGAACCGCCATTCTGCGATCAAACTTCCAAATTGCCAGCAAACTTTGAATGGACGCCCCGGGTGGAGAACTATTCGAGAATCCTCATGAAGCCATCGATCGCGCTTGGCCAAGCGCCCTCCCGGGACAATCAAATAAACTTTAACGCCAGTTTCACTGCCTCGAACAGGCTGTTGGGATTCGCTTGGCCAAGGCCGGCGATGTCGAGTGCGGTGCCGTGATCGACCGAGGTGCGAACGATCGGCAGGCCAAGCGTGGTGTTCACCGCTTCGTCGAAACAAAGCGCCTTGAGCGGGATATGCCCTTGGTCGTGATACATGCAAACAAACAGGTCGGTCGCGCGGCGCTTGGCTGGCAGGAATGCGGTATCGGGCGGGATCGGCCCCTCGACATCAAAACCACTCGCCCGCGCCGCCTCGATCGCCGGGAGAATGGTTTCCGCTTCCTCGCCGCCGAACAGGCCGTGCTCGCCGGCGTGCGGGTTGAGACCGAGCACGACGATCTTTGGTTCCCCGCCGCGAATGCGCCGCATCGCCTGCGCGCCGAGTTCGAGCACGTCGAGGATGCGCGCCTTGGTCAGCAGCTTCGGCACCTCTGAGTAGCCGACGTGCGTGGTCGCGAAAACGGCGCGGATCTCGCTTGAGTATTGCAGCATGCACGACCGCGGCGCGTGGGTCTTGGCGGCGAAAATCTCGGTGTGTCCGGGAAACGGAATGCCGGCCGCGTGCAGCGCCTCCTTGTTGAGCGGTGCGGTCGTCACCGCCGCGACTTGGCCGCTGAGCGCAGCGTTGATGGCGTCCTCGACGTACGTGTAACCGGCGCGGCCGGTGGCGGCATTGACGGTACCGGTTTCGAAATCGCCAAAGCCAATTGCGCCGATGTCGAGCACGCACGGCGCGTCGGCCTCGCCCAAGCCACCGATGACTTTTCCCGGCTTGGCCAAGCGGCACTGCGCGGCCGCCTGCTCCAGCACGGCGGCATCCCCAAAAACAACCGGCGTGCAGAGCCGCGCGATCTCGGCGTTCTGCAACAGGTGCAGACACACCTCCGGCCCCACCCCGGCAGGGTCGCCCATCGTCACCGCAATTTTAGGAAGGCTCATCGATTCGTTGCTGGACGGGGACGGTTCTTAACCATGTTCATTTGATGGCGCTTGGCCAGGTCGCGAGTATTCCGCGCGATGGAAACGGCGGCAATGGAAAAGAGGTACACATCGCGGTTGACGGCGAAAACGGCGGTGCTACGTTTCGCACCGACATTATTATGAAAAGTTACCTCTCGCTGATCGCGGCCCTTGTCCTGTTGGCTGTGGCGGTGCCGCTTGGCCAAGCGGTGTCGGACACGGATGTTTATTTGATCAAGGCCGAGAAGGTCACTTTCGAGAAAGAGAAGGTGACGATTATCGGCTCGGCAAAAATCAAGATGGTGGTGATCAAGGACGACCATGATCCAGGCTACAAAGGTCATCAAATCTGGGGTCGGCCGTGCGCGTGGGTTCACGCCAAGGCTGACAAGGCCACCTTCGTGATTCACAAGCCGAAACCGCCGGTCATCAAAAACGAAAAACTGCGCCCGAAGAATTACGAGAAGGGCCTCAAGAATCTTGAGAAAGCGTGGCAGATGACTGTGCAAGCGGCGAAAGATGCGGAGGCCGGCAAACCGGTCGGGCGCATCGGCTACTACTCCCCCTCGGTGACCATCCGGGGCAACGTCGTCACGGCCATCGACGGCAACGCCTATATGTATGCCAAGCGCACGGACCGCCCGGCCGAAGAGTAACTCAAACGTGCGATGAGGATTAAGCTGGAGAGTGTTTTCGTGACAGACCTCGACCATGCGCTGGCATTTTACACCGGCGTGCTTGGCTTCGAGAAAAAGAGGGACATCCCGATGGGCGACACGCGGTTCGTGACCGTGGTGTCACCCGATGAACCCGACGGCACGGAGCTGCTGCTCGAGCCCAACGGCGAGCATCCCGCAACGAAGACGTTCAAAAAGGCGTTGTATAAGGAAGGCATCCCCCTGACCGCGTTTCTCGTGGATGACATCCAAGCCGAGTACGCCCGGCTTCAGGAAAAGGGCGTGAGTTTCCGAGGTGAACCGATGGATTGTGGCACCTCAATCGTCGCCACCCTCGACGACACCTGCGGCAACCTGATCATGATTTATCAGGAGAATGCACCGGCAAGCTGACGGCAGGGGATCGCCGGTCAGTCTTTAAACCAGGGCTTGCGGGCGTTTTTTGTGATCTCGGTGTCGAGCGCGGTCATGCGGGCGCGGAGTTCTTTCACCACCTCGGGCTTGGCTTCGGCGAGGTTGTTTTTTTCGCCAAGATCCTTGGATAGATCAAAGAGGAACACTTGCGGCGGGTTGTTATTGGGATTGCGTCGCGGTTTCTTGATGAGCAGCTTCCAGTTTTCGCTACGGATGCCTTCCAGGTCGCCGCGCGAGGTGTAATGGAGAAATTCCGTGCGCGGGGATTTTTGGGCGGTGCCTTTCCACAGGCCGGTCACGTCCAGGCCGTCGATCTTTCTGCTCTTGGGCAAAGGTTTGCCGGTGAGGGCGGCGATGGTGGGGAGTAAATCAATGGTGCCGGTGAGTTCATCGCACACGGTGCCGGCGGGAATGCCGGGGCCGCGCATCACATACGGAACGCGCTGACCGCCCTCGAAGGTGGTGCCTTTGCCGTCGCGCAACGGACCGGCCGAACCGCCATGGTGCAGGAACGGCAGCCACGGGCCATTGTCCGTCGTATAAATAATGTAGGTGTTGTCGGCGAGTTTCAGTTCATCCAACGTTTTGAGCAGGCGGCCGACTTCCGAATCGATGTGCTCGATGACATTGATGTAGGCGTTCTTCGGGTTAGGATCGCGGATTTCATCGGGCACATACAACGGAATGTGCGGCATGGAATGCGGCAGGTACACGAAGAACGGTTTGTCCTTGTTAGTCTTAATGAAATCGATGGACTTCTGCGTGTAACGGCGCGTGACGGTGCGTTGGTCGACCGGCAGTTCGACGATCTTCTCATCCTCGTAGAGCGGGGTCTTCCATTTGGTAAGCGTGGATTCCGGATCGGCCCAAAGAAGGTCCATGCCCTGCCAACCGCCGCGCGGTTTGCCCTTGTTGTCGGGATGGTTCATGTCGTTCGAGTACGGGATGCCGTAGTACGTATCGAAGCCATTGGCCGTCGGCAGCGTTTCCTTGTGATGCCCGAGATGCCATTTACCGAAACAAGCCGTGGCATAGCCCTGCCCTTTCAAGTGATCGGCGATGGTGTGCTCCTTGGCGTTCAGCCCCTTGGTCGAGGCAGGGAACAGCACGTGCTGGTGCATGCCCACACGCTTGGGATAACAACCGGTCAGCAACGCCGCCCGCGAGGGCGTGCACACCGGCGAGGCCACCATGAAGCTCGTGAACTTCCGTCCCTCTTTGGCGATGCGATCGATGTTCGGCGTCTTGATCGTCTTCGAGCCAAAGCAACTCAAGTCTCCGTACCCTTGGTCATCCGCGAAGATAATCACGAAGTTGGGCTTGGCGGCTTGAGTGTTCCCTGCGGCGAAAAACACCGAAACGAGCAAACAAGTAATGAAACGTATTGATCTAATCATAAAAGTCGATAAACCCAGTAAAGCTGCGGGCATGTTTTTTCCAGGTTGGAGTCCAACCTAAACCTCGCTCAGGGTTTCTGTGCTGCCGCCGAAGCTCTTGGCTTGAACGCCGAGTTTGTGGAGCATGGTGAGGTAGAGGTTAGAGAGTGGCAGCTCGGTGTAACGCATCTCGGCCTGCCAGCCAGAGTCGTTGCTGATGCCGGAGGTTGCCTGATTCATTTTGTTGCCTCGGCCATACTGGAGGTACTGCCCATGCTTGAAGCCCATTTTACGCCCACCGAAAAGCAGCAGCGGATAGTTGCGCGACAGGTGGAATGCGCTGGAAGCTGAGCCATAAAAGACGGCGGTGTTGTCGAGCATGTTGCCTTCGCCGCCGGGTTCGGGTGTGGCCTTGAGGCGGCTGGCGAAGCGGCCCAGCTCGTCGTTGATGAACCGACAGTAGGTGCCGAAATTCTTGAAGCCATCCGGTTCGCGTGTGGCATGCGAGAGTTGGTGAGTGAGTTTAAAGCCTACGGCGCGACCAAGGTAGTCGCTGATGCCGACGCCGTTTTCGCGGCCAAGCTGATAGGTGGCCACTCGGGTTGTGTCGGTCTTGAACGCGAGGTAAATCAACTCATACATCGTGCGCAGGTAATTACGCGGATCCTCCGGCGTGACATCGAGTTGGAGGTGGTCAACGTCCACCTGCGGCAGCGGGATGTTCAGCCAGCGCTTGGCCTTTTCGACCCGCACCTCGGTATCGCGCACGGATTGCAGATACTCGGTAAGGGTCTCCTGATCGTGCTTGGAGAGGGAGCGTTTCAGTGAACGTGCGTCCTCCATCAGGTCGTCAAGGGCACTCTCGCTCAGGGCCAGACGCCGGGCTGCATCCGGGCCACTCTTCACGAACAGCATGTCGAAGATGCGCTTGGGCTTGTGCTCAGCGGGGATGGGTCGGCCGCTGTTATTGTAAGACATCGTCTGCGCGCCACGTGGCGAACCGGTGCCGCCATCGGTGGACATCACAAGCGAGGAGAGGCGGGTGTGCTTGCCGGCTTCCGAGGCGAAAACTTGGTCTAGGGAAACGCTGTTTTGGTAGTCACCATCCGCGCCGGTGTCCGAGCCGGTGAGAAACTGATCCGCGTTGGAGTGGCCATGGACGCGGCGCACAGCCGGATGCGACAGGCCGGAAAACACCGTCAAGTCGTTACGCAGCGGCTCGAGCGTCTCCATGCACTTGGTGAACTTGAACTCCCTCCCGCCGCCGTGCGGAAACCAGCTCCAGTCCTTGTAGCCGGGATCCTTGACCAGCGGCATGGGCACGCCGTCAGGAATGTAAAAACAGGCCAAGCGCTTGCGCTGGATGGGCTGCTGTGCCGCACGGGCCAGACCGGTGAAGGACTCAAACCAAGGCAACGCAAGCGCCACGCCTGTGCCCCGCAAAAACTTCCGACGATCCAAAGTGGATAAGTTTATATTCATGGCCTTCCTCCTGAAGGGATTACTTTAACTGAAATAAATTACTTTTGACAATCAAAATTACGAGGTCCTGCAAGCCGTCACCCTGCTCCCGGAGGTCGCCGGTGATGCCGTCGATCTGGGCGCGGTCGCCGAATGCCAACGGTCGGCCAAGCGCGTAGGCTGCCAGCTTGTGGGTCATGGCGCGAGCGAACTGATCCTGCCGTTTGGCCAGCAGATATTCCTTGAGGCCAGCCATGCCGCGCAACTCATGTTTGTTGAATAACTTGCTGGTGGCATCGACCGGCTCCTTGCCGATCATGTCGCGCCACCTTCCAGTTGCATCGAAGTTTTCGAACGCGATCCCCCAAGGATCGATCTTGGCATGGCACGAGTAACAGGCCGGGTCATCCCGATGTTGCTCCATGCGCTGTTTGAGCGTGAGCTTGAGAATCTCCGGGTCGGCCAGATCGATCTCCGGCACAGCCGGTGGGGGGGGTGGGGGTGGGTCGTTTAGAATGTTTTCCAGCAGCCAGATGCCGCGCTTGAGCGGATGCGAATCCTTGCCGTCCGAGTTCATCGCCAGCAAACCGGCCTGCGTGAGCAGGCCACCCCGCCGGTCGCTCGGTTGCAGTTTCACCGGGCGAAGGTTGCTGCCAACCAACTCCGGTAACTCGTAATGCCGGGCGAGCCGGTCGTTCACCATCGCATAGTCCGACTGAAGAAAATCCGTCACCGACCGGTTGCGTTGCAGCACCTCGGCGAAGAACGCCACCGGCTCCTCCTTCATGGCCTCCATGAGCAGCGGGTCAAACCGTCCATGCGCCTTGGTATCGACCTTCAAAAAATCCAGCAACTCAAGCCCCAGCCACTGGCGTGTGAAATGCCTGGCCAAGCGCTTGGCTTTCGGGTCCACCAGCATGCGCTTGGCCTGTCGCTCCAGTACCTTGGGATTCCGCAGTCGGCCCTGCTTGGCCAAGCGCAGCAGCTTCGTATCCGGCAGGCTACTCCAGAGAAAAAACGAAAGTCGGCTGGCCAACTCGTGATCGGAAATCCCCTGACTGTCCACCTCCCCGGCCCGGACGAGATACAGAAATTTGGGCGAGGCCAGGACCGTGGCCAGCACCTCGACCATCGCCTCCTGCAGATCCGCACACTGCGGCCGGAGCCTGGCCAGGAGCGCCATCTTTTGGTCGATCTCCGCGTCGGTCGCCGGCCGTCGCCAAGCTCGATGCACGAATCGGGCCAGCACTTTTCGGGCGTATTTGTCCTCGTTCTTTTGGTTGGGGCTGTCGAAAAAAATCCGCGTGTGCGATTCCGGTGGCCATTGGTCAACGGTCGGCGCGGTGATCTCCATGTAATCGATCTGGACAGCCACCTTCCGGCTGGAGGTATTTCTTATCTGGAGAAACTCCGCCGGGTTGGGCAAGTCGCCCAGTTTTGTGATCTGCCGATAGGCGTTACGGGCAATCTCGCTGAGGCGAACGTCCCAGTGATAAAACTCCGGCCTGTCCGGGTGCGCGGTGACAGTGATGTCGTGTTCGCCGGCCCGCACCGCGACGCGTGAATCGTTGCTGGCTTGGTTACCGAAAAACAACCGCAGTGTGGGCGGATGTTTTTCCGTGGCCGAATATCGCGCCGCCCGGATGCGCACGCGCATGTTGCCCGTGTCCGGCAGGCCGTCACCTACGTCGATGATGTAATTCGCATCCGGCGGAATCACCACCACATCGGGTGAAACCGGCGGCACCTCTGGCTTGGTCTGGGAGGGTGGCCATGCGTACTTGGCGCCGTTGTAACTCCATCGTGGCCCGATGCCCTGGCCAGTCACCAAATCCCGGTAATGCATTCCATTGTGATTGCGTTCAAATTTTTCGCCCTGCTGCTCGAAGGCCTCGTCGACCGTCAACCCCTCCTCCTCGATCCGCCTGCGTGTCCCCTCGATATTCGCCGTGTACTTGGTGTTGATCCGTTTTGCAGCATCCCTCATCGAGATGCCGTAATAGACCGGTTGCGGTCGTGAGCCGCTCACGGTTGCCCGTTCCAATGCTTTGCGTGCCAGCTCCCGGTACTGCTGAAACTGCACTCCTGTCATTTGCAGCATCTCGGAGCTGTTCTTGAAGCCGTCCTCCGAGGCGGTCTCCGGCGGCAGATCACGCGAAAAGTCGTGGAGGATTTCCAGCAAATCCTGCAGCACATACCGATACTCGTACGCTGTCAACCGACGGAAAGACGTATGTCCCTGCTCGCTGCGGCGCACCTCGGATGCGACCTGAATTTCCCCTGACAACCAGTCGACTATTTGCGCCTTCTCAGAATCCGCAAGTCGCGCATCTGCATCCTCCGGTGGCATTTCGCCGTTGCCGATCACGTCGAACACCTCCAGCCACCATGTTACATCCTTTCCCGACAACAAATCCGGGTTCAATGTGTCGACGCGAAATTTCCCCTTTTGCTTCTCCGGCCCGTGACAGCCAACACACACCCGCTTCAACACAGGCTCCACCTCGGCCCGAAACTTGGCCAAGCGCGGCTGAGGCAGCTCCCCCGGCTTGGCCAAGCCCGAAGCCAAGCCGCCGCCAAGGAGCACATACGAGGTTGCCCAAAATAAGAACCTCATGAACTGCCGCACTGGTAACATCATTCTTCCCATTTCGCGAGCGGAATTGATGGTCTAAAGTGCATCTTTCCTATCCAAATTTATCACAGCGGCCCACCGCTTGGCCAACGGCTCAGGGTTCGAAGAACTGAAGTCACACCCCTTGTCAATCGTCAGCCAGAAGCAACTACTTCAGAGGGTTTTCAAACCGAAAACAAATCGTCGAAAACCATTGGAAACATTGGGTTTTGGGAAATGTGTTGGATTTCGTAAATACAAAGTACAGAAAACATCACCGTCGACCATTCAGTGAATTCATTGTGATTCATCAATCTTCGATATCCCAACAGACCCAATTATCGGAAATCAGAGAGATGGATCAATGACCAAATTGAGAAGGATCATCGTCTTATTCAGTCGAATCTGAAATTAAGGTTTCGTACACCAACTGACATTCACAAACTCCCCTAAACACAGAATCTGATGAATCTCTAATATCTTTCAGATTGAGATTAAAGGCCAATCGTTCATATCAACTTACGGTTCTGTGCTCTACTGCGATAAAAATACAATTTTCTTCTTGCCAACCCCGAGTTAACGTATACAATAACGCAATGCGCATACTTTTATTTCTCAGTTTTGGTTTCGTATTAATCCTTTCTACAGTAAAAACGCTTGGTTTAGATGGAGAATTCAATTTGTTGAATATAGGATTATCAAATAATATTGATAAAAATTTCAAAATCCGTAACAATAAAATAGTAATTGCCTCTAAAGAATCGGGGCTGTTAGAGCACTCTGAAGACTTAAATATGTGGTATGGCGTAAAAAAAGGGAAACGCTTTATTGAGAATATTGGCGCAGAAAAGGCGTACTTCAGATTTCGCAAACTGAATCCCAGGCCGGTACAAACTTATGTGCCTAAAGATTACGATCCCTCTAAGAAGTATCCATTAATTATCAATATTCATGGCTTTACTGGAGATTGGAAACATCAAAATGGCTACTTTCCCTTAAAGGAATATGCTGAAAAGTACGGGTTTATTTTTTGTGTGCCAGATGGAGAATTCGACTCAAACAATAGACGAAGATGGAATGCAATAGATGCATGTTGCGGAACAAGACATGATTTGCCTGATGATTCGACATATTTAAGAAGTATTATTGATCATGCGATGAAAGTTTATAGCATTGATGAAAACCGAATATATAGTATGGGGTTTTCAAATGGTGGGATGATGTCTTATCGCATGGCTATCGATCATTCAGATGTACTTGCTGGTATAGTTAATGTGGGAGGTACTAAGGAGTGCGTAAGTAAGTAGACACAATTTCCCGTCAGGATGTAATATACGCTAGGTTTTTATCCTGGAAAAACCCTCGGATT
>JACKQG010001975.1_pt1 | contig 27527 bp, 29 predicted proteins | sample 8237621 | NCBI WGS metagenome assembly JACKQG01 (sample SAMN15677084, study PRJNA649215) | marine metagenome | biome: marine; feature: Black Sea; material: saline water; isolation source: suspended particulate matter (SPM) from the Black Sea western gyre | collected 2013-06-09/2013-06-10 | depth... | reverse complement strand
TCTGGGTTAGAAAAAACTTTTGCACAAAAAACAAAGATTCAACTGGTAATACTAAAAGTTGGCTGTTTCAAATCATGTAGAAGAAGGGGGATACGATCATCTTTAATTACTTCATTTGGACGTAAGTCTTCCAGCTTTTGAACTGTTATCCAATTAAGTAATGGTTCTAATACACGATCACGATTTATTTGTTCGTCGAGTAACAATCTGGCTCATATTATACTGCCACCCTTTGACTAGGATAGCTTTCTGTGATTAAGTCAGATGCGAAATTTATAGCTTCCTCTACATATTCTCGTTTCAACTGGGGCCAGTTTCTGAGTATATCCTGAATTGAATCACCCATAGCTAAAAATGTTAAAACTGTAGATACAGGTACTCGAGTACCCTTAAAAATTAGTTTACCGTGACAAATTTCAGGATCAGTAACCAGGTAACTGCCGATTTCTTTTTTTTGCATAATTATTTTTTCTTTTAATAGATTGAAGTTCATTCATTAATGAATAGACTCTTTGGCAAATTAGATAGTCAAAGAATTGCAATTATTTATCCCCGTTCAAATATTTTTGATAAGTATTGTTTGTTCCCCACCAGTCGAGTAATTCATAGTCAAGATAATTGTCGTCCATTTCATAATCACCATTTTTAAAGCGGGGAAGAAATTCTTCTGTTGACATTTGATATTTCTTCTCATATTGAATTATGATTTTTTTTAAATCAGAAATAATTTCATCCCTGCTTTTACGTGAGTTATTATTAATTTTTTTCAAAATATCATCAAAAGTAGGGAAAGAAGTTTTATCCTTTTGTAAAATGGTTTCCATTTTTTTCCCTTGCTTTATTCTAAGATATATTAGAGTTTCAATATGTCCCATAATTTTATTTCTTAATTTCCGACAGACGTTGGTATGCCTCGTAACTACCCTGCCAGTGTGCAAACTCGTAGTCGATGTAGTTATCATCCATTTCAAACTCTCCATTATTATGCCTAATAAGAAAGTCTGCGGTTATCATTTTATATTTTTGTTCGTATTGAGTAATTAATTTTTCCAGTTGTTTGATGATATCTTTGATGTTCTTTCTTGTATGTTTTTTCCTCCACACATTTGAATATTCTTCAAAAGTTGGTATTGATTTTGTTTTTTCTGTTTCTAATACATTCATGGCTGATTCTCCACAATAAAAATGTTTTGGATAGTAGTATAATATTAAAATATAAAACAAAAATCAAGGAATATTTCTATTTGCAAAGTTTTCTAAAAATGCAATAATGTGTGAAATTTTTCTCAAATGTAGGGTTTGCAAAGTGAATCATCGAAATTTGTCCAAAACCTCTACCCCAAATCCTTTCTCCACCAGCAATGGCAAAATCTCATACTCAACCGGCGCTTCCAATCCAATTTTTTTCAACTGGGCAATATTTTGGAAGACGATTTCCGGTGTTTCATCGAACACAACTTTACCTTTTTCCATCACAATTAACCGGTCGGCATAAAGCGCTTCTTCGGGGAATTGTGTGATAAAGATAATGGTAATCTGGTCGGTGGTTTTTTTCTCGGCATTGTCTGCTTTAATTTCTGCCAATAAGTTTAAAAGGTCGTGTCTTCCCTGCGGATCTAACATGGAAGTGGGTTCATCCAAAACTAAATATTTCGGATTCATGGCTAAAACAGAGGCTAATGCTAACCGCTGCTTTTCACCGCCGGATAGGAGGTGGGGGGGATGTTTGCGGTATTTTGTAAGATTAAATCGTTCTAAAATTGCAGTTACTACTTGATGCATCATTTCAGTTTTAACACCCAGGTTTTCCAGTCCAAAAGCAACTTCCCGCTCAACTGAGGTTGTTATTATTTGATTGTCCGGGTTCTGGAATACCATGCCGACTTTTCGCCGGATGGGTATAATATCTTGTGGATTTGTTGTAGAAAGTTCATCAATTGACACTTCACCGGACTGCGGTTGAATCAAGCCGTTCAAAGTTCGGGCTAATGTTGTTTTACCGCTGCTGTTGTGTCCCATGAGAGCGATGAATTCACCTTCGCGGAATTGTAGATTTATTTCATCGAGGGCTTTGATGGGTTTTTTCTGATTCGTGTCGTAAGAGTAGGATATGTTGCTGATATTGATCATGAAGTAGGATATTTAATGGATTTAAAATATATCATTAAAATATTTAATTGGATTTTCATAGCTATGCGTAAACTAAACGTTGACCTTTTGGTTTTGGTATCGGATCACCAAATTCTTTGGCAGTTTCTATCCAATGATCGATGGCATCTTTAGCGTTTGCAAGTGAAGTTTCATAAGAATCTCCATGAGCCATACACCCGGGGAGTTCCGGAACATCTACAATATAGGATTTATCTTCATCACTCCAGAAAATTATTATTTCATATTTACTCATATTTGAATTTTACTAAATCTAAAAATTAATTCTACTTTGTGACATTATCGCTCTTCGCTTGTCATTCCGGTTGAAGCGAAGCGGAATACCGGAATCTCAATATATTATACAGGAGATTCCGGCTAAAAGGCATGCCGGAATGACACATGTTCGTTACTTTTTTTTTAATCCGACGAAGTAGAATTAAAAGCAATAATTTAAATTCTTTTTCAAGATTCCCAATTTTTTTTGGAGCTTGAGATTTGGAATTTATTTGGTCCCGCAGTAGCGGGATGAATTTTGGAATTTCTCTTGTTAATACCGATGTTTTAACGAACGACATCAGTTCACTCTCCCATAATCTGCACCACAACTTCCCGCCGCCGTGATCGATTGTCAAAATCAATCACCACGATCTGCTGCCACGTCCCCAATAAAAGTCGTGAGTCTTTAAAAGGTACGGTCAGTGAACAACCTAACATTGCTGCGCGAACGTGGGAAAAACCATTGCCATCATGCCAGGTATCATCATGAAAGTAGCGTTTATTTTGTGGGGCAAGTTTTTCAAATGCTTCCGGCAGGTCTTTGAGAAGTCCAGGTTCATATTCAATCGTTGTGATACCGGCTGTAGACCCGGAAACAAAAACAGTAACAGTGCCATTTTTTATTTCCGATTTTTTAATTGAATCAGCAACCTCGTGGGTAATGTCAATAATATCTGTGAAACCCTTTGTTGAGATTGGGATGTAATCTGTTTTTATATTCATAAGCATTCTCTGGATTATTTGGTAACAATGTAATGTGGTAATTTGGTAATAGGGTAACAAGGTAATGGGGGAATAAGGTAATATTGTAATAAAATCCCTAATTATTTAATGATTCAATTACCTAACCTGGACAAGCCAGAGCCAATGAGGTAACTGGGTAATTAGTTTATTGGGAAATTGGGAATTCAAAATACTGATCTATTTTTTATTACCTAATTTCCTTATTACCAAATTACCTTCCAAACGCTCTTTTTTTTAATTCAGAATTTTTTGGCCTAATGTGCAAGAAGTTCACTGTTTAGATACTAATTACCCAGTTACCTAATTACCCAATTACCTTACTCAACTTTCATCATTTCCAAAAACTCAAGATATCTTTTTTCAATATCATCTTTATTGATTTCTTCGAGCCTGTTAAGACTGAATTTTTCACAACAAAATGATGCCAATGTGCTGCCGTAAATGATTGCTCGGCGAAGATTTTTTTGGCAGACATAAGCACTTTTAGCTAAATAGCCGACAAATCCGCCAGCAAAAGTGTCCCCGGCACCGGTTGGATCTTTAAGGTCTTTTACCGGGTAAGCCGGCGCGAAAAAATATTCTCCGTTGTCTATCATAACAGCGCCATGTTCTCCTTTTTTAATAACCAGGATTTTTGGGCCCATTTCCTGGATTTTTTTGGCGCCAGTGAATATATTTGTTTCCCCGGATAATTCCTTTGCCTCGGAATCATTTATTATGAGAATGTTGACATGTTTCAAAACTTTCCGCAGCGCATCAGGTGTGCCCTCAATCCAAAAATTCATTGTATCCAATATGACTAACTGGGGGCGTTTCATTTGCTGCAATACTTTCAACTGAAGTTCAGGTTGAATGTTTGCTAAAAACAGGTAGGGAGTCTCTTTGTAATGATCGGGCAGTTCCGGATCGAAATCTTCGAACACATTCAAATGAGTGAACAGTGTTTCCCGGTGGTTCATATCCAAATGATATTTGCCACCCCAGCGAAATGTTTTGCCCGGTTTTTTTATCAATCCATCAAAATTAACTTTTCGATTTTTCAAAAAATCCAATTGCTCATGCGGAAAATCATCCCCGACTACTGCGACAACATTCACATCTGTAAATTGGCTTGCAGCAGCGCTAAAAAATGTTGCTGAACCGCCAAGCGCATCATCAATTTTTCCGTACGGAGTTTCTACACTGTCTAAAGCAACTGAACCGACTACTAAAACGCTCATGTTTTTGTTCCTTGGAGGTTAATTGTTATTTATGGTAATTTAATATGTTAGCATCTGTTTGTTAATAAAAACGCATGGAGCAAGGCGCATGGCGCATAGGATTGTGATATTATGCCATGCGCTTTGCTCCATGCACCATGCCAAAGTTACATATTCTCCGGCGCTGAAATTCCTAAAATCTTAAATCCATTTGCCAACACAATTTTAGTGGCTTTTGTTAAAGTCAAGCGTGCCTTGCTTAACGATTTATCTTCCGAAACAACGCGGTGAAAATGATAAAAACGATGAAAGGTTGCCGCCAGTTCCTGGAGATAAGTTGTCAACCGATGAGGTTCCCACGATTGAGCTGCGCCGGAAATCACATCCGGGTATTGAAGCAGTTTTTTGATCAATTGTTTTTCTTCATCTTTTACTAATAAATTCAAATCAACCTGGTCGTCAGGAATTATCCCCTGCTCTCCGGCAAATTTAATTATGTTGCATATCCTGGCGTGGGCATATTGAACGTAATAGACAGGATTTTCATCAGTCTCTTTTTTTGCCAGGTCGATATCGAAATCCAGGTGGCTGGAGCTTTTTCGATTTACAAAAAAGAACCGGGCAGCATCAACACCAACTTCATCGATGACTTCTTTCATCTCGATGATCTGCCCTGCTCGCTTTGACATCTTCACCGCCTCTCCGCCGCGTAACAGATTAACTTGTTGAACAATTTCAACATCAAAACTGTCTTGCGGATAACCAAGCGCCTGGAGCGCTGCTTTCATCCTGGGGACATAACCGTGATGATCCGGTCCCCAAATGTCAAACATTTTTTTGTAGCCGCGTTCGTATTTCGTCTGATGATAGGCAATATCAACTAAAAAATAGGTCGGCTCGTTTTCCTGGGTCAGCAACACCCGGTCTTTTTCATCGCCAAATTTGCTCGATTGAAACCAGGTAGCGCCATCTTGTTCGAAAGTGTATCCCCTCTGTTTAAGTAAATCCAAGACTTCAAGGTGTTTGTTTGTATCACGCACATTACTTTCCGGAAACCAGGTCTGGAAATTGACGCGATATAAGTCCATGATCTCTTTTTGCAGCCGGATCATTTCTTTTAGAGCAATGTCCGCCAGTTTTTGAGTTCGCACTTTCTTTTCCAACTCAATGAACTTATTACCATGTTCATCTGCAATATCACGGGCGATTTCTTTAACATATTCTCCGTGGTAACCTTCTTCCGGGAATTCTTCATTTCGATTGAAAATCGCCATATAATGACTACTGACTGATTCACCTAACAGCCGTACCTGTCTTCCGCAATCGTTCAAATAATTTTCACGATCAGCTTTAAAACCGACAGCATTATACAGGTTCACCATAATATCGCCGATTGTCGCAGCGCGGGCGCTTACGACATTGAGAGGCCCTGTGGGATTAGCACTTACAAATTCTATTTGAAGTTTTTCGTTTTTTCCCCAATCCGTTTGACCATAATTTTGCTTTTGCTGAATTATAGCGCCAAGCGCTTCCCGAAAATAATCCCACCCCAGGTAGAAATTTATAAAACCCGGGCCGGCAATTTCAATTTTTTCAATCAAACCTGAATCAAAAGGAATATTGTTTTTTATTTCTTCGGCAATTTGTCGTGGCGCTTTTTTTAGAACAGAAGCCAATTGCATGGCAATGTTCACAGACCAATCGCCGTGATTTTCCTGTTTCGGACGCTCCAAAATAATCTTGTATTTATCAATATCAACGTTGAGTTGTTGAAGCGCATTAGTGATTATTTCGCCTAATATTTCCTGAATATTTTTCATAAATCTTCCACTTTCGTAATTTCTGCATCTCCCCATAATTTTTCCAGACCAAAAAAATCACGTGTTTCAGGTTGAAAAACATGGACAACAACATCAACTAAATCGAGAAGCACCCATTTCAATGATTGATAACCTTCAGTGTGCCAAACCTTTATTTTCTGTTCTTTTAATCTTCCAATAATATTATCGGTTATGGCTTTCACCTGAACATCAGAATCGGCTGAACAGATAATGAAGTAGTCGGTTATTGTTGTAACATCTTTGAGATTTAGTAAAACAACATCTTCAGCTTTTTTTTCAAGTGAATAATCTGCAATTAATTTGGCTAATTCCTTTGATTCCAAAATGGGAATAACCTCCTTGTGTTTGGTTAATGGTGATTTGTTATTGGTGATTTTTGTTTTATTAAAATCAGTTTTTGTATCCGTTCATCTGATAAATAAAGAGTGGATAAAATCATGCTGGTAAAAAAGAAAAATTATGCCCAACGGATGAGCAGCCAACGGATTTTGGCTATTGTAATTTTTTTTATTAGAATGCCTCTTAAAAAAAATTGATTAAACGAAAACATCATCAGACATTCAGTAAAAAAACAATTTAAGTTCATCAGAAATTTAAATTCGTATCCGTTGGCCGCTCATCCGTTGGAATTTGTATTACTCACTTTATGAACGGTTACCAATTTTTCAACCGCTTTTATTACTTCATTTGAAGTGATATCTTTCATACATTTAAAATGATCTTTTAGACATTTGTTCCTGCCAACATGTGAACAGGGACGGCATTTTAAATTACTATTTTGTATTACAATATTTTTCGTAGTTGATGGAAAAAATCCAAGTTCTTCAGTTGTACTTCCAAAGATGGCGACAACCGGTTTTTTTAGCGCCGATGCCAAATGCAATAGACCACTGTCATTTGTCAGAACAACGTGGCATCGATCCATCAATACACCTGTTTCTGAAATGGAAAGATTTCCTGCGCTATTTAATATATTTTGATTTTTTGTTATGTGTAATGATTCAATAAGTTCCCTGTCAAGCTTATTACCAAAAAGGATGATTTTAACATTTTGCTGCTCAATAAAATAAGTGATCACATTTTGGAAGCCCTCAATAGTCCACCGTTTGGTTGCGAAACTGGCGCCCGGGGCAATGCCGATAAAAATATCATCCTGATTATTTATAAAATGTTCATAAGTTGTTTTTATTTTTTTTTCGGTTTGTTTATTAAAATATATTTCCAATCCTGAATCATCGTATTGGATGTTAAACGGAACAAGGGCCAAAAAATAACGCTCAAAAATGGGAATAATTTGTTTGAATAAATTGATCTTTAGTTTGACGAATAAAAATCGGCGGAATACAAATTTTGTGTATCGTACAATCTTTTTTGCTCCGACTCGAAAAGTCAAACAATAGCTGCGAAAATTCTTGTGAAGATCAACAATAAGATCGTAATTATTATTTTTTATTTGGCGCTTAATTTTTTTTAATGTTTGGTTATTGTTTCCTTTCTCTAATTTGTACAACCGGTTCAGCGATGGATGATTTTCTAATAATTCAGCAAATTGATTTTTGACCACAAAATCAATTGTACAGTTGGGAAAAGTTAATTTCAAAACCCTGATAACAGGCGTTGTTAATAATATGTCACCAATTGAACTTAAACGAATTAGCAGAATTTTTTGAGGTGGTTTTGTTGATGAATCATCTCTCATATCAATCTAATTGTTGTGTTTTGAACCACTCAATCGTTTTTGTTATGCCCTCTTCAAAGTCAATTTTTGGTTCCCAGTCTAATATTTCTTTTGCCCTGCTAATATTTGGCTGTCTTATTTTGGGATCATCAACTGGTAAATCTTTATAGATTAGTTGACTTGTGCTTCCTAAAATTTTTATAACAGTTTCTGCCATCTCTTTAATGGTCATTTCAATTGGATTGCCAATATTAACGGGTTCATTCGTGTCAGACACAATTAATCGGTAAAGACCTTCAACCAGGTCGGATACATAACAAAAGCTGCGGGTTTGAGAACCATCACCAAAAATAGTTATCGGTTCATTCTTTAACGCCTGGGGAATAAAAGTTGGAATAGCCCTGCCGTCTTTAGGACGCATCCTTGGACCATACGTATTGAAAATCCTTACAATTTTTGCATCAACATTATGGTACCTGTGATATGCCATGGTTAATGCTTCTCCATAACGTTTTGCTTCATCATAAACTCCTCGTGGACCAACAGGATTTACATTTCCCCAATAGTCTTCACTCTGCGGGTGAATTAATGGATCTCCATAAATTTCAGAAGTGGACGCTAATAGAAACCGTGCTCCTTTTGACAATGCCAATCCAAGCGCTTTATGAGTCCCCAGGGCGCCAACTTTCAATGTTTGTATTGGCAGTTCTAAATAATCTAATGGACTTGCTGGAGAAGCAAAATGGAGAATGTAATCAATTTCTCCTCCAATGTATAAATATTCGGTAACATCTTGTTTGATGAATTTAAAATTGTCACATTGCAACGGTTCAATATTTTTGATAGAGCCGGTAAGCAGATTATCTATTGCAATAACCTGGTGACCTTTATTCAGAAGATATTCACAAATGTGAGAGCCTAAAAATCCGGCTCCACCTGTTACTAAAGTTCTTGGCATAATTATCGTCTCCGTTATAATCATAAATCACGGTTGATGTTCAAAAAAATCTTAGTTAATCACAATTTTGAGAATGAGTTATTTATGGCATATTAGTTCTACTTTGTCACATTACCACGATTCGTTTGTCATTCCGGTTGAAGCGAAGCGGAATACCGGAATCTCGTTAGAATTTAGCAGGAGATTCCGGCAAAAAAACGTGCCGGAATGACACTTTTTGGTAATTTTTCTAATCTGACAAAATAGAATTAGCTTTACTAAACCTTTAAGGTTTAGTAAAGCTATTTTTTAAACCACTTGAAACAATCCAATCCAGTTCTCCATTGCGCAGGAAAAGAATAACAGCCTCAACGCCGGTTAATTTTTTAACTAATTCCATTCCCATTTTCGGACCCAAAACAAATATCGCGGTTGACAACCCATCAGCGTAAATTGCCTCTTCTGTTTGGACAGTAACACTAACACATTCGTTGGCTGGATAGCCTGTTCCGGGATTTAAAATGTGATGGTACCGAATTGAATCCTGGAAAAAAAATCGTTCATAATCTCCTGATGTGGCAACACTGCCGTTATCCATTTGAAAATAACCAAAGCGGCGATTTTCAATTCTGGGATGCCTGATCCACACCTTTCTTTTCCCTCTGGTTAATTCACTGCAAATTGCCCGCAAATCACCCCCGGCATTTACCATTGCATCTGTAATATTGTTTTTCTTTAAAACCCGGATTGCTTCATCAATAGCAAATCCTTTGGCAATGGCGCCTAAATCAATTTCGATCCCGGGTGAAAGAAATTTAATCTTATGATTTTTTAGTTTGATGAGTTGATAATTTACATCGTTAAGTTTCTTTTCAATTTCATCGGATTTTGGTATCCGGTGGTTATCAGAAGAAAAATTCCATAACTGTTTGATGCTGCCAATGGTGATATCAAACAAACCATTGGATTCTTCTGATATTTTTTCACTTGTTTGAATGATGTATTCTAAAATACTGTCCAACACCACTGACTTTAAACCGGCATTACGATTGATAAACGCAATCAAACTTGAGTCGTTGTAATTGTTTGTAATACTATCAATCTCTTCTATACGCTGAAAAGTTGCTTCGATTATTCTTTTAAGTTCTTCTTCCGGTTTGTCCTGGTCGAAAATTTGAACCTGGACAAAAGTGTCCATTAAAATTCTTGTCTGTTCCACCGGATTAAATTTTTGGGAGGATGAACAACTTATAAATATTAAAATTATTACAACGAACCGGGGGATTTTTCTCATAAACTATTTATTCCGTGCAGTAATGTATTCTGATAAAAGAATAAGTGATTCTTTGTATAAAGATGGGGGATAGTTGTCCAAACAATCTAATGCACTCTTGATATAAAAATTTGCTTTCTTTTCGGCATAATTAAGACCGCCTGATTTTTTTACAAATTCAATGATGGTTTGCATCTCGTCTTCTTTGCCATTTTCAAGAATTGAGAGCATTTTTTCCCGGGTGTCTTCATCTGTGTTTTTCAGACTGTATAAAACAGGCAGAGTGATGATATTTTCAATTAAATCTTTTCCAATCGGCTTTCCCAGGTCGTCCTGACTTCCATAAAAATCTAATAAATCATCTTTTATCTGAAATGCGATACCAAGATTTTCTCCAAACATCCTCATGTTTTCAATGTGTTTTGTTTCATTATCAACTGATGATGTAATGGCGCCAATTTGACAGGTGGCTGCTAAAAGCGAGGCTGTTTTACGAGAAATTAACTTCATGTAAGTTTCTTCATCCATTTGAAAATCTTGTACCCGCTCCATTTGGAGCAGTTCCCCCTGGCTCATTTGTGAAGTTACTTCCGCAATGATTTTAATCAGCCGGTTGTCCTTCATTCCCACCAAACTGCCAAAAATGTGAGCAAATAAAAAATCGCCAATCAGAACAGATATCTTGTTTTCCCAAATTGAGTTGACTGAAGGATTACCTCTTCTCAAATTTGAGTTATCCACCACATCATCATGAATTAAGGTGGCGGAGTGCAATAACTCAACGATCATAGCAGTTTTCAATGATATTTCAGTGGATTTTCCTTTTAAGCCACTACATAATAATAAGAGTATCGGGCGTAACCGTTTACCCTTATTAGAAATTACATAAGAAAAAATATCCTGGATGAGTTTAACGTCTGTTTCTATAATTGATGAAAATTCCTGTTCGAGTTCCTCTAATTCTTTCTTGATTGGCAGACAAATTTTTTCTAACACTATCGGGTGCCTCTCCTCTATGCAAATAATAACTGATTTTAAATATTAATGACTCTGTTGATTTTATGCCTTATAACATTCAAATTGTCAATATATTATATTGCATAATCTTGTGTGCAACTATATAGTGTAGTTCAAATCCAAAAAATTGACTAAATCAACAGAGTCATTAATGAAATTCTGTGCGAAATTTTAAAAGATAAAGATAGTAATAAAAACAATTATAGTCAATTAAAAAATTTTCAAATTATAAATTTACAACGGTTCATCAGTGTCAGACTCAAATAGAATTACACCAAAACTACGCCCGGAAATGGTGATACCAACTTTGATTGTTCCGGTTACTGCCACCCGGTCACCTTTGAATGGGGTGTTATGTTTTGGTTTTACCCAAATTTTACCTGAGCCGTCATCAATTTGAAATACACCTACTTTGAGAACAGGAAGTGAAATTGTATTAGTAACCGTTCCTGCAACCGTAACCGTTTTATCATGAAATCTTCTCGGGGTTTGTTTAATATCAAATATTCTTGTTCTGGCGGCACAGCTTATCAGAGCGATTAGTAGAATTGTTGTGAGGCTAAAAGTTAATTTTTTCATTGTGGTCTCCGGGTTAACTGTTTTTGTTCTGTGATATTTAATTGATTAAAATATTGGAAGTTATAGGCAAAACCAACGGATAGAAACAACCCAACGGATAAAAGATTTTTTTTGAATATTAGATAGAAATAGCTCTTATTTCTAATTTGCTTTTTCCAAAATTAACGATAATACCAATTTGTAAGCCTAACACTCTTAAGTAAGATTTGATTTTTGCAATGTCATAAAAATCAATTTTATCCCCGAGTGCATTTATGGCACAGATAATTCAATTCTCTACTGCCATTGGTTTCATTTTGAATTCTGATATTACTTCACCCTCGTATTTCACTGAGATAGGAATTTTTTTCTGATAATTTAGTTTCTTAAATTCAAGTTCTGTTTCGATCAATTTACGATAGAGAGCGCCGCCATAACCCAAACCATGAACCTCGAAAACATAAAGAATACTGTCACGAACCGCTGCCAATATTTTTCTATCATTCTCATCAATATTATCTTTGATATGATCATAGTTTTCATAAATCGTTTTTGGTTTTTCTGAAAAGGGTATTCTTTCAATAATAACTTTTTGTAAACCAAAATTAACAAGCAATCCCAATTGCATTTTCCATAATTTCAACTCCGAAAGAATTTGTACATAATTTGCTTGAATAAAGCGGGATTGAATAGCTTTTAATTCTAAAATTATCTTTCCTGAAATTACAAAATCTGTTTCAAACGACCTCACCTGATAGCCGCGATGATAAAGTGCTTTTCTCTCCCTTGAAAAATGATTTATCCCACATTTTCCCAAGTGGTACTCCAAAGCATTATGGTAAGTTTTTTCATCAAATCCCACTCCTAATGTATTATGCACATGAAAGAAACACCCGATCAAATCATGCGACAAATCTTTATGTAATAATTCCATTTCACATCTTTAATTTTTTATCCGTTGGGTTGTTTTCCGCCGCGGCGGATTGGATTTGTTTTTCAAGGTAACCATCACAATTAAAATACTCCCAAAAATCTCCCATCAATCATCTATTCTCCGTAGATTTCTTCAACTCCATTGAATGCTCAAAAAACTCATCCAACGACATTTTTTTGAGAAAATTAAATCCACGTGCTGCCCGTAAGCGCGGATGATCGTGGTTAAATAAATATTCCCTGCCAAGGCATGTTTTAATATTCTGATACTGTTCTACCATTATTTGCTGCGCTAACCTTGAAAAAGGTCCATCCATTTCATAACTGGGGAATGAAGCAGCACGTTGTGAACCGAAACAATTCATAAACGCATATTCCAGGCTGGCATAGGAATTCAATGAGACCGGAACAGCCGTAGTTACTTCAGATGGATGAAAACGAAACCAAACATTTCTGTAACCCCATACTTCGATATCTTTTCTTTTATTTTTCTTTTGATAAATTCTCAATGCTTCGCTAATAGCTTGCATTACTTTGTAATGGGTGTCAGGGCCGCTGCCTTCCGGGTCAAGTGCAACTGTTACAATGTTAGGACGGATTTTTTCAATCATTTCTAATATTGGTGGTACATCGCGATTTATATCCGGCTCTTCTGTAAAAATTTCACCTTTGTAAAATCCTAACCGTAAATGCTTAACATTGGAACAGTTGAATCCCAGGTAAGCCCACAGTAAATCAGCTTCCCATTCACGAATCATTCCTTTTAAATCTTGAATATACTGAATATCTTTTTTTCCGGGATATTGTGTTTTGAAGTAGTTGATCATTTCGCTAACACGATCTTTCAGATGGTCAAGGCTGTCTTCTTCAAAAATAGAAATAAGGTTTCGGAGTAAACGTCTGCTTTCAGCTTCTTCTTTTATTGAACGACTATGTGCCGCAATGCCATCGAGATAATGATACACATCTCTATTTTTGCCCATTTCAGCGTCAGGATCAAAATAATTTCTTCCCATTAATTTGTGGAATTTTGGAGTATCAACGAGATGCTTCAGAGTTACCAATAAGTCAAGCACATGTTTATTGGTGACAGCAGTGAATCCACTGGTCATGTAATTGAAATAGTGGCTGTTTTTGGGATCTCTAACCAGGTGAACCATGTAGGGCCAAAAACCTAACATGATGTCATCATGATGGGGCGCAGTGTGCAGGAAAATTTTTCCTTCAACAGGTTGCAGCCCATCTTCTATTTTAGCGAGAATAGATTTTTCCACTTCCTTTTTTAAAACCGCTGATGATTTTTCGGTTTTTAATAGAATCTCGTTCCCAAATTTATTATCCTTGAAATTTTTATCGCTCAAGCTGTTGATTGGAATATTAATAAGCAATGAAAGGTTTGTGACAACTCGCTCAATATCCTGGTCACTTATCTGCTCTTTCGTAGTCAATGCGTGGAAGCGTCTTTCCACCAAATGTTTTGCCGCGCCTTGTGTTATGTAGAATCGGGAGTTTTCCAACGATTGAAGCACAGTTGCCGGGTAAAGATTGTTATCTTCATTTTCCACTGCCTGGGCAACAATTTTTGCTTTTGCTTCGCCTGATGCGATAATGATTGTAACGGCTTCTTTATTATGAACAATGGTACTCAATCCAATGGTTATCACCAGTCTGTTTCGTGCAACCTCAATTCCACCCATGTCAGAAGCCGCGGCTGCCTGGGTTTCATAGTTTGTAGGCATGAGGCGGGTTGTTGAATAATGGTCAGAGCCTTTGATGTTAAAAGCGATATGTCCATCGGGTCCTATTCCACCGAGGAAAAAACCAATTCCTCCCAAATCCCGAATTCTGTTTTCATATTCGGTACAATATTGATCAACATCTTCAATAACTTTTTTTTGAATTCTTTCTATTTTGTTATTTGGCTGTCTTGTTCTGAGGCTAAGATCAATCTTGTCATCCGGGAACACTTGCTGGGGATCCATCTCTTTTGGCACCCCAATTCGATACGCATTGATCAATAGCGCTTTATTTTTGTCTAGTCCAAATCCCTTAATATAAAAACGATTGATGTAATGGTAGAAGCTGTTGTTTTGCAGCGGATTGATGGGATAGAATTCATCGATTTGGACAAAATGCAATTTATTCATTTGCGGTTTTTTCGATGGATCAATTCCCCAGGATTCAAGGTCTTTTTTAGTTTCTGTTTTATTCCAGTTTCTAATGTAGTGTCGAACCCACTTGATGAAATGTTCCGGTGTTTTACCTGTAGGCAAGGAAATAACGCCATCGGGATTTTTTTGTACCCACTCAATAAAACGAATCGCTGTGAATTTTCCTAATGTGGGAAAATTTTCTACAATAATAACCGGGATTTTTTCGTGAGCCGGGTAAATAGCTTGTTGCCCTGTTTTTTCAAGTATCGTTTTTTCAACGATAGAATCTAATGTGTATTTGTTTTCCATTTATAAATGCCTTTTGTTTGCAATAATTCATTTGCAGCCAATTTATTTTAAATATGCTTGTAAGCCTATAATTTAAAAATAAATTTACATTAAGCAAGTGTTTTTTTATTTCTGCGGGAGAATATTAGCTACAAATGTAATGTTACTTAAACCCAGATAATGCAGTAGAAAAAAAGAGTTGCCACAAAGACACAAAGCCACCAAGAAACACAAAGGAAAAACATAAGTTCTGTTGTAAATTTGATGTATAAAAAAATGAAAAAAGTTTGCTAAATATGTATTCATAACTAATTATAATTTAATTCTTTGTGCACCCTTCGGGTATTAAAACCTTCGTGTCTTCGTGGCTATTGCATTATTTGGATTAAAAAATTCAAAGTCAAAATGATTGAAGTCAAAATAATTTGACAAAAAAAAAGGCAAAATGATTATTATGCCAATAATTCATTTTGCCTTTTAATGCTGATTCTTAATTTGTCGCAATGACTTTATTTCTCATTCTTTGACTCTTCTTTTTTAGATTCTTCGCATTCACCTTTTTTCTTGATGAATTCTTCAAGCGTCATTTTCTTTTTATAGCATTCTTTATCAATGAAGTCGAGAATATGATAAAATTGATCTGCCGGAACGTAGCCGGGAATAACAGTAATGATTTCTTTTTCAGGGCTGAGAAATGCTAAAGAAGGAAATCCTGTAACCTGGAAAGCTCTTGTCAACTCCATGTTTGAATATTTCTTTCCTTTATAATTTGCAAACTCACTGTTACTTTCAGCATTAAGCCGAACAGTGGCAAATCTTTCTTTTAATTTGGCAGCTACTTTTTTCTCACCGAATGTTTTTTCATCCATCACTTTACACCAGTGACACCAATCGGTGTAGAAATCCACAATGATATTTTTATTCTCTTTGACGCCTTTTGCCAGACCTTCATCAAAAGTTGTCCAAACTACTTCTTCATGCGCTTTCTCAACTTTCTTCTCTTTACTGTCCTGAGCGATTGATTCACTATCAGTACCCGAACAGCCCCAGACAAAGACGATTGCTAATATTAAAAACATAGTTGATAATTTTTTCATGATACCTCCATATATTTAGAATTCCCAGCATAGTGTGTTGCAAGTAGCAGAAGCAGCGGCAGTAATAATCGTACGTCAAAATTTTTCCTGCTACTACAACTGCTGCTTTTCAATAATGCCGGATGATTAATTTTAAAATTTTTAAAAAGATAATAATAACATTCCTATCAAATCAAATTTAAAGCAAACTGCTTTATTGTTTCTAACCTCACGAAAATGGGCTGGATGGGCTGCATCCACCACCACTGAATGCTGAATCACCACCACTGGCAGAACCAAAAACAGAAAAAATTCTATCGGGTTTTGGTTCATTACAGTTTGGGCAATTCAATGATTCATTTGATGCGCCAATACTTTGAAACATTTCAAACTTGTGATCACATTTGTTACAACGGTATTCATAAATCGGCATTTCTTAAACAATCCTCCATTAAATAATAAGTTCACTGATAAACCACTAATTTACACGAATTGCACGAATTAAAAAGAAATAATCAGTGAAATTAGTGTAATTCGAGGTTTAGATTTTTTTTGAACTGAATCAATTATTCATTTTTATTTTCGATAATTTCAGTTTCAGATTTTTTTTGACTTTCACCCGGAAGGTCGCATGATGTGGACATTCAGGTTGGCATACCCATTTTGGGCAGGATATATTTCATTACAACAAAATAAGCAGCGAAAAATATGATTATTTCCCAAAAGTCCATTTAATTACTCTCCTTTTCCTGATCGTTTTTTTGCTCGCCCTGTTTTCCGTTAAGAGTTTGTTCCTTCTGTTTACCGTTAATGGTAAAAACAAAACCAATTAATGCGCCATAACCGGTGCTTATCCAGGGATTGCTTGTTAACGGACAAACTCCGGACTGGCAGCCAACAAATCGATAGTACGCAAATCCTAATGCTGCGCCTATTACAACAACTGCAATTTTCTTAAAATGTTTCACTGATAAAAGTCTCCGAAATTAATTGTTCCAGTTTATAAAAAAAAGGTTTTTAAATTCAAATCAATTAGATGTAGTATAAAATAAAAAGATTCAGTTAATTTGATATTATACTCGTTGAGGTTTATTTTGTAACATATAAAACATTCCTTTTCTTAAGTAAAGAGGCCTGTCAAGAAAAGCAAGGCGCATAGAGCATGGTGCTAAACGCATATTTTACGCCATGCGCCATGCTCTTTGCGCCATGCATTTATGGTAACAGATAATAACAGTCAAAAGAAATATTTTAGATGATTGTTACATTTTAACCCTTAACGAATATCTGAATGACCCCCATTTTTTTTAAAATTTAGGATTTCAAAAATCAGCTGTATTGTAAATAGTATCCTTACGGCATATAAATTATATTTTTCTATCAAAATAGTGTTAACTTTTCAAAATTTTATTTTCACATTCCAATCCCCAAAAGATCCTTATTTTATGGGATTTGAAGAGCTTTTGTCCTAAATTTTTGGGGGACATTTAGTTAACGAATATATCTTGCATAATTCAAATATTTTCGCTATGTTTATTTTTGAAACTTTTAATGTTATATTCCGTTCCTAATGGTCAAACAACTTTAAATTCCAAATCAACGTAGTACCTTTTCAGTATAACCTTAATCTAATGAATTTTAAAAACCGGAGGATAAAATGGAAGAGAATAACACAAGTAAAGATTTGAGTGTCGTTCAAAAATTAGTCGGTGTTTTCTTCTCACCAAGAGATTCTTTTGAATCCATTGATAGAAAACCAGATTGGTTGGTGCCGCTTATTGTTGTCGTTCTTATTACCCTTATTTTTACAATGGTTACTTTGCCAATAACTATGCCCGAACAAATGGAAAAACAACGAGTAAAGTTTGAGGAGCGAGGCATGTCTGATGATGAAATCGATCAGGCAATGGCAATGGGTGAAAAGATAGGTAAAATTTCTGGACCAATTGGCGCTGTTATAGTAGTACCAATTATGCTTCTTATTTTTGCGCTTATTTTTTGGTTCGTGGGAAATATCGTTTTAGGCGGACAAACAACATTCAAAAAGATGTTTTCTGTTTATACTTATTCATCACTTATCGGGATGTTCGGGTTGCTGCTGAGAATTCCATTAATTCTGTCCAAACAAACAGCAGATGTTCACTTTAGTATAGCTTCATTTTTACCTGCTGATCAATCGAAAACATTTGTTTATAATATTCTCAAAGGTTTTGATATATTTGCTATCTGGCAGTACATCGTTTTAGCCATCGGATTTGCGGTCATTTATAAATTTAGTATGAAAAAATCCGGCTGGACCATGGCTGTTTTATTTTTGATCACTATTTTAATATCAGCTGGTTTTTCACAAATGTTTGGATAGGATAACGCACAAATATATGAATAGGAGTTATAACATGAAAAAGTTTCACTTTATGATATCTGTAATAATTTTAACAGTTTCTCTTTTTAGTTCAGCGCTATTTTCCCAGACAATTAAAAAGCTTTCATTAGACGATTGCATAAAAATAGCGCTGAAAAACAACACCAGTATTGTTTCGGCAAAAAGTTATTCAAAAATTGCACAAGCCGGTTTAAAGTCTTCAATTGGAAATTTTTTGCCGACAATCGGTGCTTATTCCCAATGGCAGAAAAGAGAGCAGAATATGTACACAATTCGGTTTGATCAGTTAGTAACTTCTAAAGAATCATACTACTATCAAGTAAGGATTGACCAGCCTATTTTTACCGGATTACGAAATTATGCAACTTTAAAGCAAAGTAAAGCTGAAAATGAGCGCTACAAAAACACTTTGACATGGACTCAGCAAACTGTTGTTCTTGATGTGAAATTAAAATACTACAATGTACTTAAAAATGAACAACTATTAAAAGTGGCAGAAGAAGCGTTGCAAACAAGTAACAAAGAACTCAACAGAATTGAAACAATGGAAAAAATTGGCGTAGTATCTCGAGCGGAAGTTTACCAGCAAAAAGTTCGTGTTGGTGAAAACAAACTCGCTTTAGTAAATGCAAGAAATGCTTATATAACTGCAAAGACTCATGTTAATCATACACTGGGTATCGATATTACCGAAGAGATTGATTTGGTTCGAGAACCAATTGAAACTGAAGTGAGTATAATAGACATTGATTTTGATAATTCTGTTGAACAAGCTTTACAGAATCGTTTGGATTTTAAATCATATCAAAACAATCTAACAAGCACAAAATCTTCGGTAACAATTCAGCGCAGCGCGCATTTGCCTTCAATATCTTTCTTTGGTAACTATAGTTGGTGGGATGTTCAGTTCCCGCAGAGCAAACGAGATATTGACGAATTCGATACATACAGTTTTGGCGTAAGTATGAATTTGAATTTGTTTAATGGTCTAAAGACAAGTTCCAATATTCAGCAGGCAAAAGCACAGGTTGTCGCTGCCGAAGCAGACCTGGAGCAGGCGAAAAGACAGGTCATTTTGGATGTGAAACAAGCTGTTCTTGAAATTGAAAAAGCAAAAGAAAATATCGATGTTACAAAAGAAAATGTTATTTCCGCAGAAGAGGATTACCGCCTGGCAAGTGAAAGATACCGCATTGGCGCCGGCACATTGATAGAACAACTCACCGCGCAAAATTCATTAACCAGGGCGCGTGTTAACAGGATTCAGGCAATTTATGATTACAAATACGCGATTACTGTTCTTGATTTAGCTGTGGGAAGATTGAGTTGGTAGTAATATATACTTGTTATGGGTTAAAATGTAACATCCGACAACTTAGGTAAAAAGTAACTGTAAACCTGATAAGTAGCAGTTGCAGTAGCAGAAGCAGTTTTTTAAGAGTTCTAGTTACTGTGATCCCACTGCTACTGCCACTAGCGACTGCTACTTTTGAATTTACCTCTAGCGGGTTTGGTACATTAGTTTTACAAAAAGAGAAAAACAAAGAATAAAGGAATAGTTAGGAGAACATGAATGACTAAGAAAAAAATATTCATTATAATCGGTGTAGTAATCATTATTGCAGTTTTTGTAATAGTGAATATGAAAAAAGGACGCGGAGGTGAAATCTCTGTCCAGGTTGAAAAAGTCAAGCGGGGAGATATCACCCAGGTTGTTTCCGCTTCTGGTAAAATTCAACCAGAAACTGATGTTAAAATTTCTGCAAATGTCAGCGCTGAAATAATCGGTCTCTACGTCAAAGAAGGGGAGATGGTAGAAAAGGGACAGCTTTTAATTGAGCTGGATCGTACAAAATATCAAGCTGCGGTTCAAAGAGCAAAATCTACCAAAAAAGCTGCCGAAGCAAGTCTCAAAAAAGCGGAAAATGATTTTCAAAGGGCAAAAGACCTTTATAATCAAAAGCTTTCGTCAACGGCTGATCTGGAAAACGCTGAGGCAAATTTAAAACTTGCTGAAAGCCAGTTGGAGCAGGCAATTGCCAGCTTGGATCAGGCTAATGATGATTTGGTAAAAACTAAGCTTTTTTCCCCTTTTAATGGCACAGTAACCATCATTAATAAAGAAATTGGAGAGATAGCGCTTGGTTCCATGTTTCAGGCTGATGTTATTCTGGAAGTGGCTGATCTTTCCCGAATGGAAGTATTGGCTGAAATCGATGAGAATGATATTCCATTAGTTGAAATTGGGGATACAACCGATATAGAAATCGACGCCATTCCTGATACTACATTTATTGGCATTGTTTCTGAAATGGCTTTGGCAGGCAATACCAGGGGGAGGGGGACACAGGAAGAAATCACAAATTTTAAAGTTAAGATAGCGATTGTGGATGAAGTAGAAAAGCTTCGCCCGGGAATGTCTTCAACAGTGGATATCAGAACGGAAATTAGAAGGAATATTCTTCAAATCCCCATACAATCGGTTACGGTTCGTGCCCCCAAAGATATCCCATCAGATGAAGAAGAACAGGAAGCGAAGGATGATTCTGTTCAAGTGAAGCAAGATGAATCTGAAACAAAATCAACTGATAAAGATGAAATGATCGAGGTTGTATTTATTGTTGAAGAAGGCACTGCCAAAATTATTCCGGTTGAAACAGGTATTTCAAGTGATACGGATATTGAAGTCAAAAGCGGTTTAGAAGTGGATCAACAGGTTGTTATTGGAAGCTATCGGGTGCTTACAAAAACATTAAAGGATGGCAGCCCTATAAAAATTTCTAAGAAAGATAAATCAAAATCTGAAGAATAAATGGAACACTAATAAAAAAATTAATAAAGGTTTAAGTCATGTTAATTAAAATTGATAATATCACTAAGGTTTACGAAGTCGGCACCCAGGAAGTGCACGCTTTGCGCGGCGTCTCAATGAATATTGAAGATAATGAATACCTGGCAATCATGGGACCTTCAGGTTCGGGTAAATCAACATTAATGAATGTGCTTGGCTGCCTGGATACACCGAGTAACGGTACGTATAAGTTTGTCAATGAATCGATAGGTGAAATGAGTGATGACCAGTTAGCGGATATTCGAAATCGGGAAATCGGCTTTGTATTTCAAACATTCAACTTACTTCCCAGAGCTACAGCTTTACATAATGTTGAATTACCGTTGATTTATAACGGTACACCAGCAGCAAAAAGGAAGAAAATTGCAAAAGAAGCGCTGGATCGTGTTGGCTTATCTGACAGGGTAACTCACCGTCCCAACGAACTTTCGGGTGGACAACGGCAAAGAGTAGCCATCGCCAGGGCGCTGGTGAATAGTCCAAAAATTATTTTAGCTGATGAACCAACCGGAAATTTGGACACACGTACCGGTGAAGAAATTATGGAAATTTTTGAAGATCTTCACGACAATGGGAATACCATTATTTTAGTAACCCATGAAGAATACATTGCCGAACATACGAACAGAATAGTCAGGTTGAGGGACGGTAAAGTTGAAAGAGATGAATCGAAGAATGGAGATTGATTCATCTTCCCATTTTATGTAAATCGTTGTATTAAAATGAAATACTCGAATTGATTTTGAAAACAGAAAAGGTCAAGGTCGAGATCAAGAAGAAATTAAGATTACTTTTTTTCTCAATCTCGATCTTAACCTTGACCTTTTAAAACATCAAATAATGAACCATGGAGCCCATAGGGCATAAATATACCAAAAAACTATGAGACTATTTACCGACATTTGGGAAGGAATTAAAATTGCCTTTCAGGCTTTGAGAGCAAATAAAATGCGTTCTTTGCTCACAACGCTGGGTATCGTTATTGGCATCACTACCGTGATCGGGATTCATTCAATTATCCAGGGACTGAACGATGCATTTTATACTTCAATTTCTGCATTGGGTTCAGACACATTGTATGTTGGAAAATTTTCATGGATGTCGCGAACCGATTGGATAGAGGCGCGAAATAGGAAAGACATTACGTTAAAGAGAGAAGGAAACGCTATCAAAGAACACGCCACATTGGTGAAAGCTGTAGCGCCAACCGTGGGCACTCGCCGAACAGTAAAATATAAAAGTGAAAAGTTATCAAATATAGTTGTAATCGGCACAAATGATGAGTATGCAATCACTTCCAACATCAACCCGGAATACGGGCGAAATCTTTCTGCAGGGGATGTAAAACATCGCCGAAATGTCTGCATTATCGGGTGGGAAATAGCAGACAAATTGTTTAAAAATGTTAGTCCTCTTAGCAGAAGGATAAGCATCGGTTCGTATAAATTCCGTGTAATTGGTGTATTAGAAAAACGCGGCAGTATTTTTGGACATAATTTGGATACAGAAATAGTTATTCCCATCGGATTGTTTCAAAAATTATACGGTTCGCGGAGATGGATTACCATTGAAGTGAAAGTTGCTTCACCGGAACTCATTGATGAAGCAAAGGATGAGATAACAGGAATTTTGCGAAGAGTGAGAAAAGTACCGCCCGGTGAAGACAACGATTTTGCCATTAATCAGCAAGATATGATTGCGGAATTATATATGAGTTTAACAACTGCCCTGTATGCTGTTGCTTTTGGAGTCGGCGCAATCGCGCTAATTGTTGGTGGAATTGGAATTATGAATATTCTCCTGGTTTCTGTTACTGAACGAACACGTGAAATCGGTATCAGAAAAGCGCTCGGGGCACGCAAAAGGGATATTCTCTGGCAATTTCTAATTGAATCTGTAGCAATAAGCGCAGTCGGGGGAATTATTGGTATTATTTGTGGTTTTTTATTAGCGAAATTGGTTGCCTCTGCTACATTTTTATCTGCCTCTGTCTCGATAGTTTCTGTACTGATCGGAATAATTTTCATTAGCATGGTGGGACTATTTTTTGGCATTTATCCAGCCTATAAAGCGGCGAAGTTAGATCCGATTGAGGCGTTGAGGTATGAATGATGGGCATGGCGCAGAGGGCTTGGCGCACAGTAGGGATGTATTTTAAACCAAACGCCATGCGCCTTGCACTATGCGCCATGCAAAAAAACTAAACTTCTTACTTAAAATAAAAACAAGTTTATGGATTTTAAAGAAAGTTTATCAGTTTCATTAGATGCATTACGATCCAATAAAATGCGGTCGGCGTTAACAACACTGGGCATTATTATTGGGGTAACTACAATTATCGGAATGATGTCAATCATCCAGGGACTGCAGAATTTTATGGTGAATGAGTTGAGCGTTTTGGGTTCAAATACTTTTCAAGTTCAAAAGAATCCGGCGATTCAAATGGGGCATCTTGATGAAAAATACAGAAATCGAAAAATATTGACTTTAGATCATGCCTATGCCATAAAAGAATATGCATCTCTTGTACAATCGGTTGGACCGGAAACCTGGAATTGGGGGCAGGTTATTAAATATAAAGATAAAAAGACAAATCCTGATGTACTGACTGTTGGTGTAACTCCGGAATTTCAGGCTGCCAATAACTATTTTGCTGATGAAGGAAGATTTGTTAATGAAATCGATGTTGAATTTAATCGATCAGTCGTAGTTCTTGGACTCGATATTGTTGAGATACTATTTCCCCACACAAGCCCACTTGGACAATATGTCCGAATTGGAGCGAATAAGTTTAAAGTGATTGGAACAGTGGAAAAGCAGGGAAGTTCTTTTGGGCAAAGCAAAGATAATCGTGTATTAATTCCGATAACAACATTTCATAAAATATTTGGCGAAAAAAGAAGTTTACATATTACAGTGCAAGTGAAAGATCCTTCCCGGATGAATGAAGCGATTGACCAGGTTACAGGGGTTTTGCGTGCTGTTCGGAAAGTGCTACCCGGTAAACCCAATGATTTTGAAATTTTCACAAGTGAATCTTTAATTGATACCTTTAATGATATGTCGCGATATGTAAAAATTGCAGCGATCGGGATAGCGTTTATCTCGTTGCTTGTTGGGGGGATCGGGATAATGAATATTATGTTGGTTTCAGTTACAGAAAGAACACGGGAAATTGGAATAAGAAAATCAATTGGCGCAAAACGACGTGATATTTTATGGCAGTTCATTACCGAAGCAGTAATTTTAGGAAATTTAGGCGGTTTTCTTGGCATTATTTTTGGCGTATTAATTGGTGTTTTTATTGGAGCTGTTACACCATTACCAACTGCAATTCCTATTTGGGCGATATTTTTGGGGGTAGGTTTTTGTTCAGTTGTAGGATTATTTTTTGGTATTTATCCGGCAGCAAAAGCGGCTCGATTGGATCCGATTGTTGCTTTAAGATATGAATAATGAGCTTGGAGGAAATTTTTATGGAAATGAATACACGCAAAATTGACAATGTTTTAATTGTCGAACTGAATGGAGATATTATGGGAGGCGCTGAATCCGGAGATTTTCGGAACATTATTTACGATGCAATTGAAAATGATACCGTTAACATTGTAATCGATTTAGCAAATGTTAACTGGATGAACAGTTCCGGCTTGGGTCTTTTAATCAGTGGATTAACAACAATAAGAAGCAGCGGCGGCGATATGAGGTTGGCAAATGTGTCGGATAGAGTCAGAAGAACACTTGAGATAACAAAACTGGAATCTGTTTTTTCATCCTTTGAATCAATTGATGAGGCTGTTAACAGTTATTAGTTCATAACCGGGGGACATTTTATAATCGAGCCAAATAAAATACTGAATAAAATAAAAGCATTTGAAAGGTAATTGGGAAATTTGGTAATATAAAATTTATCAGCATTATGAATTCCTAATTACCCAATAAACTAATTACCAAATTACCTTTTTGACTGGTATAAAACACTCACTTCATTTACTTAGTTTTTTCATCTAATTTGAACTGGCTCGTCCAGATTGAGTTTATTTAAGGAGAATAAGTATGTCACAATTATCTCGTGAAGAGATTTTTAAAAAATATGAGCAAGGGGAATCATTTAAAGATTTGGACCTGTCTGGCATTGATTTGTCGTATGAGAGTTTTAAGGGCGCAGATTTTTCAGGAGCTAATTTATCTGACGCTCATTTGCAAAATGCGAATTTAGAAGGTGCAAACTTTGCCGATGCTCAAATGAAAAGCATTTTTCTGTTTGGCGCAAATTTAGCCGGTGCTTGTTTGGATCGGGCTAATATTGCTGAAGGGAATTTGCAGGACACGAATCTTGAAAAAACCAGCTTTAAAGAAGCAAACCTTTTTCATGCTAAATTATTTGGTGTGCAGGGTGAAAACGCAAATTTTGAAAAAGCTGATTTGGCAACAGGAAGGTTAAAACGTTCCAATTTAAAGAATGCCAATTTTCAGGGCGCTAACTTATCCAATGCACATTTGGAACGATCTGATCTTCGTAATGCGAATTTGAATAATGCTAATCTTTCAGGCGCTTTTATGAAACCGGCTCAATTGGATAATGCAACCATGGAAGGTGCTAATACAAATGATTTAGTAATATAGGCTGAAGTATTTTTTGTCAGTATTTGGATAAAGTTTATTAATGTTTTAAAAATATCGCGCACGATGACCTGGAAAAATCACATTTATTTATTTTTTTACTTGACTTTTATTTATTGTTAGATTATATTAATGACCTTAAATTAAATGTCAAAGTGAATATTTTTTAGGCAAGATAAACAACAATGTCCACAATCTTATTACGGATAAACTTTGAAGACTATAAAATGAAGCATTAGCTAAATGCAAATTTTATGGTCTTTTTTTATTTTTAATACAGAAGAAACTTTTTAGCCGATGAAAAAAAATACAGAAGTTTCCCCGAAGAAAACTTTATCGCGAAGACAATTCCTGAAAAAAAGCATCGCTGTAAGCGCTGCATCAGCCGTTAGCTTTACTTTCACCAAATCTATATTCAGTCAATCCAATTCAAATATTACCGCAAAAAATATAATCGATTTTAAAGAGCCCTACGGTGTTGCACTTGGCGCCGATGGTCGAATTTATGTTTCCGATGCGGCAGGATATTGTTTGAAAATATTTGATCGCAATGGCACGCTTTTAAAATCTATTGGCAAGCCAGGCAGCAGGGAAGGAGCTTTTAATTATCCCCAGGGATTGGGTATTGATGAAAACGGTTTGATATACGTGATGGATTCAAATAATGGCAGAGTTTCCATTTACGATCTTGATGGAAATTACAAAACTTCGTTTGGAAAAATAGGCGGATATCCTGATGCTTTTTACACGCCAAAAGGGATTCATATTACGGATAAAATCTATGTCTGCAATACCCGAAACCATTTCATTGCAGTTTATGAAAAAAACACGTTTCGTTTAATTGCAAAGTATGGTGATCTGGGTGATGATCCGAAAGATTTGTTTGAAGGAAGTTTGGATTACCATTTTCGGCTGCCAACAGATGTTGTTACATCAAATGATGGGAAAATTTATGTCGTTGACAGCAAACATGGTCAGGTGAAAGTGCTGGATTCGGAAGGACGATTTTTATTCAGATTTGGTGAACTGGGTAGCAGTGATGGACAATTCAATACGCCTGAAGGAATAGCGATCGATACAAAACAAAATATTTATGTCTGCGATTCTTTAAACAGCCGTATTCAAAAATTTAGTCCTGATGGAAAATTCATCAGTGCAAAGACAGATGGATTGAAAAAGCCCACGACTCTTCAAATTAATTCAGAAAATACATTCTATATTGTTGATGCAGAATTAAAACAAGTTTTAATCACAAAGTGGGAATCATAACTTTTATAAAATCTAATTTTTTTGGCGGGGAGAAATAGAGTGATGGATTATTGGAGTATTGTGAATAGAGTGAGATTTTAATATGCAAAACTCCATTAATCCAATACTCCTTCAAAATAAATAAAATTTATAACTGTTCAGCGTGGTCTTAAATGTCATTCTGAGGGAGCTTGCGACCGAAGAATCTCCACAATTATTCTACATTTTCTAGTATACTGTGAGATTCTTCACTTCCCATCATCCCTAATCCCATCCCTCGTTCAGAATGACATTTATT
>JACKQG010001974.1_pt1 | contig 27532 bp, 26 predicted proteins | sample 8237621 | NCBI WGS metagenome assembly JACKQG01 (sample SAMN15677084, study PRJNA649215) | marine metagenome | biome: marine; feature: Black Sea; material: saline water; isolation source: suspended particulate matter (SPM) from the Black Sea western gyre | collected 2013-06-09/2013-06-10 | depth... | reverse complement strand
CTGAAAGACTCACTTTCTTAATTCATCCTCCAGTATATTTCCTAACTTTTTATACTTGGCATACAGAGTATTATAAATAAAGGCTTTTTCCTTATCCGGATAATAAGTAGTCTCAAATCCCGATCCCATATTTTTCTGGGCTTCTTCTACTGATCTATATGTTCCGGCTACTACTGCTCCGAATATAGCAGCTCCTAAGGCCACCGCCTGCTCTGATTTTGTTACTTTTACCGGCATATTCAGCACATCGGATAGTATCTGCATGACTAATGGTGATTTCTTAGGTACCCCTCCAATAGCTACCACCTGGTTTATTGTAATATTTTCCTCGTTAAATCTTTCTATAATAGCTTTTGCTCCAAAAGCAGTTGCCTCAACCAGTGCTCTAAATAGCCTTGGTGCATCAGTTCCCAGAGTCACACCTAAAATTGCTCCCTTAAGCTTCTGGTCTGCATAAGGTGTTCTTCTTCCGTTTAGCCAGTCCAGGGCGATTAAACTGCTTTCCCCAAGATTAATTTTAGAAGCTGCTTCAGTAAGTCCGGGAATAATTGAATCAACTGCTTTCTTTATTTCTTTTTTACTTAGAGCACCGGAAAGTAAATTCTCCAGAGGCCAGGAAAGTAAGCCTCGAAACCAGGCATATATATCTCCATAGGCAGATTGTCCTGCCTCCAGTCCTATCATACCCGGTATCACAGAACCATCAACCTGTCCGCATATTCCAGCCACCAGTTTTTCTCCAATTTCATTTTTTGGACTTACTGTTATATCGCAGCAGGAAGTACCGATTATTTTTACGAAAGTACCTGGACTAACTCCTGCCCCTACTGCTCCCATATGAGAATCATAAGCTCCTACTGATACAGGAATACCTTCTTTTAAGCCCAGCCTCACTGCCCACTCAGCAGTCAGTCCTCCTGCAGCGTTATCTGAAGTATAGGTTTTAGTGTACAATCTATCTCTAAGACCAGACAGCAGAGGTGATATCCTTCTAAGGAAATCTTCAGGAGGGAGTCCTCCCCAGGAAGCATGCCACATTGCTTTGTGTCCTGCTGCACATCTGCTTCGCCTTATCTTCATTGGATCTATATTACCGGTAAGCACAGCCGGTATCCAGTCTGCGTGCTCTACCCAGGAGAAAGCAGCTTCTCTTACCTTATTATCTTCTATTAGTATGTGAAGAATCTTAGACCAGAACCACTCAGAAGAGTATACTCCTCCCTCATATTTAGTATAATCTTCTCCTCCCCAGGATCTGGCGACTTTGTTTATTAAATCTGCTTCTTCTACTGTAGTATGATCCTTCCACATTACAAACATAGCATTGGGATTATCAGCAAATTCTTCCTTTAAGGCGAGCGCAATACCATTTTTATCTACTGGTCCCGCAGTAGAACCAGTTGTATCTACTCCTATGCCTATTACATTATCTTTGATATCCATAGGAACTTTTTTCAGTGCGCCCACTACTGACTCTTCTAAGGATTCGATATGATCCAGAGGATGCTGCCGGAACTGGTTTTTAGCAGGATTGCAGTACCGCCCCTCTGCCCATCGTTTAAAATAAGATATATGGGATGATATCTCCTCACCATTTGAGACACCCACAATAACTGAGCGTACAGAATCAGTCCCGAAATCCATGCCTATTACATATTTAGATTTACTCATAATATATCTCTTCCTTAAGATATTTATTATCGCACAATTTTGACTCTAGTTTATTCTCTTTTTTATAATATACTGTCCTGCAATATTAGAACTGTCCAGATCAAAAATATTATCAAAAACAATAGAGGTAGCACCTATCAACCCGACATTTTCTCCCAATTTTGAAAATTGGATATTATAATTGTCTTTAACTTTGGGGAATGTATTTTTAGAAACTGATTCTTTAACTTTTTTTAAATACTTCTCACCAAACTTGATAATTTCCCCATGAATTATAATAAGCTCCGGGTTAAACATTTTAATTGTATTGGAAATTCCGATACCCAGATATTCAGCGTTCTTCTCAACATTCCTGGTAACTATCTCGTCACCTTGATCATAAAGACTAGATAGATCTTCCAGTTTTAAACCGCTTTCACTATATTTAGAAGATTTTCCCCTTTTTTTAATATCATTTACAATATCTTCTAACAGAGAACTTGTTGAACACAAAGTTTCAAGACACCCTATATTTCCACAATGGCATACCCTATTTCCTGCCAGATTAGTTATTATATGGCCGACCTCTCCAGCCATTCCTTTATCCCCGCTTACAAGCTTGTTATCTATAAATACACCAGTACCTATACCAGTCCCAGTCTCAACACAGACAAAATTTTTAATATCCTTTGCAAGACCGTATTTTTTCTCTGCAATTGCCTGAACTCTACATTCATTTTCAATAAAAGTAGGAAGCCCAATTTTTTCCTCCACAATCTCCTTAAGCTTTATATTGTTCCATCCATCTAAATTTGGTGAGAAAATAACCAGACCTTTTTTGCTGTCAACCAGACCGCTAGACCCTATTCCAATACCTATTATTTCTTCTTTACTAATCTTAGATTTTCTTATAATCTTCTTCAAGTTCTTTACCAGCTTATCTATAACCGCATCCGGTCCAAGCCACTCTTCAGTTAGAATTTTTATTATTTCTATTATGTTTGACCCTAGATCAGTTAGAGCGATCCTTATAGTTTTTACTCCTATCATTACTCCTAATATATAACCCGCTCTGCTATTAAACTGAAGAAGCACTGCTTTTTTACCACCGGAAGGAGTAGAATCACCTTTACCAATCTCTTCTATAAGACCATCTTTAATAAGCTCACCTATATAAGCAGAAGTAGTAGGACGGCTGATTTTGAGATGCCTGGATATGTCAATTCGAGAGATAGGCCCCATCTCCATGACTATCTTAAGTATGTTTTTCTTATTTATTTCTTTTAATGAAATATTATTTTTTTCTTTTCTATAAATCATAATAAAAAATTATATCATTAAATTGAATTATAATTCACTCCTTAAATATTTATAATTTAAAAAGTCAGACTTCTATAACATCTATGCCTGTAAATTTACAGAAAGTTCTTAACTCTTTTCTTAAGTCTCCAGATATCACACTGGCGTGGTGTATAAAGCCTTCTTCAATTATGGTCCTGTAAAGCTTTTTCAAATCTTTTACCTTAATCCATCTCCATGAACCCCTGAGCTTTCTATTATCATGAAAAGCTTCTCCGGTTGTAATTAACATCTTAAATTTTCCATTTATCTCTACAAGTCTACTTATGGTTACTAAACCTTCTTCCAATTGAAATTCTACTGTTCCAAAGCTTTTATCATAGCCTAACTGCCAGCCCAGTATTGAATGAGTGTTTATTTGAGGTACACAGGACTTACACCTTAAACTAATAGGGGCATTGCCACAGTGCCATGCTAAAAACGTATTTTCATCTTCCTGATTCTGTATGGTCCAGTCAATAAAATGTGGTATATCTCTATTTAAAGTCAAAAGATTTTGTACCACCATAGTAATTGCACCATGAATATCAACTTCACATGCGCACATTATTCCGCTATCAGTTAGCCTTCCCATACTGAGACAGGGAGATATTCCAATATACTTCTGCATTTCTGTCCAGCATTTTATACCAAAACCGGAAAGTTTTTCTTCCGCTGCATATTTTTTAAGTATATATTCAAGCCTTGAAACCTTAGATATTATATTATCATCTACAAGCTTGCAATCATAAAATTTCTTTATCTCATTTTCTATCTCTTTCATATCTTCCTCTTTAGTATTATCCATATCCACCTTTAGCTGTAGAAGTGTATAGGGTACAACTTTAATTCTAAACCTATTTATCAAATCCACCTCATTTATGGCGCATGTCTCAAAAGGGGCTACCCTTGGACCAAGTTCGCCTATCTTCATTCCTATAAAGCCATTTATGGCATTCACTACTTTAGAAAACCTCTTTACATCAGATATGAATTCCTTCTCTTCAGGAAAATAAATCCCCGAAAAATCAAATTTTACATTTCTTCTAGCAAGTCCTGATGCAGTAGCTATGGTACCACAGAATGAATCTGACTTTCTGTTTCCATCCTCAGTGAAGGGCCCTTCCTTAGTACCAAAAACCTGAATCGGAATACTGCTAAAAGCTTCTACAATTAAAAGGTTTGGTATCTCCTCACCAAAAGTCATCATACCTATAATTAGTCCCTGAATATCTTTTTCTTTAAATAGTTTTATAACCTTTTCTGAATCTTCCATAAAAGTAACCAGCCCACCATCTGTTAACTTTTTATCAGGATATATTAACTCAATTTCTTTTATATTTCTTTCAATTGATTTAACTACCCTATCTCTCATATCAATTGCCCATTCTTTATTAAATGGTGACCTGTGGGATGGAACAAAGCCTATTCTTACCATATCAAACCTTTCTTACATAATTTTAATTTTGTACTATTAATTATTTATATTTTACAAGATAACTCCCACACATCTCGACTGCATCCCATAAAACAAATAAATCATTTAGTGGTTTATCTATTTAATTAATATAAAAATTGTCTTTGTTAAATAAAAAAGATATATGTTAGTCAGTTTAACTAACTAAACAATATTTGTCAACGTAGGTTTTATTTACTGTTGCTTGTCTGTTATCTAAATTATTTTATTTCAAATACTGATCATTGTCTTTTATTTTTAACCCATTGATTGCTGGCTTGACTATTATAAATAAAAATATTAAAGTTAAGCGTTTCTATTAGATATATACTAATCCAATAAAAAAGAGCCAGTATTTTTTTCTTGCAAATTGAAGCTGGGAATTTGTCTTAAATTCAATAATATATTAATAAATTTACATTTCTTTTTTTTATAAAAAATTATAAAATTTTGTAAAGATTTAAATAAAAAAGGGGTGAGTTCTGATGAAAATTCTGTTTTATGATAGGAATGAAAAAAAGTTATTGGAAAAAGTCACTCTCAAAAATATTTCCTCCTATATTAATAATGTAGAATATCTTATCTGGATTGATATTGAGAATCCAAGTAAAGAAAATATGCAATTTCTGCGGGATCATTTCCATTTTCACCCCCTTGATATCGAAGACTGTCTGAGTATCATTGAAAGACCAAAATTAGATGAATATGATGACTACTTTTTTCTGGTACTGCATATACCCTACTTTATAAAGCAGACCAGAAGACTTGTACCCTTCGCCGTAAACATTTTTATCGGAAATAATTTTCTGGTAACCGTTCATCGCGGGCTGTGTAAGCCTATTCAGAATACATTCGACTACCTGGCTGAAAACCATCAAATCCTGGATAAAGGGTCCGGTTACCTCTTACATAAAGTCATTGACTCGCTCATTGACTATAATTTCCCCATACTCAATAAAATCTATAGGAATATACAGGATGTTGAGGACGCCATTTTCAAAAAAGCAAGCAGTAAAAATGTTAAGGATATACTGCTCATCAGAACCAATATCCTAACATTTAGAAACATAGTCTTTCCGCAGAGAAAATTTCTTAAAACCCTTGAGATAAAAGATATGGATTTCCTGATTGAGGCTCTGGAGGTTTACTTCAGCGATCTTGTAGACCATATAGAAAAGATCTGGGACACCCTCGAAAATTATAAGGAATTAATAGATGGCGTGCATGATGCTCATCAGTCGCTGTTATCAAATAAGATTAACGACATAATGCGTATACTTACTATCTTTTCCGTAATCATTCTCCCTCTTGCCCTTATATCCGGGATTTATGGAATGAATATCGTACTTCCTTTAGAACGCAGCCCTTTCGCCTTTATCATAATTGTGGTTGCAATGTTTATAATATCCATATGTATGCTTATTTATTTTAAATATAAGGATTGGATATGAATTAAGCTGGTGTTTTAATTTCATCTTCAAAAAATACTTCAAATCTGTAATGTGTAAACCCAGGCAAATATTCATCAAGCAGTACTCTTAAAGTAAACCTCTGCTCTCCTTCATAAATCATTTCCTCTCTGGATAAGTAACACTGTTTTATAAACACAACCTGGTTTTTATCGTTATAAAAAGTGCAGAAAAGTTTTAGGTTCCTTATTTTTCCTTCACCTATATTAATTACTTTACCTTCAATAATTAAATAATCTTCTTTATAATAATAGCTTTCATTTTCAACTATAGGATTCCCTTCAAATCTTTCATAATAATCCTTATAATTAACGCCTATTTTTATTTCAGATATATCTATATACTTCTCTCTTTCAGTCAGGTAATAGTAAAATGGCAACCTGCTCCCTCCTCTAAGATAATTAATGTAAGCAGGAATGACTGCTGATATTATCTTTTCTCCATGCTTATCATAGAAATCAATAGTAATCTCTATATCGGTTTTATTTACTTTAGAAACATTTTTTACCTCACCCAGTATTACCAGGTCTTCGTAAATATCTAAATACAGGTTGTAGTTCTCAATTTTTACATCAATAGAGCCAGTACTTTCCATTACAATTTTTTCATAATCAAATAAATACAGGCTGCTTTCATTTTTATAATCACTATAATCTATTATTTGTTCATCAGGATTATCTCTAATCTTACAAGATGTTAAAAGGGGAAAGGGTGAAAAAATAATTATAACTAGAAGCACTATAAATATATTAAATGCATTCCTTCGCAGTCTAGCACTGGTCATCTTTCTCCACATGATTCTCTTCATTTGTAATCTCATTTTTGTTGTTTACGTAAACTATTTTTGGCCGGTAGTCTGGCGCTTCTTTCTCTTCCATATAAGCAAAAGATAAAATAATAATCTTCTCGCCTTTAAATATTCTTCTCGCAGCTGCTCCATTTATACAAATTTCTCCGCTATTCTTTTCTCCTTCTATAACATAGGTTTCCAGTCTTTCCCCACTATCCAGGCTTACCACCAGTACTTTTTCATAAGGAAGTATTTTTGCATGCTCCATCAAGTTTTTATCTATGCTTATACTCCCCATATAATCAATCTCGGCACTGGTTACTGTTGCTCTGTGAATCTTGCTTTTTAAAATACAGATTAACACTTTCCTTCCTTCTGCTATTTACGTTTACCTAAATTAAATAATATATTTATTGCTTTTATACTTTTATAATTATATTGTCAATAAGCCTGGTCTTTCCAATCCATACAGCAGCCGCAGCCAGTATGCTCTTATAATCCTTATCCACTCTTTTTATTTCTTCCAGTGTCCGGGTGTCTCTAAATTCAAAATAATCCACGCTCTTAACAAACCTGTTATCCTCCAGTTTACCTAAAACTATTCTTTTTACTTTTTCCAGATCTTTTTCGCCGTTTTTAATCATATTTTTTGCCAGATTCAGACATTTATATAAAATAGTAGCATTTTCTCTCTCCTCTACAGATAGATACTTATTCCTGGAACTTAAAGCAAGACCGTTGCTCTCTCTTGTGGTAGGACCACTTACAATCTCAATATCCATATTCAAATCAGCTGCCATTTTCTTTATTATTATCATCTGCTGGTAGTCTTTCTGTCCAAAATAAGCCTTTTGCGCATTTACAATATTAAATAATTTCAGAACTACAGTTGTTACACCCGCAAAATGGATTGGCCTATACTTACCGCACATAATCTCACCCAGTTCTTTTACCTCAGCAACAGTTTTATGGTCTGAGCCATACATTTCCTGTACCGTCGGATAAAATATATAGTCCACTCCCTCTTTTTCTGCAAGAACGCTGTCTTTTTTTATATCTCTGGGATAATTTTTAAAATCTTCATCCGGACCAAATTGTGTTGGATTAACAAAAATGCTTATAAACACCTTGTCGCAATCCCTTTTTGCCATTCTAATAAGATTTATATGTCCTTCATGCAGAAAACCCATGGTGGGAACAAGGCCTATCTTATAGCCCTTCTCTCTAAGTTGGTTTACAATTAATTTACATTCATTTATTTTTTTGATTATCTCCATTACCGCAGGCGCAATATATTCGTATAATAAAAGATAAATCTATTTGACTGCCTTAGTAAGAATGCTCTTCTGCAGGAAATTCTTTATTTTTCACCTCTTCTATGTATTTCCTGTAACATCTCTTCATTTCCTTTCCCACTTCAGCATATCTTTTAGAAAACTTTGGCTTAAATCCTTCAAAAAGCCCCAGCATATCATGAGTTACAAGCACCTGACCGTCGCAGTCTACTCCTGCCCCTATTCCAATTGTAGGGACGCCTCTTTGCTGTGTTATTTTTTTCGCGAGTTTTGCAGGAATCTTCTCCAGTACTATTGAAAATACTCCAACTTCTTCCAGTCCTCTGGCATCTTCTAACATTTTTAAAGCCTGTTCCTTGTCCTTCCCTCTAACTCCATAACCACCTAATTTATAAACTGACTGCGGGGTAAGTCCCAGATGACCCATAACCGGAATTCCTGAGTCAACAATCATTTTTATAGTTTTAAAAACTTCTTTTCCACCTTCAAGTTTTACTGCTTCAACACCAGCTTCTTTCAAAAATCTCCCGGCATTTCTTACCGCTTCCTCTGAACTTGCCTGATAAGACATAAATGGCATATCGCCAATCACCATCGCCCTTTTCACTCCCCTGGTGACTGCCCGGCAGTGGTGAATCATTTCATCCATTGTAACAGGTATTGTATTCTCATATCCCAGCAGCACATTTCCTACAGAATCACCAACCAGAATTAAATCTATGCCACAGTCATCCAGTTGAGATGCCATAAGATGATCATAAGCTGTAAGCATGGTTATTTTTTCACCTTTTTTCTTCATTTCTACTAAATCACTGGTTGTTACTTTCTTTTCAGCCATAATATCCCCTTTCTTATCCCCTTTCTATTCTTTAAGTATTTCTTTTAGTTCATCTACAGTGCTCTCTTTTATCCACTTATTCTGATGTGCGATCTTGCTGGTTTCAATGCCCATCATTCTATATAAAGCACTATCTTCTTTAGAAAAAAATTCATTAAAGCTCTTAACATGCTCTTTAATTGTGCCTACGTCTCCCCTTGCTATAGGACCTGTCAGTGATTTCTCTGTACCCATCTTCTTTATATTGCTGACCGTGCTTTCCACCAGTCCCGTCAGGCCTTTTAAAGAATCTTCCGGTTTTATACCCATCTTTTTGTGTATCAGTACCGCATAATTTATAAGGGTAACCAGATAGTTGGAAGCCACACATGCTGCAGCGTGATAAAGCGGCTTCTTGTTATTTTCTACCTCGATTATTTCCCCGCCCAGGCTTTTTACCAGAAATTCAGCCATTTTCTTTGATTCTGTGCTGGAATAAGTTATTCCAAAAATAGTTCCTGGTAAAGATTTAATCGCCTCCTCTATTGAAGCAAAAGATTTTAATGGGTGGATTGATGCAATTTCAGCTCCTGCTGCCCTGGCCGAATTCAATACCTCCAGTGATTTAGATCCACTAAAATGAATTGCATAATAATTTTTAAAATCTTTACTTTTGTCTTTAAAAATCTCGCTACAGACACTGTTTATAACATCATCAGGAGTGCATATTAAAATACAATTTGCCAGTGATACAGCCTTAGAATTTTCTCTGGTAAAAATTACACCAGCTGCTTTGCTTCCTAAAATTTTCTTTGCCCTGTTTAATGATTCCATAGATCTTGAGGATATTGCCTTCAGTTTAATATTAGGCAGCTCTTTTTCAGCAAGCGTGCAGCTTACGGTTGTTCCAACTCTTCCTGCTCCAATGACGCATAGGTTTATTCTTGTTGTTTTTTTCATGGTCTTATTTTTTGCTTTTTTTAATTTTTAGTTTTGTTTAGATGTTAGGAGACCCTGATAGGCATTAGCAAATAAATCAAATTTTTGTTTTTTTCTGATTTTATCAAAATAGGTTTAAGAGAATCCTCTATTGATAATATTATATTCTTCTCATCCATTATGTTTATGCCTTCCATTAAAAATTCGGGGTTAAATGCTATCTCTATTCTTTCTTCTCCATAAGAAACCTCAAAGTCTTCACTGGAGCTTCCTATTTCCCTGATGCTCATAGACACAGTTACTTTACCTTTATCAATAGTTAGTTTAATCGGTATATTGTCCTGGGATATCGAAGAAATTCTCTTTACCACATCAAGCATTTTTTCTTTATTTATGACTATATTGTGTTTTAAGCTCTTGGGAATAAGCTGTTTATATTCCGGAAACTTCCCAGAAAGTAGTCTGGAAACTATTATATTCTTTTTTTTGTTGTCTCCTTCCAGATAAAAGCTTATTTGATTTTCTTCAATATTTATTCCAATATCACTGTCTTTGTATTCGCTTTTAACAATACTATCAAGCACTTTTGACGGTATAACTACTTTCATTGGAGGTCTGCCCGTATCTATATTTTCTTTTACTAAAGAAAGCCTGTAGCTATCTGTTGCTACCATACTTAACAAACCTTCTTCAATTTCCAAAAGCACTCCAGTCAAAATTGCCCTACCCTCGTCTAAAGATGCGGCCTTTTGTGCTTTTATTACCAGATTTCTAAATTTGTTTAAATTAATTTTTATATAGTTCTCCTTTTTTATTTCAGGAAAACCAGGGTACTCTTCAAGAGATAGTGTGTTTAACGTAAAAAGAGCATTTTCGCATGCTATTTTCACCTGGTTTGTGGATTTATCCAGCTCTAATTCTATTTTTGATTCTTTTAAGCTTTTTAATATATTTATTAAAATTCTGGCAGGTACGACAACTTTTCCTTTTTCAAGCATTTTTACTTCCATTGCACTCTTAATACTTGTTTCTAAATCAGTGCTATATGTTGTTAGCCCCTCTTCAACATCTAACATAATCCCGTTTAATATAAATGATGAAACCCTGGTACCAATTGCTCTGCTTGCAAATAATATTGTGTCTAAAAGCCCGGTTCTTGTTGTTTGAAATTTCATTACCACCTCTTTTGAGATATTTAAAATATAAACATATTTTATTATATATAGTATTTAATTTAAATAGCCAGTAATAGTTATAATACCTGTTAACAATGTTAGTATTCTAGAAAAAAGGGTAAAACAACACAAATAGCGGTAAGAGAAATTGTTAATAAAAAAGCTGGAAGCTGTTTAAAAACCGGAAGGATATGGGGAGAAAGAAAAACAATCTTAATTTTGAACCATAAATAAAAGTTTATGTTAAAAACTTATAGGATTATTAAACAGATTTTAAACAAAGAGATTTCTAAGTAGATTTTTTTATCTTATTGGTAATTTCCTGAATCTGCACATAGACATTTTTGTCTGTTTTGATTAGGTCAGATATTTTGGAAATAGCATATATTGCTGTAGAATGATCCCTGTCCCCAAACGATTTTCCAATTCTCGGTAAAGAGCTGCTGGTAAGCTCTCTTGAAAGATACATTGCAAGATGCCGGGCATGTGATATAAACTTATTTCTTTTAGCGCTTAGAATGTCATTAATAGGTATTGAGAAATATTTTGATACTTCTTTAATTATTGTTTGGATGCTTGTTTTATGTTCATTATCATCAGGCAAAATGTCTTTAAGGATATTTTTAGCTATGGTTAAATCAGGTTTGGATTTTGTCAAAGAAGCAAATGCGACTACCCGCGTAAGGGAACCTTCGAGCTCTCTGATATTGGAGGTTATATTTTCAGCTATCAGGTTTAGTATATCATCGGAGACGGAAATTTTTTCTCTTTCAGAATATTTTTTTAATATTGCCAGCCTGGTCTCCAGGTCAGGCGGCGTAATGTCAGTTACGAGCCCCCATTCAAAACGGGACCTGAGTCTTTCTTCCAGGGTGGCAATGTTTTTAGGAGACCTGTCGCTGGAAAGAACAATCTGACGGTTGGTATCATGCAGGGCATTAAATGTATGAAAGAACTCTTCCTGGCTGGCCTCCTTGTCTTCAAGAAAGTGTATATCGTCAACAAGCAGGACGTCATTGTTCCTGTAGCTCTCTTTAAAGGCAAAAATATTCTTATATCTTAGAGCGTTGATAAAATCGTTCAAGAATCTTTCGGCTGAAACATATTTTACAGTTTTATTGGGATGCAGCTGTATTGTATATTGTCCGATTGCATGAAGCAGGTGTGTTTTTCCAAGCCCTACACCACCATAGATAAAAAGAGGGTTATAGGTCTTTCCCGGCTTCTCGCTAACTGCAAGAGAAGCCGTGCAGGCAAATCTATTACTATTACCAACAATAAATGTATCAAAGGTATACTTTGTATTAAATGTGGAATTTTTTATTTTTTTGTTGGGAAAGTCAGAACTTTCAATAGATTCACCAATATATTCATCATAATACCTTTCTGTACTTTCTAAACTGTCTGGAGTTGCAACAATTTTTATTTTGCATGAGCCATTGATTACTTTTTTTATTGAATCAGATAGCAGGTTTGAATATCTTGATTCGAGCCATTCTTTGGCGAAAGAACTACCAACCGAAACAGTTAAACAGTTTTTTTTTAGAGACAGTGGTGTTATATGTTCAAACCAGGCCTTGTATGTAGGAAGATTAATCTTGTTTTTAATATCTTCTAGAGTATTTTTCCAAATGTTTTCTAGATCTGCCATAATACTCTAATATTAAATATTATTTGAATAATATTCAAGGTATTTCATACCTTTTTTGGATAATCTTCTTTTGCCGATACTGCTTGATGTTAAAAGTTTGTTTTTTTCTAAGTAAATTAACTCCCTATATGAAGATGAGAGACTAAAACCCAGCTCCCTGGCTATTGTTGAAGGTCCAGCCTCTCCCAATTCTAGAATTATAAAAAGAATTTTCTTTTGTCTGTCAGATAATATTTTACCGCTAAATTTATCAAGACTATCTGTTTGAGTCTTTTCCTCACCCTCGGTGTCGGAAGGCAGTTCAGCCGCCGGTTCGCTGCCTGAGCTCTGGACCTCTTCACCATCTTTAGTTAATCCTAATTTCAAGGATATTACCGTTCCCATTTTTATATTATCTTTAACGTCTATGGATCCTCCGGAAAAAGTGATTGTCTCTTTTATTATTGGAAAACCAGAACCAACTCCTCTTATATACTCTTTCATCTTGCTGGTGGCGGAGGTATACCCCGGAAGGAAAGCTTTTTCTTTATCTTCAATTCCCGGCCCCTGGTCTGTTACAATTATATGGTTTCCGCTGTCAAGAACGGTAATTATCACTTCTTTAAAATCTGCGTGTATCAAATTCTCTATTATCTCTTTTATTATAGTATAAGGAATCCTGCCACCAATTTCATGGGATAGATTATAAGTCTTCTCAGATGTTTCATTTATAAAATTATTAATATCATTAAAGTTGAGGTCAATAATCCTTGGAATGCTTCGCATATTATCATAAACAGCAATCCTAACGGGTATGTCCATTATATTTCTATTAGGGTTACCCGGACTAGAATTATTATTTAATTTAGTGCTGTCAGCAGACATGGTAAAAGTTGAATTTATTTAGTACTGTAAAAATATATTAAACACAGCAGATACTTTTCATTTTCTTTCCAACAGTTTTAAGTTTTCAACATATTAATAATAATATTTTAACCGAAAAAAAGCTACTAAATTATATGGTACATTTAATATGTTAAAACCTTTTGACATACAATATAGTGGTATTTTTTAAGTTTTCAACAGTTTTTTCAACAGGTGTGGAAAAGATTTTTAAATTTTGAAAAGCTTATAGAAAAGCACACTATACGAAATAGAAAAAAAATAAATTTTTCAGAGTAAGTTTTCAATAGAACAAGTGTTTGAAAAAACAAAAAGTCAAGAATGAAAAATTCCAAAGGGACTGGTAAAAAGTATGCAGAACTACAAATGCCCAACCTTGATATTAGTAAAATTAAAATGTATAATCTACTACTTAACCGAAAACAATAATATATAGGTTAGGTAAAAGATGAAAAGAACATTTCAGCCAAATGTTAGGAAAAGAAAAAAAATTCATGGTTTTAGAGCAAGGATGGAAACAAAAGCAGGCAGAGCTGTAATTGCCAGGAGAAGAAGAAAAGAGAGAAAGAAGCTTTCAGCTTAAAGAGTAAAAGGAAAGATTAAAATCAAGTTTGAAACACTTAAAAGAAGAATTGACTTCTCAAGAGTAATAAAAGAAGGTATATACAAGAAGGATAAATATTTAATAATATATCTACTTAAAAGAGCTGAATGTAATGGTGTGGTAAGAGTCGGTTTTGGAATAAGTAAAAAAATAGGTGGAGCTGTTATAAGAAATAAAATTAAAAGAGTTTTAAAGGAAGCTTTAAGAAAAGTTGATATAGAGATTTCTGAAAATTTGGATATTTTACTTATTGCCAGGAAGGAAATTGTCGCAGTTGATTTTTGGGAGATTAAAAAGATGCTGGAAAATAGTTTGACCGCATTCCTTACCAATTAGTCATGAGCAATAATTAATCTTCGGTTTTTAATTGTGAAAAGAATACTAATATTTTTAATTAAAGTTTATAAAAAATATATCTCACCTTTAGTGCCCAAGAGCTGCAGATTCTATCCCACCTGCTCTGAATATGCAATTGGAGCAATTTTTAAATACGGTGTATTAAAAGGTAGTATTAAATCTATGTATAGGATTTTAAGGTGCAATCCTTTAAGTAAAGGCGGGTATGATCCTGTAAAGTGAACGGAAAGGTTTATTAAATTGAATCAAATATTTCAATTATTAAGGCCGATACAGAATATTTTAGAGAAATTTATAATAGTGCCTATATACACGCATGTTATTGCAAACTATGGCATAGTAATAATACTCCTTACTATTATCGTGAGGATAGTATTAATTCCCCTTACAATAAGTCAGACCAAATCAATGGCAAAAATGCAGAAACTACAGCCGGAACTAAAAGAAATACAAAAGAAATATAAAGACGATAAACAAAAATTGCAGCAGGAGACCATGGAATTTTATAAGAAAAACAATGTTAATCCCCTGGCGGGATGTCTGCCGTTGATTTTTCAAATGCCTGTATTTTTTGCCTTATTTCAGGCGCTTAGAAACCCTTCTGAAATCGTAACAAATATATTGGGGAATTTCACTATAGATGGTGTCGCGAGCGGTATAAAAACAGGACTAGCAGGATTTTTACCTGCCGTGGAATTTACTATAATGGGCGCTGCCAACCCTAATTATAATTTTCTATGGATGGATTTAAACCAGAGGGATCCTTATTATATCCTGGTCATACTGATGGTTGCGACAATGTTTCTAACAACGAAGATGACAACAACTGATCCCAGGCAATCAAAGATTATGTATATAATGCCTGTAGTGTTTGGATTTATATCCTTTCAATTCCCATCAGGAATATTGGTATACTGGGTGACCTCAAATATCTGGGGTATTGGTCAGCAGTGGATTGTAAATAAAATTGTTACAAAGGAAAAAGTAAAAGAGGAATTAAGCCAGAAAGAAAAAAGCCTGGAAGGGGAGCAGGAGTTGAGTGAAGAAGAAAAGAAGTTAATTAGAAAGAAAATAAAGAAAAAGAAAAAAAAGAAAAAGTAAAACTTTTATTCAAGGAAGTGGTAGAAATGACTGAAGATAAAAGTATAAAAGATGCCATAGATTCATATGTTGAATCACTTGAAGAGGAGCAAAAAAGAAATAAATTAATAGAAAATAATTCTAAAAAAATAGAAAGCGGTACCGATGCAGAAATTAATGGTCTGGAGAAAATAAAACGGATTTTAAAAAAATCCATAGAATTAATATGCCTTGGTGAGGAAGTAAAAATTAATACGAATTCAAAGGAATTAAAGTTATCAGTTCATGGGGAGAATTTAGGGATTGCCATTGGAAGAGACGGAAAAAACATGCAGGCGCTGGAGTATATCATAAATCTAATAGGAAAAAGAAAAAAACTTCTTTGTAGAAATGTGACCATAGATATAAAAGATTATAGGAAGAAAAAAATTGAAAAGATAAAGAAAACAGCAGTTATTATGGCAAAAAAAGCAATCAGCGAGGGAAGAAAAATAGTTCTAAAACCAATGTGTGCGTACGAGAGAAAAATAATACATAACGCGCTTGCAAAATTTAAAGATGTGACTACGAGAAGCAGATACGAGGAACCAAATAGACGCATAATAATATATCCTATAAAGAGTAGCAAATAGCAGCTATATTTTAAACTGATAAAAAAATATAATAATGGCATACCGGTGCCATTTTTTTATTGGTTGGAGTTTTGAATAAATAAAAATATTAAATATAATTAGAATACGGAAAATTTATAGAGATTGTAGGAGAAAAAGTTAAAAATGGGAATAGAAAGCACGGGTACAATAGTAGCGATAGGGACAAGACCTGGCGAGGCAGCAATTGGCATTGTTAAGTTAAGCGGAGATAAGTCAATCTTTATTGCTGATAAAATATTTAGATCAAAAAGCAAAAAAAAACTTTCAGGGATTGATACATACAATATGCTTTATGGGCATATAATTGATAATGATGGGCATACTATAGACGAAGTAGTTGTAACTCTAATGAAAAAGCCGAAGTCATACACAAGAGAAGATGTTGTAGAAATAAATTGCCATGGTGGGATAATTGCTACAACTAAAGTGATGGAATTGTGTATTGAAAGTGGCGCTAGAATAGCAGATCCCGGGGAGTTTACAAAAAGAGCGTTTTTAAATGGTAGAATAGACCTTTCTCAGGCGGAAGCAGTTATTGATCTGGTAAGATCTAAGACAGAGCAGAGTTTGAAGATTGCAGCAAAAAATTTGCAGGGTAATGTAAAAAAAGAGATAAAAAGACTAAAAGAGATGATTCTTAATGTGCTGGTGCAGCTTGAAGCGTCGGTAGATTTTATTGAAGAGGATTTGGAAATTACACCCTATAAAAAACTTACTAAAAAGGTAAGGGAAATAAAAGCTGAAATGGAAGAATTGATCAGTGATGAGAAAAAAGGAGAAATCATAAAAAATGGTGTAAAAGCAGCAATTATAGGGAAAACCAATGTAGGGAAATCGAGTTTACTTAATTTACTTTCAAAAAAAGAAAAAGCAATAGTAACTTCCATACCTGGTACGACAAGGGATGCAGTGGAAGAAATATTATACGTAGAAGGAATACCCCTAATTCTTGTAGACACAGCCGGTATTAGGAAAACAAAGAGTGCTATAGAAAAAATAGGTGTAGACAGGAGTTTAAAACACATAAATGAGGCGGAATTGGTTTTACTAGTTTTGGATGGAAATAGAAGATTTGAAAAAATGGATTTGGAGATAATTAAAAAAATAGAAAGGAAAAAAACAATTTGCTGTATAAATAAATTAGATTTAAAACAAAATTTGGAAATAGAAAGGATTAGAAAATATTTTAATGAAAAATTTATTATAAAGATTTCTGCTCTAAAAGGAATAGGAATAAGAAAATTAGAGAACAAAATAAAAGCGTTAATAATGGATAACGGTGATCTTAATCTGGAAGAAAAAATAATTATTAACAGCAGGCATAAAAATATACTAAAAGAAGTAAGCAGTTTACTGGATAGTGCTGAAAAGGCAATGAAAGAAAAAATGTCAGAGGAATTCCCTTCTTACGATTTAAAAACAGCATATGGTTTATTAGGTGAAATATTAGGTGAAACAACAAGAGATGACATTTTAGATAAAATATTCAGTCAGTTTTGTATTGGCAAATAAATAATGTCAAAAAACAATATTGTAAGAATATTTGACGAAAATGTTTCACGTGAAACAAAATTATAAAATATTTAGTGATTGAAATGATTAAAAATGAAGGAAAATTTAACTATGATGTAATAGTTATAGGTGCCGGCCATGCAGGCTGCGAAGCAGCCCTGGCCTCTGCAAGAAATGGTGCAGGAACTCTTCTTATATCAATAAATATGGATAGCATAGCTCTTATGCCATATAGTAGTGCAGTGGGTGGTTTTGGGAGAGGGCAACTTATAAGAGAGATAGATGTTTTAGGTGGAGAGATTTCCAGAAATATTGATAAAAATTATATTCATATGAGAACAGCCACTAGTACAGAAGATCCAGCCATCGGAACTCTTGAGGGTGTGGTTGATAAGAGGAGATATTTTTTATCAATGAAAGAAGTCCTGGAGAACCAGAATAATTTGTATTTAAGGCAGGGGCTTGTAGTAGGTATAGAAGAAAGCAGAAAGAAATATAATTTATATACAAGTGATGGAATTGCTTACTGCTGCAAATCTATTGTTATATGCACCGGGACTTTCCTGGGAGCAAAAATATTTTGGGGGGGAAATGTAATTGAGGCAGGGAGACAGGGTGAGATATGTTCCAAAAAGCTTCTGGTTAGTTTAGAAAATTTAGGTTTTAAATTTGGCAGGTTAAAGAATTATACCGCTCCTCTAATAGATAGAAAATCAATTAATGTAAAAGTTTTAGAAAAACAATCATATGACAGGCATCCTCAAATGTTTTCATATGAAAATAATTTTGATGGGAGAAGACAGTTACATAGTTATATAACCAATACTGGTAAAGACTGTACCAGATATATTTTAAAAAGTATAAATAAAAAAGCAGCCAGTAGTTGCCAGATTAAATCAGAAACAACAGAGGACTGCTTTCCGATTGAGGATAAAGTTTTAAAGTTTGAAGATAAAAAAGGTTATATGATTTCTATACAGCCAGTAGGCAGGGATACAAATGAAGTATACCTGAAGGGGCTTGAAACTGCATTATCCGAAGAAATACAGGTTGGAATGTTAAAAAAAATTAAAGGTCTTAAGGGTGCAGAAATAACAAGGCCTGGCTATGGTGTAGAGTATAAATATTTATTGCCCTTTCAATTAACCGGTAACCTGGAAAGTAAAAAATTTAAAGGGATTTTTTTTGCCGGTCATATAAATGGAACAAATGGTTACGAAGAATCTGCAGCACAGGGAATAGTTGCTGGACTGGCTGCTTCTAGAAAGTCAAAAAATCTTGATAGTATTATTATAAGAAGAGAAGATGGATACATAGGCGTTCTTGTTAGCGATTTGGTAGTTAAGGGTGTAAATGAACCATACAGGATGTTAGTCTCTAGAAATGAATATAGTTTTTACCACAGACATGATAATGCTGATATAAGGATGCTAAAATTTTTAGAAAAATTAGGAAATAAAGATAAGGCAATAAAAATCATAAAAAAATATAAAAAAACAGGGATCAATGTTTCACGTGAAACATAAAATCATTTATTGTATAGGTTAAGGAAGCAAAAGTAATATGGATTATGACGTAATAGTTGTGGGTGCCGGACATGCGGGCTGTGAAGCAGCCCTGGCATCAGCAAGATTAGGATTAAAAACTCTAGTTTTAACCATTAATGTGGATAAAATTGCTTTAATGCCCTGCAACCCATCAATAGGTGGATTGGGGAAAAGTCAGCTTGTTAGAGAATTAGATGCAATTGGCGGACAGATGGCAAAGACTACTAATAAAACTCTAATACAGATTAAAATTCTAAACATAAGAAAAGGTCCAGCAGTCCAGGCTCTCAGAGCTCAAATAGATAAAAAGGAGTATGAAATCGAAATGAAGAGAGTCCTTGAGAATACTAAAAATTTAACTTTAAGGCAGGGTACAGTGGATAAAATATTGGTAAAGAATGGTGCTGCAGTTAGTGTAGGGATAGAAAGTGGTCTATTATTTGGCGGGAAAGCGGTAATAATAACCACAGGCACTTTTTTACGGGGAAGAATAATCATTGGTGAAAAGGATTATCCAGCCGGGCGTATGGGTGAGTATCCTGCAATAAATTTAACAAAAAATTTAATCAGTCTTGGTTTCAATATAGATAGATTTCAAACAGCAACTCCTCCAAGGGTCGATAAAAAAACAGTAAACTTTTCAAAAACAGAGGTGCAGTATGGAGATAAGCAACCCTTAAGCTTTTCTTTTTGGGACGAGGAGAAGATTTATGAAAGCATTAAGTGTCATTTGACCTATACTAATGAAAAAACTCATAGAATCATTGCGGAAAACATAGAAAAATCTCCTATAAAGTCCGGGATGGTTGATACACATGGTCCAAGACACTGTCCATCTATTGATAGAAAAGTAATTAATTTCCCCGAAAAGAAAAGGCATCCGGTTTTTATTGAGCCTGAGGGTACTTATACTAACGAAATGTATCTCCAGGGGCTTACTACCAGTATGCCTGTGATAATACAGCAGAAGATAATAAATACTGTAGAGGGACTGGAAAACGCAAGGATAATAAGACCGGGTTACGCCGTAGAATATGACTATATAATTCCCAGTCAATTGAATTTTACTCTGGAATCAAAAATAATAGAGAATTTATATTTTGCAGGTCAGATAAATGGCACTTCAGGGTATGAGGAAGCAGCCGCTCAGGGTTTTATTGCAGGAGTAAATGCAGCGCTGAAAATAACCAGTGAGCCGCCATTAATACTAACCAGGGATAATAGTTACATAGGAGTTTTAATAGATGACCTTATTACTAAAGATCTTATGGAGCCTTATAGGATGTATACTTCAAGAGCAGAATATAGACTGGTGTTGCGCTCTGATAATGCTGATATAAGATTAAGTAAATTTGGGAATGATATTGGGCTCATAACTAATGAGCAGTACAGGAGGGTAGTCAAAAGAGAGAAAGAAATTGATAGATTAATATCTAAACTGAAAGCCAGCAGTTTAAATCCTGACAGGGGTAATAATATTATTCTGGAAAAAATGGGTACGAAACCCATTGACACTCCTTTAAGCATATACAAGCTTTTAAAAAGACCCGAGGTTAGTATCTCTGATGTAATAGATTTTACCGGTGATAAAAGAAATAATTATGATAGAAAAATTTTAAAACAGGTAGAAATTAAAATAAAATATGAAGGTTATATAAATAGGCAATTAAGCGAAATTAAGAAATTAGAGAGCCTGGAAAAATATTATCTTAAACGGGATTTGAATTATTTTAAAATAGTTGGGCTGACTTATGAAGCACAAGAGAAGCTTACAAAAATTAAACCGAATACTCTGGGGCAGGCTTCAAGAATTGCGGGGATATCGCCTGCGGATATATCAATACTCATGTTGAACCTAAAAGGGAAATTAAAAGCAGGGATTTAAATTTGGATATTGATAACATATTAAAATTATCGCTAAAAGAGCTTGGTATTAATTTTTCTAAAGCTCAGTTCAGTCTTGTAAAAGAGTATCTGAATTTAGTTTATAAGCATAATAAAAAATTTAATCTTATTGGCACGAAGGATAAGGAGGGGATACTTATAAGGCATATCCTGGACTCTATTTCAATATTGAAATATAAAAAATATCTTTTCTATAATACAGATAATGTAGAAAAAGTACTCGATGTGGGAACAGGTGCAGGATTACCCGGGGTAATGCTTTCTATTTTTTTAAGTAATAAGTTATTTTACCTGCTGGATAAAACATTAAAGAAAATTAATTTCTTAAATCTATTGGTTAAAGAGCTAAAACTAGAAAATATCAGGATAATTAGAGGAAGAGCCGAAGAACTGGCAAAAGAAAATTTATACAGGGAAAATTTTGATATTGTTTTAGCAAGAGCTGTCGCAAGTTTTAATATTCTTAGTGAATTAATAATTCCATTTTGCAGAATAAATGGTAAAATTATATTCTATAAGAGTAAAAAAATATTTAATGAACTGACGGCCAATAGGGAAGTTATCACAAAGTTAGGGGGGAAGGTAGATAATTTGTTAGAAGTCAAGGTTCCATATCTGGATGAGTACAGGGCTTTTCTAATAATCAAAAAGGCTAAAAAGTCTCCGGATATATACCCCCGGAATTTCAAAAAAATAAAAACCCAACCTCTGTAAGAGAGACATCGTTTTAATATATGCTAATGTGCAATAGATTAAATGTATAAATGAGGAGTGAAGCAGTTTAATAAATGAAGTTTTTAGATATGATACTTAAAAATAAGAAAACTGATGAATTCTCCAGTAAAAAACATCTGGAAAGGATAATTGCAATTACAAACCAAAAGGGAGGAGTAGGGAAAAGCACCACCGCAGTAAATGTTTCAGCTTATTTAAGCTCTTACGGTTACAGAACATTACTTATAGATCTTGACCCGCAAAGTAATTCAACAAGCGGACTGGGTAAAAATCCAATGGATGTTAAGCAGTCAATTTATGATATTCTTATCAATGACAGGGAACCCGATGAAATAATATTAGATACTTCATATAAAAACCTCAAGATTCTTCCATCTTCCGTACAGCTTGCTGGAGCAGAAGTAGAATTAGTTTTAAGTTTGAAAAGAGAGTTTAGATTAAAGGAAGCAGTAAGTAAAATTGAAAAGAATTATGATTTTATTTTGATTGACTGCCCCCCGGCACTGGGGCTTTTAACCATTAATGCGCTGACAGCAGCAAAGGAAGTTATTATACCAATACAATGTGAATACTATGCTCTAGAAGGGCTTGGTCAGCTTTTAAGTACCATAAACCTGGTTAAAAAGAATTTAAATGATGAATTGAAAATAAAAGGAGCCATAATGACCATGTATGATCCAAGGATAAAGCTAGCCGGGCAGGTAATTGAGGAAGTTAGAAATTATTTTTCAGAAAAAGTATACAAAACGGTTATTCCTAGAAATGTAAGGCTCAGCGAAGCGCCAAGTTATGGTAAACCTATAATGGAGTATGATCCTGATTGTAAGGGGGCAGAAGCTTACAGTAATTTTACAAAGGAAGTGATAGATAATGACTAGAAGGGGTTTAGGCAGAGGGCTTGGCGCATTAATTCCAAGCATAGACAGGCCTTCTGAAAGTGAATCAAATGCAATTGTTGAGTTGCCATTAGATAAAATTATTCCAAACAAAAATCAGCCGAGGAACAGATTTAATGAGGAGTCACTGGCCGGGCTTGCTGAATCAATAAAGGAATTTGGAGTTATCCAGCCCATAGTGGTCAGAAGACTGGATGGGGAAGAAAAGTATGAAATTGTTACTGGCGAAAGAAGGTATAGGGCTATTAAAAAAATTGGTATTAATACCATCCCCTCTATTGTGGTTAAGGATGTTGATGACATATCTTCACTGGAAATGGCTCTTATTGAAAATCTTCATAGAGATGATTTAAAACCCATGGAAAAGGCTTATACATTTAAACAACTCATAGATGAATTTAAAATTACCCATGAACAGCTTTCAAAAAGGATTGGCAAAAGTAGAGTCTCAATAACCAACTCGCTAAGACTGCTTTCCCTTCCCCCGGAAGTTCAAAAATTGATAGATGAAGAAAAAATAAGCGAGGGGCATGCCAGGTCAATACTTGCAATAGAAGGAAAAGAGGAAAAGGTAAAAATTGCAAACCTTATTGTTAAGGATGGGCTGAGCGTAAGAGATGAGGAAAGAATAGCAGGTAAGAAGAGAGAGTCTGCTGGAGACAAAGAAGCTAAAAAAGTCCTACAGCCCAGCAAACTCCCGGAAATATCACAGAGAATGTCCGAGTATCTTAGTGCTCCTGTGAAAATAACAATGGGCAGAAAAAAGGGAAAGATCGTAATAGAATTTGGATCCATAAGAGATTTGGAAAGAATAGTAGGTAAAATAGTTGAATAGAAAACCAGATTGGCTTAAGAGAAAGATCAGCCTGAATAGTTTGAATATTAATCAGGTCAGAAACCTCATTTACAGCTCACATCTAAATACTGTTTGCCAGAGCGCGAAGTGTCCAAATATTTTTGAATGTTTTGGTAAAAAAACTGCAACCTTTATGCTAATGGGAAATATCTGCACCCGGAATTGCGGTTTTTGTGGTATAAAATCCGGGAAACCTGAAATATTAGATGAGGATGAACCTTCCAGGGTTGCAAATGCGGTAAAAGAAATGGGATTGAAATATGTAGTTATTACTTCGGTAACCAGGGATGATCTGCCCGATGGCGGGGTTTCTCATTTTGCAAAGACTGTAAGTGAAATAAACAGGCTAAATTTGGAGTTAAGAATAGAGTGCCTGATCCCTGATTTTAAAGGAAATGTTAATAATCTGGAAATCCTTCTTGCGGAGGACCTGGATGTATTGAATCACAATATGGAGACGGTTAAAAAAAATTTTAGTAAAGTTAGAAAATATGCAGATTATGAAACTTCACTTAATATATTAAAATCAGCTAAATCATTAAAGCCAGATATTTATACAAAATCAGGGTTTATGCTGGGTTTAGGAGAGAACAGAGAAGAAATAGTGGGATTACTATCAGACTTAAAAGAGGGGGATTGCGATATTGTTACCATAGGCCAATATCTTAGACCTTCGGGGTCAAATCTTCCGGTAAAGAAATATTATAGACCCGAAGAATTTGAAAGCATAAAAGAAATAGCAGAGAGTTTTAATTTTAAAGCTGTTGCCAGCGGGATATTTGTAAGATCTTCTTATGGTGCGGGTATTATACTGGACGGAATTTTAAATAAAAAAAATAATAATTTATGATTTAAATTGTAAATAGCTTAATTATAAGAATCTACTGAATGTTGCCAAACATTATGTATTCTGCCAGAAGATAAATATTTATGTATTTTTGTTTTGTAGAAAAAAGATTTAATTGGTGATATATTTTTTTGATTTTTGAAGTGAAGGAGGAGAATAGAATGATAGAGGCATATATATTGATGAAATCTGAACTTGGCGAGCAAAGTGAAGTTTACACTAAAATTTTAAAAATAAAAGGTGTAAAATCTGCAAATACTGTAATAGGCCCATATGACCTCATTATATTTATTGAAAGTGCGGATTTGAATGCATTGGGGAAAACAGTAATTTCAAAAATCCAGAATTTAAAAGGTGTTAAGGACACCACGACTTGTGTAGTGATAGAACCAATATAGAATTACTATAAGTAAAATAATTTTGTAATTTTTTAATATATGGTAGTATGTTTTAAGGTTGTAATAAAAGGTAAAATAAAAAAAAGATTAATATGGAGGTATAAAAATGAAGTTTGTTCCTAAAATAATTATTGGGGTAGTGATATTCATTGTAGTATTAATACTGGTTTTAAACGTTTTTGTTATAGTCCAGGCTGGGAATGTAAGGGTGCTTACCCAGTTTGGTAGAACTGTGGGGGTCACCTTTACTCCTGGATTACATATAAAAGCACCATTTATACAGAATACGGTAAATTATTCCACCAGGCAGGTAACTTACGAAACAAGTGATTTCCCGGAAACCAGCCGGTCTAATTATCCTGATTTTACGGTTGATACAACTTCTTTAGACGGACAGCAGATACAATTAAAGTATACCATCAGGTTTTCTATTGACGCTAAACAAGCTGAATGGATATTGAATAATATTGGTACCATGGATAATCTTGTAGAAAAAGTGGTTAAAACGGAGGCAAGATCTTTATCCAGGAATATACCTAAAAAATATACTGCTGCTCAGCTTTACTCGGAACAGGTATTCGATGTTCAGGACGAGATAAGTGAGACTTTAAGACCCGTATTCGAAAAAAATGGAATAATTTTAGATGAATTTTTACTCAGGAAAATTGAATTTACTGAAGAGTATTTTAATATCCTGGAGGAAAAGCAAATTGCAGAGGAAAGGATTGTAGTAGAGCAAAATATCCTGGCACAGGAAAGAATTAAAAAAGAGCAGGCAATTGTCCAAGCTGAAGCAGAAGCGAAGCAAATTGAAATTAAAGGTGAAGCTCTTAAGAAATATCCACAGATAATACAGTTAGAGTTTATCCAAAAACTTTCTCCTAATATAGCCTGGGGAATACTTCCAGAAGAAGGAATAATACCATTTCTTGATATAGGTAAACAATTTAGTGACGATACACAATTTACTCCTGAGGTAGAGACACCAGAGGGGGAAAGTGAGTAATAGGTGCACTTTACTTGAGAAAAATATCATCCTTATTTAAAATATTTTTTTATCTCAATAAACTGGTATTTGAATAAAACAGAAAATTAAAGTTTTATTCTACACAAATTGCTTATCTGGCTGATGTTATTCTTCACCATCATGAGTGGTGGGATGGAACCGGCTATCCACAGGGATTAAAAGGAGAGCAAATTCCAATTACTTCTAGAATCATATCCATTGTGGATGCTTACGATGTTATGAGAAATGGCAGACCTTATAAGAGAAAAATGAGTAAGGATGAAGCTATTATGGAATTAAGGAGGTTTAGCGGACAGCAATTTGATCCAGAATTAGTTGAAATTTTCATTGATAAAGTTTTGATTGATGAAAAAAGTGGCGGTTAGATTATAGCTAAATTATTGTTAAAATGATAATCCTTAAAGAAGAAAGTGTTATTCTATGGTATAATTTAACCGTATTAGAAGGTCAACAATACACAAAGGTGGTGTATAAAAATGGCCAGGATCTCTATAAAAAATGTTACCAAATACTACGGCAAAGATCTCATACTCAACAATATTTCTCTAGATATAAAAGATAAGGAGTTCTTTTGCATAACAGGTCCTTCTGGTGGTGGTAAAACTACTCTTTTAAAAATTGTAGCTGGCCTGGATACAAATCATACAGGAAGAGTATACATGGATGATGTTGACATAACTTATTTAAGCCCAGCGGAGAGAAATATTGCTATGGTCTTTCAGGAATATGCTCTGTATCCGAATCTAATGGCAAAAGAAAATATATTGTTTCCACTACGAATAAAAAAATATTCAAATGAAAGAGTTGCTCAAAAATTGAAATCAACCGTAGAACAAATTGATATTGGAATAGAAAGATACCTTAATTTTTATCCTAAGGAGTTATCTGCAGGCCATAAACAGAGAGTGGCTACTGGAAGAGCAATAATCAGGGATAATCCCAATGTTTTTCTATTGGATGAACCACTAAGCAATCTGGATGCTAAAATAAGAATGAATACCAGGACCTATCTTAAAAGGCTGGTTACAGAGATTAAATCTACTACTATTTATGTAACTTCTGACAGTAGTGAAGCGATGGCTCTGGCGGACAGGATTGCAGTGCTTGATAAAGGCGGGTTTATTCAAATAGATAGCCCATTTGATATATATTTTCATCCTAAAAATATGCTGGTTGCGGATTTTTTTGGTATTTTAGGTATGAATTTTATCCGGGGAAAGATAAAGGATAATAAATTTATTTTTGATAAGTGCAGATTTGATATTCCATCTTATATAAATAAAGATACTATAAAAGAAATAGCTAAGGAAGAATTAGTTCTTGGTATAAGACCTGAAGATGTGGGTTTTTCTACTGTTTATGCTAAAAACAAAGTTATGGCGAAGGTTGATTTAATTCAAAAATTCCCTCCAAGAGCAAATATAAGATGCCAGGTTAATGGTAGTATTATAAATGTGGTTAACTTCATAAAGAATATAGGCAGTATCATGGCGGGTATGAATTTATATTTAGATTTTGCTAAGAGTAAAACTCACTTATTTTATTTGAATAGTGGTGATCTGGTTTCCTAATTTAAATATATTACTTTAATAAATTACGAATCTTATAATACTGACAGATAAGAATCCAGCTCATACTTGGAAACATGGGTTC
>JACKQG010001971.1_pt1 | contig 27546 bp, 23 predicted proteins | sample 8237621 | NCBI WGS metagenome assembly JACKQG01 (sample SAMN15677084, study PRJNA649215) | marine metagenome | biome: marine; feature: Black Sea; material: saline water; isolation source: suspended particulate matter (SPM) from the Black Sea western gyre | collected 2013-06-09/2013-06-10 | depth... | reverse complement strand
AAATTCATCCATAACAACCTCTTCTTCAGTTGCATCTTGAGCAAATGAAATAGGTGCGAGAATGAGAATCAATACTAGGGCGAAAGGTGTGTATTTCATGGGTGCGTCTCCATTGGTGCACCCAATAACCATCAACGGCTTGGGGGCGCTATAGAGAGTTCATATCGGCGGTCTCCTGCCGAAATGATGACTGTACGCCCTGATAAACCCGTTAATCGCAGTGGATCTGGTACGTCTTGAACGATGACAACCTGACCAAGTTTAATAACGCGGCCATTTATTACGGCCATTTCACCCATAGTTGCTTCAAGCGTAAGGCCAGCGACGAGTTCCTGCTCCGCCTTTATATTCGTATTGGCATATTGCGGGCGCTTATTATCGGTCGAATCAGAGGTAGTAGGAAAAGCAACACTGCTCATCGAGAATGGATTATTCGCTGGATACGTTTCAAGGGTAACAGGTAGCACCAATCTTTTAACCGTAGCAAGAGTTTCAGTACTCACTTCAATTTCAGGGGCTGCAACTGCTGTTCTTGGAGGACGAGCGATGACTATTATTCTCGCCCAAAGAAGCAGGCCTACCATAAGTAAAGCACAAAACAAACCAAACCTTCTTCGATCCGCTATCAGGCGTTGCCATGTTAATCGCATTTTTTTATTCATTGGTCACCTCTGGTGTTGTCGTACATCGCATGTAAGCCAATCGCTGCTTCGAGGATGGGCATTTCGCTTTCACTTTGGTCTTGCCCAGCGCTTATATGCAACGAAGAAACTCTGATGAGTCTTTGCATTGATTCAACCTTTTGAATAACAGAAAAAATAGAATCAAAATCAGCGTGCAGTGTCACAGCGAGTGGTTGGACTTGAAAGCCATCATCTTGCTGAAAATGAGCTGCCGCTGCTCCAGCAGTGAAACTTTGATCATGTACATATTGCCCGTCAACCTCTAAAGACAATGCTTTCACTATTTGTGCTGTATCGGGTGCATGTGGTACAGATTTATATTCCGACTGCACTTGCGTTTGCAAAGCTTTTAAGTCTTGGTGCATCTTTTCTACCTCGACACGCCGACGTTCAAGTTGCTCTATTCTGTCTTCTAGTGCAAGAGCACTAACTGATGCATTGTTTGCGCTTTGATAGTTTGGCACAATAAAAAAACAAACAAACAAAACAGTTAACACAAATGCCCCAAACAACATCCAACGTTCTCGTGATGCAGTCATTCGCCACCTCCAACAACAACCAACCGAGATACATCCCAGTTATTATCTAAATCAATAAGAAAACTAATCCTAAATTCTCGCGCACGCATGTTATGAACCGTTCGTGATTTACTGTAATCCATACGAACAGAGCTAAAGGGTTCTTGCGTTTGTAACCCCGTTACCAGTGAGGCAATAATTTCATCAGATGTTGCAAATCCTGCGATTCTCCCACTGATTGCACTGCCCTCTTCGGTTTGCACAACGTCAAGGTCAAAGTCTTCAAGCGTCATTGACGCTGGAAGCATATTACTGATTGTTGCAACGATGTCACCCATAGCAAACACCACTTTTTCTTTGTTGTACCTATCCACAAATGCTTCAAGGTTTGCTTTTTTTAGCTCCATCGATGTTGCATCAACTTCAAGTTCAATCGCACTATTTGCACGTGACTGGGCAATTACGAATTTTTCTACTGCTGAATTCATCGAAAGCCGAGAATGTGTTGCCACTGCCGCAACAGTACATAGCGTAATAATTATTGCTACAGCGACACGATTACCTCTTGCCTTATTTCTGCTTCGTTCTACATATTGTTCCGGCAATAAATTCATGCTGCTTCCTTTTTGGTCACTTCACTTCTTCGTCGCTGCAATTGCGATTGCATACTTGCCAAGCTTGCACCAAGAGCAATATGCCAACCATTCGTGTTTGTAATTGTGCTTGGCAGCGCATGTATGTGGGGGATGTCTTGATCCGCAGTAATTTCTTGACTGCACGACATGGATAACACTTCAGCTAAATGCACGTTCCACCCAGCGCTTCCGGTGACAATTAGGTTTGTAGATAGCGGACCTCGATTCGTAACGCCGTAGTGGCGGATACATTTCATAGCATCCGTTGCGATCGATTCGTGCGTTGCGCGCGTTGCATCCCGAACAGCTTTCGTAATTTCTTCTACGCTAGTATCAAACTGCGTTGGCATAAGCATGCGTTTCGCTTGCTCGGTTGTTACATTTGTATGCGATGCGATTGCATCAATGAGTTGGACGCCACTATGATTGAGGTGTTTATAAAAAACGACAGAATCTCCTGCAAGAACCATGAACGCTGAATCATGTAATCCAAAATCTAGTACTGACCTTACTTTTTCTTGGTCGCCTTGCCTTCGGTGAAGCATGCTTAGCGTTCTTGCAACCGATATGCATTGTGGCTCAATAGTTGTAGGTCTAAGGCCAGCTGCGTAGAGTGGTTCTAAATACCCAGACAGCGACTGCTGATCGATTGCAATTGCAAGTACATCGCCACCGGTGCCAACTGGTATAGCATCGATTTGAAGTGCAGATCTCTCTAGACCTAACCGGTCAACCATTTCCCAGGCTGTGGCCTCTTTGAGTTCTTGTCTATTCATATTTGGCAAACGTAGAACTTGATGATGCGCAATGGATGGTGGTAGGGAGAGCGCACAATCTGTTCCAGTAATGCCCGCTCGATTAATACTCGATTGCCAGTCTTGAGCAGAAAGATTTCGAGGGTCCGCATCGATTCGTGCAACATGTGCATGTGCATATTCGCGTTGCTTCCACCCGCATTGACCAATCGTGACACCACCATCGTAGAAAGCTATCCCGATTTGTCCCTTTGTTTGCTTTTTAGAAAACATTAAGGGCTACCAACCTTTAAGACCGTTACTTTTCCCGTAAGTGGAGCGAGGTCCACTTGCCAAGCGTGCTCGCCACTTTGGAGTACGAAACTACCACCTGTGCTCGGCGAACCATCGGGCGCAATAATACCTCCCGTTTGATCGAAAATTACGCTTGGGTTTACTCCATCAAACAATGGTGAGTCTATTGCAATGTGTTTAAACCGACTGTCTTGCGTAAAATCAATATAGGAGTTTTGATGTTGCCCTTGTGACTCAGATACATCTTCTGCATACTGTGCTGTTGCTGCGTCGTAAGGAGTTGAAAGCTCGCTGCTTTCGAGAATTTCAATACACCAGCCGGAACCATCTGAAAAGAAGTGGATTCGGCGAAACTCTTGGTTTGCAACTGCGTCCATTTGTGCAGCAAGAATATCTGTCACCGCAAGCCGAGTTGCGGATTGCCCTGAGGCTGACGCACCTGAACTTGCTTGGGGCACTACCATGACCGTAGCGATTGCCAAGATTGCGACAGTCGTAAGCAACTCGATTAGAGTCCATCCGTTTCTGGATTGAGGAGATTTAGATGTACGTTGAATCTGCATCGTTCTTTATGGACCCAAAAAGGGTCACAGGTTTGCATCGGGCTAATACTTGACCAACACAAGCGCATCCATGAATTTCTCGCGCTTCTACCCTTTGGGTTGCGTTATAGGACGTTCATTTCAGCTTTCAAAGTGACCGTCACCAATCCCTACAAAAAAGAGCGGGGCAGATGACCTCCATCATCTGCCCCGCTGGGGGTTACATACTTCCCGAGGCGAGAAGGAAAAGAGTTTTATTCATCAAAGAGGAAAGAAGCCTCAGAATCATCACCTGCAAAGAGCCCTTTTGTTGTATTCGTTGCGCTCTTATCTTTCCAAACCCAAGCAACACCATCTGCTGCTGCTGCCGCTATAGATCCAGATGTTGCGGATTCAGTAAGTGGATTTTTGGGTTCTACCATAAGATAGTTACCTTCGATCATATCGTCCCAGCCAGCCGTGAGCAGGTCAGGATCTGACCCTACCTGAGCGCGATACAGTTCAATCTGTCCTCGGAGGGTTTGCAGTTGGCTTCGAACAGCTGCATCGTTGGCATCTTCAGATGCGTTCGTAAATTGCGGTACGACGACTGCTGCCAAAATTCCCAGAATGACGACGACAATCAGGATTTCAATCAGTGTAAATCCGCGTCGAATGATGTTTGTGTTTGTTGGTGTAATTGTGTTCATACGATTGTTCCCTGTAAATGCAATCAGACATGGATTGCGTGGGGTGGGGTGATTCGATCAAGATCACGGCGATCTCGAACCTCGGGATCCTGCTGCCATCCAAGCGGCAAGATTGCAGCGACTCATCCTCTTGCCATGCTCTTCCGGATGGCAAAAGGCGTTGCTGCATAGCAATCATCGGGGTCAGAAGTAGGTAAAATGAGTCAAATAATTGCTGCAATGTAGAGAAGCAGTCATAACCCAACTTCCTTTCCCATTTTCTCAATTGAGTACACTTCCCACATGCCATCCCTACGAATTAGACCATTTCATGCTGTCCACCCCACTACTTCAGACGCTACTCGCGTTGCATCCGTACCGTATGACGTTGTAAACCGAGATGAAGCTGCGGAAATTGGGAAGCAAAACGAGGACAGTTTCATGCATGTCGTCCGAAGTGAAATTGATTTAGACCCATCAATTTCACCGTACGATGGTGCTGTCTACGCCAAGGCGAATGAAAATTACAGGAGGTTGCGTGACATCGGCGCGCTTGTTCAAGACAAAGACCCCGCCCTTTACTTGTATCGCCAGTGTATGGGTGACCATCAACAAGTTGGTCTTGTTGCATGTTGTCACGTGGACGATTACAACGATAATGTAATACGCAAACACGAAAATACTCGGCAAGTCAAAGAAGACGATAGAACGAACCATGTTCTTGGCATTCATGCAAATTCCGGCCCAGTCTTTCTCACGTATAAGGGCAAGGAAGAACTGAACACCATAATTGATGATGAAATGAATAAACGACCGTTGTTTCATTTCGTTGCAGATGATGGTGTTATGCACACAGGATGGCGAGTAGAACACGAAGATGCAATATTAAATGCGTGCAAAGCAATTGACGTTGCGTATGTCGCAGATGGACACCACCGTAGTGCGAGCGCTGCACGGGCTGCTGTTTCGCTCAAAGAGAATAATCCAGAACACGATGGCAGCGAAGAATACAATTGGTTTCTCACTGTTTTGTTTCCAGCCGAGCAACTCAACATCCTTCCATACAATCGAGTTGTCGCAGACCTTCAAGGTAATACACCCGAAGAAATCATGCAAAAACTCCAAGTCATTGGCGACTTCGTAAAAACTGAATCGCCTACTCCAAGCGCCTCTGGCTCTTGCTGCGTCTACTTCGGCGTGGCGTATGGTTGGTATACGTTCCATTTTCGAGATATTGATTATTCAAATCCAATTGCTTCGCTTGATGTCGATTTACTCCAACAACGAATACTTGCACCGCTCCTTGGAATAGGCGATCCACGAAGCGACACGCGGATTGATTTCATTGGAGGCATCCGCGGTACAGACGCACTTGAAAAACGAGTTGACTCTGGTGCAGCCGCAGTTGCATTCTCGATGTATCACACAACTATTGAACAACTTCTCGAGGTAGCAGATGCAGGTCTCATCATGCCACCAAAATCAACGTGGTTTGAACCCAAATTGCGAAGCGGTTTATTTGTGCATGAATTGCACTAATGGGTAGCAGCGAAAGACTCTAAAAATTCCGCAAAACGGGCGCAACCATCTTCTGGGAACGCGTTATAAATTGACGATCGCAATCCACCAAGGTCACGATGCCCTTTTAAACCAGACATCCCTAGTTTTGCAGATTCTTCCAAAAAAGAGGCGTCTAATTCTGGAGAACGTGTTTTGAATGCAATATTCATCCGTGATCGACAACACTCTCTTGCGAAGGTCGTATAAAAATCGCTGTTTGAGTCAAGGGCATGATAAATCATTCCAGCCTTTCGCTCGTTACGCAATTCCATTTCTCGCAATCCACCTTCAGCTAAAATCCATTTGAAGACTTGTCCCATCAAGTAAATGCCAAATGTTGGAGGAGTATTCAAACGAGATCCCTTTGCGGCAATTGCACTGTAATCCAGTGTGGAGGGCAAACCAGACGGGCAAGCATCAAGCAGAGTCTTCTTGATTACTACAAGCACCGTGCCCGAGGGACCGAGGTTTTTTTGTGCACCTGCATACACCATGTCATGGTTTTTCCAGTTGATTGCACGCGAAAATATATCTGAGCTCATGTCACAAATCATCGGGGCGTTGCTTGTTGGTGCGTTTGCAAAGCGCGTTCCGTATATCGTGTTATTTGAGCAATAATGCATATACGAAGCACCGTCAATCGCATCAATTTCATTGTCTTGGGGACAGTGGTCGTAGTTGCACGTTGAACCATCGAAAGCAACATGCACATTGCCAATCTTTTTCGCTTCTTTTATTGCCTTGGTAGTCCATACTCCAGTATCAAGATAATTCGCAGTTTGTCCATCGCCTATAAAATTCATTGCAAGCATAGCAAACTGAAGAGACGCGCCACCTTGCAAAAAGAGAATTTCAAATTCATCAGGAATATTGCCAACCTTCCTGCAATCTTCTACAGTTTCTTGGAGCACAGTATCAAAGACAGGCCCTCGATGGCTGTGTTCGCAAATTCCAATACCACTACCATCTATATTCCATAGGTCGGTTTGTGCTTGACGCAAAACCGGTTCTGGTAAAGTTGCAGGGCCCGCCGAAAAGTTTAGAATTCTGTCGCCTGTTGTCGTTGTCATGGTATCTCTTTACGGTTCAATGGTAGAAACTGTGACAGACAATACGTTATTGTTGTCACGTATTTTTTCAATTTGTTCACGCGTTGGCATTTCGTCAAGTTGGATTCGAGCACATGCTGCTTGTGCACCTTCGTAGATAATGTTCTCCATTTCTTCTACGTTCACTCCAGAATGACTAATTGATTCGAAAATATGCGCCAAAACTCCTGGAATATTTAAATGGCGTACAGAAATCAGCGCTTTGGCTGGTGTAGACTTTGCCCTGTTCACGCCATTTAGAACTTCGCCAGAAGTAACGTAAGTTTCGATTATTCGTACTGCTTCCATAGCAATTGCATCTTGCGCCTGCATTGTTGAAGCACCTACGTGGTGTGTCCCATACGCAACTGGACTTTGTACGATCTCGGGAGTAAATTCAGCCTCTCCAGAAGAAGGTTCGCCTTTGTACACATCTAGACCGACGCACAATCCCTTCTCTTGGGTTGCAGCAATGAGCGCCTGCTCATCGATAATATCGCCGCGACTTGTGTTTATGAGTATTGCTCCATCTTGCATCGTATCTAGGAACAATTCGTCAATAATGTTTTTCGTCTCTGGTGTCGAAGCGAGATGAATCGTGACTACATCAGACATTTTCGCCAAATTCAATAAACTATCACATCGATGTATTCCGAGTTCTGCTGCACTTTCATCAGTAAGAGATCTCGACCACGCAATAATATTCATTCCAAAGGCTGCGCCGCGCTGGATTACTTCTTTTCCAATCCCGCCAAGACCAATTACGCCTAATGTACGTCCGTGTAATCCGTTTGCCTTGGCGTACTCTTTCTTATTCCATTTCCCATTGCGCAAATCAGTAACTTGATCTGGCACCTTTCTATCGCATGACAAAATGAGAGCCCATGTCAGTTCTGCGACTGCAATTGCGTTTTTATTTGGACAGTTAGCTACAAAAATTCCTCTTTTGGAAGCCGCTTCTACATCTATGGTGTCGTACCCAGCCCCTGCGCGAATCACTACGCTAAGGTTTTCTGATGCATCGAGCATTTGAGCCGTTATTTTTGTTGAGCGAACAACGAGTATATCTGGGTTTGTATTTGCGATAGCTTCGACCAGTGCGTCGTCTTTAAGTGATGGGTCAAGAATTACTTCGCATCCCAAAGATTCAAGCGCTTCAAGTCCCCTTGGACGAAAAGAATCTGCCAATAGCACCACCGCCAACTGGGGGTCGCTCAGCGAATCGCGAGTTGCATTTTCCAATGTTTGATTTGACATCCCCGTATTTTAACAATTCAAGCGCAAAGTTTCAGCGCTAATTTTGTTGCAGCGTCGCGGATGAGAATTACAACATCTTGAAAGCCGTCTTCACCACCATAATAAGGGTCTGGGACTTCACTAGATTGTCCATATCCAACAAAAGGCAGAAATAAGTGTGTTTTTGCAGGATTGGCTCCCATCGCCAAAAGTTCCGTGAAGTTGTCTTTGTCCATGCAAAAGACAAAATCGAACGTTTCAAAATCGCTCGTAGTAACTTGCCTTGCACTTCCAGTGATTTCGATACCCTCATTTTTTGCAGCAGCCCGCATCCGACTGTCGGGGTTTGCACCAGCATGCCACCCACCCGTCCCAGCTGAATCTACTAGAAATGACTCTCCCTTTCCCTCTTTCTCTAATGCATTTGTAAAGAAGCATTCTGCAGCTGGTGACCTACATATATTCCCCATGCAAACGAACAATACTTTTGTTGGTACGCCACTCATCCTATTTCGTGTCTTCTAGCGGCATGTAATGCTAGTAAACTAATGCCTCCAAAAATAATAGTCGCCACGAGGTATATAACCCACGCACGTATTGACTCTGTTATATGCGCGTATACAAGCGCGACGCCAAGCATGCAAAATATCATCGAAATTCCATAGAGCGACAACACAGTCAACTTTACGCTGTGCAAGGTGCGTTTAATAATGTGATGAATATGGTTTGAGTCTGGTTCAGACATAGGTTTACCCGCCATCTTTCTACGGATAATTGCAAGCAGAGTGTCTAAAATTGGTAGCGCAAATACAATCAGACCAGCAACGACAATATATGTTTGGCCGCTTTCTCCAAGCATAAGTACCATAACAATGCACAAATAGCCAAGCAGTAAACTGCCTGCATCTCCAAGGAAAATAGATGCAGGATTAAAATTGTACACTAAGAATCCAAGAACAGCTCCAAGGACTGATAAGCCCAAAACAATATTCGCACCAATCAACGTAATGCTTTCTCCACGATTAGAGAGAAATAAATTCTTCGGTAGTCGTTTTGCTATATTTTGCAAATCTTCTGGCGTCATATTCATCGCAATGAGCACACTGATCGCTATGAAGCCAATACAAGTAATCGCGACAACACCAGAAAGTAAACCGTCCAGACCATCAAGTAAGTTTGCGGCATTACAAGCACCCAATACAAAAATTACGATAATAATGACTCCAGTTATCATCGTTAAGGTTATTGGGTCGGGCATAAAAGCACCGGCTTCGACAAGCGGGTAGTTGCAAATAGATTCAGAAATGCCAAGAACGCCCCGCATAAATCCCTCTGCAACGCGAGTTCCTACTCCCTGTTGTGCCATTGCAGCCGCAGCGACTAATTGACCTGCAACTTTCCACCAAGGGTCAAAATATTCAAATATATCATCAGCAAGACCAGTTAATCCAATTGCACACATGCCCACAAGCACAACAACTGGAAATGGCTGATATACCATAGGTACCTTGACTAGAAAGTAACTTGCAATAACTCCTGCAACAATAGAAACAAATACTGCGACGCCACCTAAATAGGCTATCGGCTTTGTATGTAATTTTCGTGCTTCGTCTGGTCGATCAACTACGCCGGTTTTCCTTGCAACAAAACGCAGTACGGGTGTTGCGAATAGAGACACAAAAAAAGCAATGCACAAGACAGGCCAAAACCGAAGTAAAAAAGGAAACCACCCAGTCTGGATAAACGGCTCTGCAAGATCAAGTTGCAACATGATTTTTTACTCGTCGTCGTCTTCCTGCTCTGAATAGGTAACCATTGCAAGATAATTCTTGCGGAAGTAGCCACCAACTGTACCAACAGCTGCATTGAGGGTTACGCCTAACACCTCGCCCCTACTTTCGCCGAGTTCGCGTAGTACTCTAGCAACGAGGCCACGCTCATCTCTGTCACTCTGTACAACCAACGTGATAGCATCAACCATATTGGCAAGCAAAACTGCGTCGCCAGCGACGATTGACGGAGGAGCATCGATAATAACTAAATCATACTTGTCCCGTAACTGAGCGAGGATGCTTTTCATTTTTTCACTTCCTAATCTTTGGAAGAGACGATTAGCAGGCGTCCCAGCGGAAATAACATCTACGCCAGAATTTGAAGAGTGGATAACTTCTTCCAAACCTGCGCTGTTGGCAAGTAAATCAGCAATACCGTCCGAAGCATCGTCGTAGTCAAACATTGAAGCCAAACTTGGTCGCCTAAAGTTGCAATCTACCACGACGGTGCGCACACCTGACGCTTGCGCTGCAACTGCGTAATTGCCGATCACAGTCGTAGTTCCCGCTTCAGGAGCAGCAGAAAGCACGAGCAACGTCTGATGCGCTGATTGTTGCATTGATCGATTAATGCCCGCCCAAACTTGCCTACAGGATTCTGCAAATACACACTCGCTGTCGTGTAACAATACTAACTCAGGTGATTCTAAACCAGAAGGGTCTTCATCTATGTCGGGAAGAATGCCTGCAATTTTGGCGCCAGGAATAATGAGTACATCACTCCCACTGCGTATTTTCTGATCTGTAATCTCTTTCAAGAAAATGACACCAACATAGAGTGCAACTCCAAAGAAAATTCCTGCAGGCAAGAAAATTTCTAGTGTCGGGAACGATTTTTCCCTAGGTTCAAGTGCGGGTGCAAGTTTCCGAACTCTGCCTGCATCTGCGCGCATTTGCATAAGTTTCAAGCTAGAAATGAGACGCTGATTTTCGTTTAATCTATTTTCGGTATCTGCACGAAGCGACTGCATACCTTCGAGAGTGGACTGGTTTGCCGCTAACTCACGCATAATCGCATCTTTAGATTCGATTTCTCCATCTAAACGTGCAAGGGTCGCTATAAGCTGGTCTCTTAAAGTTATGGAGTCACGCAACCTTGCATTTAAGTTACGCCTAATAATAGTTTCTAGTTTTACTTCAATTTGATCTTTAGTTGCCCTAACTGCAATTTCAGCTTCTTTGATTTGCGGATGTGAAGCACCAAGGCGTTCTCGCAGAGCACGTAAATTTGCTTGCAATGCTTCAAGGGTCTGCTCTTGCCGTAGTATGATCGGGTCTTTTTCAGCAATGAGTCGATCTTCCATCGTCGGTTCCATCGTACCGTCGAGTTTTGCAGCTATTTTGGAATACTCCTGCTGGTTTACTACAAGACCCTGCCGAGCATCCGTTTGGGTTTTTGTAATTTGCTGCAACTGAAATGCTTCAGCCGAGAATCGCGAATCATCGAGGGTTGTAATTCCATTTTGTTGAATAAACGCTCGTATATCCTCCACTTGATCAGCTAGTGCAAATCTAAGATTGGCAGCAGCGGTTTCAAATAAGTCTGCGTTTTGTCTAAAGCCCTCATCATCTAATTCCTTGGTTCTACGCATATAAGCTCTGGCGATAGCATTCACTACGATGGGTACATCCGTTGGGGTATGGCTTGACCATGCTATGCCGTAAAGATTTGTTCCGCGCCGAATAATGGTGCGCACATCTTCTTCCAACTCATCAACAGCCTTATCAACTAGAAGTAAGCCGCTCTCTGCATCTATAAAATGTTGAATCCAAGTGGTTTCATTCATCGTCCTGTCTTCCACTGCCTCAGTCAAAATGAGCCGTCCCTTTATGATAAAGGTCTGCGTAGCAGCTACCCGCTCAACCATCTTGTCGTTAATTGCTTCGGTGGTTGATATTTCAGTAGCATCTACCAAACCAGGCCTCACTTCAAGCATCACTTCGGCGGTATAGAGTGGATACACTTTGGCCAAGACGAAAAAAGAACCTGTCCCTACAATTGCTCCAATAATTCCCCAGATCGGTATCCCCTTCCAATACCGTCGCAGTACTCGAACAGGGTCGATAGCGCGACCTTTTGGCATCGGGCGATTTGGTGTTCCAAATTGTTTTATTGGGGGTGCTGGCATAACGTGCTTTCCTCTACTATTCTGGCACAGAGGCCCGACTGTTGCGAATATCGTCCTGCAGGGCCGTTACTCTCTTCATTGAATAGACATCTTCTGCAAGTTCTTGTGCCATTCGCAAATGGTCAAGGGCTGCTTCGTAGTCACCGCGCTGCATAACTACTTGTGCCAAATGAAGATACGCGGTAAGTGTATCCCCATATTTTAAGGAGCGGTTCAAGAAATCTTCTCCGGTAGCTTTTCTGCCCGTCTGATAATAACTCCATCCTAGTGCATCTAATACTTCTGGTGATCTCGGTGCTAAACTCCTTGCCCGCTCAGCAAATACGACTGCACGTTCGGGCTCTTGTAACGAGCCAGCGTACAAAAGAGCCAACCGAGAAAGTGCTGCTGAATTAGCAGGGTCGACTTGCACAAGAAAATCCAACGTCTCTGCAGATTTTTGAATATCGCCAACCCTCTCGTAGAGGGTAGCAACCGTGTCAATAATCGCTGGAATCCTCGGCGCTAATTTAGCTGCTTGTTTTGCAATCACAAGCCCTCGAGATGGCTCATCCATATATACCCCTATTACATAGGCAAGATTGTTCATGACTAAGGGTGAACTTTGTTCATCAATAAGAGTTTGAAACGCTTGCTCACTCTCTTTAAATCTACCAAGAGTAACAAGATACCCGCCCCGCATCATGAGCAGTTGCGCTCTCGTGCTAGGTGATGTGTCCGCGCTTGCGAGCGTAGTATCAATAATTTCCAACGCTGTATCTATGTTTGAATCACCAAATACGTAGTAATACGATGCTAAACCGACCCTCTGCTCTGGGGTTAATGTACTACCTGCTAGAGAACGAATCATGGCTTCGCCTTCTTCAGGATTTTCCGAATACATTTCAGCAAGATCTAAATACCAAACTCCCATCGCAGATAAAGGAATCCATCCTTCATTAATGGAATGCTGAAAGCCGCTCCAAGATTGCCCCATTGCAATGTGAGCATCACGGGTTCTACCCATATTCATGAGTGCCTTTGCTTCTATCGATTTTACTAGCGGGTGAAATTTGGACATGGGTCCTTGCGCCATGCGAAGCAACTCCATGTTGGGAATGGGTTGATCTGTTCGAGTAACAGAATCTAATCGGTACAACAATTCTGCCGAGGGTTCTCGTTGAAGAGCTAAAAGATATGCCTTTGCCGATTCATTGCGGTCGTCGTTTGCTCGGAGATGCAAATCGCCTAACCGTTTGTACCACAGTGAACTCGCAGGATCATTTTCGATTCCATCCCTTGTTACACTGATCGCTTTGTCAACTTTATTTGTATCCAGAAATGCTTCAACGAGGCGCTGCCGCACACTACTCGCGCTGGGATTATCTGCAACAAATCTTGCCATTCGCGAAATGGCTTTTTGGAGTTGACCATCTGCTTGTAAAACATCTGACCTTACTATCTCAAACTCTTCAGATTTTTTATTCAGTTCACTTCCGCTGTCTGCAACAAGTAATGCTTCTTCGAGTAATGCTCTGTTTTGCGTAAGGCTATATTCGTTTAAGAGGCTTTTGCAAAGCTGGATATAAGGTATTTGGTTTGTAGAATCTTCTGAAATTGCTGTCTGAAGTGCGTTCCTATAGCCAACGAGTGCACTCTTTGCTCCATCTATATCACCCTGCGCAAGAAGTTGCTCTGACTTCACTCTACTGATGAGTGCTCTTAGCATCGCCTTTGCATACTCAGTGTTTGTCGTTTTATATTCGTCAAGGACCTCCTCAGCTTTTTTAAATTGCCCTGACATCGCCAGTGATTCGATGAGATGCGCCTGGTGAACATTATTGCCTAATTGTTCGACGACTGGTCCAAGAACTTCGGCGGCTTTTTGATACAAACCCCCGTTAAAGTACATCGTGCCAAGAGCCGAATCGATTTCCATATTGTCACTTTGCGAATCTCTAGCGGAGTCCAAGAGCGTCATCGCTTGCTCTGGTCGCCGGGCTCCAAAGATAAAGTTCGCTGCTGCAATAACAATTCCAGAAAATTCCTCGGTTCCTTTTTTAGAATTGATGAACGTGTCTAGCACAGCGGATGATTCATCAAGTTGCCCTCTGTCTTTATACACTGTCGCTCGTAGAATTGCTGTATTCGTATCTGCATCTGGCTGTTGTTCAACAAAACGCAATATTGCAGCAATTTTTTGATCCCAAATACCACGTGCTTTTTGCAAAAGTTTCTGCTTTTGACCATCGGGCAACCGATTCCAGAACCGATTTGTATAAAGCAATTCACCCTCGTCACTTCTCAAGAATGGAGCAGAGGGTTCCGTATTCACATAAAACAAAGCCAGCTCTAAAGCATTTACCCTATCGCTGGGCATAAAGCGATATCGTTCTTCTCTGTATGTAAATACTGCTTGCATATCGCCAAAATCACTCTCAAATCCAAGCCAGATGTCTCGCAATTGCTCGTCATTTGGATACTGCTCTACAGCAGTTCGAATCACGTTTAAAATACGCTGTTCTTTGCCGCCTGCAAGTAGTAAATTTCCTACATATGCTCGAATGTTTTCCTTCGATTTTGGTGCAATTTGATATGCTTCGGCGCTTGCGTCTAGCGCTTCTGTGGATCTTCGAGCTTTGGAATGCACAGCAGACAGGGTTCTCCAAGCATAATCAGAGATCTTGTTTTCTTTCACCATTTTTTCTGCAATCGTGAGCGCCTTTTGCGTGTGCAACTTAAAACGATCAAGGTCGCCTTCCTTCCTGGCATAACTCGCTTGAAGAAGATGAATGTTTACTTCAGTACCTGCAATGGTGAGCGCATTATCGGGATATATTGAAAGTTCTTCGAGCAAAAGTTTTGATGCATCTATATCAAATTCGTACAGTGCTTGGTTTAATTTCAATAGAATGACATCCGTGAGATTACCGCCCAATTCTTTTGCAATAATTTGATATTTTTCGCTTTCGGCTAATGCTCTATCCGACAACTCTCTTGCTGCTGTAGCTTCAAGAGTATTTCCACCTTTTGCAAACCAACTTGCTTCTGTTGTTTTCTTAGAAGCAAATCTATAAAGAGATCTGGCTAGAATCTCCGCCTTCCGAACTTCGGTTTCTTCGCCAGATTCTATAAATGATATAGTTGAAGCAATAACATCATTCTTCTCCAATAACAATAATTGCCTTTGCAAAACAGTTCGTTCGGGCTCCATTTCGACCGCTTTCTTTAACCAAACGATCGCTTCTTCCACATCTTCCTGCGTTCTGTACAGCGCTGATAAAGCTGCATAGAGACGCCAATCTGGGGGATTCGCGTCTATATACTCGTGAATAATCCGCTTCGCTTCTGAAAAATTGCCTTGGTCAGCTTCACTTTGTGAAACCGTAATAATTTGTAATACTGGATCTGAAAAATCAGCATTCGTGCTACTTGTGCGCAAAGCAATAGCATCGAGCATCGACCTTACTTGAGGCAATTCTAAATCCGTTTCCGATAAAACGGAAAGGGTCCGTCTTGCAGAATCGTAGTCAAAAAGCTCGATTTCAATACTAGCTTTTATCAAATAATTAACTCCTTTGCCTGGTTCTGCAGCAATTGCTTGCCCTAAGCGCTTTAAAGCTAAACCGTAAGAACCTATTTCACTCAGCGCAATTGCAGACTCTCTGTACACCTTCGCAGGCGAGTTTGCGTTTCTGCTAATTGCTTCTTCAAGCAAGGGCGCTGCTGTTGCATACTCTTTTTGCGCGAGTGCAATTAGACCGTTAGCATAGATCAGTTGCGGGTTGCTTTCGTTATGAGAAAGTAATTCTGCTAATACTTCATAGCTTTTACTTGCTTTAGCAATATACTCCTTGCGAGTATCTGCGTCCTCAGCGTCTGTAGTTAAAGCCTTTTCTGTATATAAATCAACAAGTTGCATTGCAGCAAGAGGTTTTTTGTCGAAAAGTGACAGCGAATCCAACCCAACTGTTTCTTTCGGTGCGTTGAGGATAAATTGAAGGGACTCTACTGCCTCATCAATCAATTCCGAACGTCCCATTAGAATTGCCATAATCAAACGTTTTTGAAAATTATTTGGATACAAGGCAATATTCTGCCGTAGAATTTCAATGCTTTGGCTGCGCCCCTCTTCACCGGAATGTTGCAATAACGTAATCACTTCGACTGTCACTTCATCGTGTTTCGATGGGTCATACACAGCAACTAAACGTTCTTGCGCATCTCGAATCTCGGCGTTAACAACATCAAACTCTTCTTGGGAGACGGTTTCTCCATTCGCCCTTTTCTTTTGCAAATGTAGACGCATAAGCAATAGGGATCTAAACTTTGTATGCAATACGTCAAAACTTGTGCCAGCAACTTCCATTGCTTTTGCCATCGTTTCTTCAGCATTTTTTTTACTCTTTAGTATTTGCGTTGTTTTTTCTGCATTTTGAACTCGGTGGTAAATTGCCATCCGCCCATGTGCCAATACAGACCAAGCCATAGCATTCCCTGGGTCGCTCTGAAGCACTTCTTCGAGTTCATCTTCGCCGGGGAAACGAAGATTCCCATCACCGTCATACGTATCTGTCATGGAAGCATCTTCTATATGCAGTTGTGAAAGCCCCTTGTACAAAAGGAGCTCATGCCGACGTGGGTCATCGGGTGATATGCGGTCAAGCCCATATTCGGCACTTGCTAGCAATCTCGCCCAGTATAACTCACCTCCTGTTTCATACGCAGTTCTATAGAGTTCCTCAACGATTTGCAGGTGTGCATTTATATCTCTTGGGGTGTACCTAGCCTTGTGAATAAGAGAACCCAAATAGTCTTTGTAATACGCTCGCGCCTCATCGGGTGTTGCTGGAACAATTTTCAAAAGTGCTTCCTGCATCTTCTTAATGTATAGAGGATTTGCAGCTTCTTTTCGAACTGCTCGACCATACAATTTATACGCTCTTCTGTAATTCCCTTTTTCTGAATATGTGTCGCCCTCTTTAATGTTATTCTCGGGGCTCTTTTTATTCAGGTAGTACATACCACCCCCACCAACGACAAGAATGATTGCTGCAGTTGCAATAATCATTATCAACTTCTTGTTGGCTCTATTTGCTTTGCGTTTGCTTTTCTTGTTTTTATTGTTTGATTTGTATTTCTTCTTAGCCATGTACCTTACGGCTCCTGATTAACTTGCGTGTCGTTGTTGGTTTTTGGTTGGGATATTTCGACCCAGTCAGGTAAACACCGCATGATTTCTGGTAGTAAACTTGACGAAAAGGAGGAAACAATAGTATTGAATTTTTCTGTGGTAAATTGGCTACTGCCTCGTATTGTAAATTGAATTTTACAATAGTAAGAGTGCGACGACGTGCGGTCAAATGAAAAAAGCCGGATTTGCTCAGGATAAGCAGTCGTCTTTCCGTTTGCGATGAAATAATAACCTGCAAATACGTGCTGGTCACCTAATTGGGGGTGACTAAACTCTGTCGTACGCAATTCAAACTCTCCGATTGGTAGACGAATCAGTTCACCTTCGTCTACCAACGTGGGGTACGTATCTCCATCGAGCAACTCGGGAGTTTCTTCTTGCCAGCCCTCTTTGTTCATTTCCAACTTCAATGTCATGGGTTCTGGTGTGAGTGGAACGAAGCCTGCGGCCACCATGCATCTATCGGGGACGTGGGGGATGGCATCTATTTGGCCTGTGTAGTAAGCGATGTGTAGTTGGATAGGCGGCAGTAGTTTATTCCTGTGTACATACATTCGGGTGAGATACAGTTCCGTACCAAGTGATTCAACTCCAGCGGCATCAAGCCGTAAATCATCGCGTTCTCGTTTCCAGCCATCAATCTCAACTGGTAACATCGAAAAATCTCGCCTAGGAAAGACCGGCTTCTTCACTAAATGCACATTCAAAGCAGATACGCCTGCTTGGAGAGCGAGTGCTGAACTTGCAAGAATACAAACTGCTACAACGAAAGCCATTGTTGCAGATCCAGAAAATCGAATACTAGAATTCTCAGGTTCTTCTTCTTCAATCTCGTCATCCTCATCAATGACGAGATTTTTTAAAATCCACACTATTCCCAAGTAAATGAGAAACGCCGGGATCAACCAAAGCGTACCCACGAACGTATGAAAATCGCCAGAAGCAAATCCGCTATCTGCGATGCTCAATAACCCTAGCGTCATCACGCGTAAAATATTTACAAACACCGCTGTTGGAAGTGCCAAAAGTACGAGGGTTAGTCGCTGCCAATTGTACTTCAGCCCCGTAAATGCCATTGCAACGCCGAGTGCTAAAAATGCCATAAGCATGCGCATGCCGGAACACGCCTCTGCAATATTCAAAGGGTAAGAATTATCGTTGTATAGAATTTCGAGGGTATTTCCAGCGCGCGTAACATCAAGGCCGAGCAAACCTAACCCATAATAGGAACCGATGGTTGCTATGTCTTGTAACTTAAAGGTAACAATCTCCATTAAACGATCAGATATCGATTGTCCAAAAACAAATAGATACAGTAACGGGAACCAAAGATACCGCATCGCTCGCCATCCAAACAAAAAGAGGCACAGACCCGTAAGAGTACAGGCGACACCAAACCCCATGAGGTTGTTGTGGTGTATTGCTGATGGACCAAGTGCGCAAAGGGTATACCAGCCAAGCCCAAGAAGAACAAGCACCACCCCACTCCATGCTCGCCGGAAAGGTTCTCGAAGTAACTTTCCCCTACACAACCAAACAAAATACCCCGCTATAAATGGAATGATTAATGTGTGCCCCCAGTCTGCTTGTTGCTTGATAGCAAACCAAAATTGTCGTTGAAGAAAGTCCCAAAAAATCCACCCAAATGCAGCAAAAAGAAGTACAGACCACAGTACTAGATGCTGCGGGGAAACTTCTTCAGAAAACTGCCTGTCTTTGTCTTCGCTCATGGTTTAGTTCAATCGGTTATGAATATCTCGCTCTCAAGGGAGAATGCACAAAAAAGGAGGCATTCAACCCAAGAAGTACACCGCAGAAGCCCCTGTTGTTCGGATAGCGGTATATTCGGAGCGAAGATGGCATTACGGAGGTCTTCCAAAGACATCGTTGCCAAAATTGCGATCAAGAAGAAATCCAAAACCATACGTCGCTCTAAACCCATTGCGGATAATCGCCATTGGTGTAGCTCCCCAATTAGTACCAACGCTTATGTGATCGCTGGGCTTTAGGAATATGTCTGGCTCTGTTCGTTGGATTATCGCAGCGTAATTGAGCGTAACCGTTGCTTGAGAGTTGTCGCTGAGTCGCCGTGTTAAACTCACTTTCTCTGGGACTGCAATTGGACCAAGGTCGCCGGCCGAAGTAATAAATTCGGAAAGCGTAATTTTCCTGCCTGTTCTTGGGTAATCGTATACACCCGGTCTTGTAACTTCACCCCGAATATAGAGATTTCCAAGAGGCGCTCCCTTGACGTATATTCGGTCGTCTGGGCGAATGACGATATTGTAGGAACTATCACCCTGCTTCAATTTGTTCCAAGGGATTTCTATAATTCTTTCAAGGATTTTGGGGGCAGAATTGTTCTTGCCATCACCCGAGTTCTTCTTCGTTACTCTCTTGTTTGCTTCTGTGTTGACTGCAATCCATGTGTCGCTTTCGGGCACATAGATGTATGCCGATTCTGTTATTTCTTTTGGTGACTGAGTTACGATTTCATCGATATCGACGGGAATGAGATGGGCAGGTGCTGATTCTGCATAGGCAGGAGGGACAATGTCATCTATATCAATAAGTTCATGCTTCCCCGTCTGAATTATTCCAGGTGATACCGAATGTCCTGGGTCAGTAGTTGTGTCACCAATATCTAGTTGCTCGATGAGAGCATCGATGTTCGATTCGTTTGATGGCTGTTCTTCCACTGGAGAAGGTTCGGGTACGGGCTGTGTTCCAACGTCAAGTTGGTTTATTAAATCTTCAATATTCGTTGTTGGAACAGTGTTATTTTCCTGGGTTGATGGCGGCGCTTTTGTAGGCGTAGGCTGCTTGGAATTGTCCAAGGTATTTCCACGATCCCACACGGGTAATACAGAGTCGCTCATTGGCAACTGTCGAATGATGTAGATATTTTGAGTCGACTGTGGAATGCCACCTGCAAGGGCGAGTACATCCACTAATCGCATGTCTGGGTTTTGCAATGTGAATAAACCACCTCCGGCGATTTCGCCATAAATTGTGTAGCGGAATCCTGTGTGGTCTAATACTTCAAGTTGTACGCTTGGGTGGGACATGACTTTTTTGCCAAGTTCGGCTGTAATTAAATCTTGTGCCACTTGCGCTGTAAGACCAGCAATGAGGACATCGCCAACTTCTGGAATGCGCAAGCGACCCGCGTGATCGACCCGTCTCGTTACAGGATGGTGTTGCCCGGCCTGATACAAGCCATATATTTTTAAATCAACAGTGTCACCGGTAGCTATTTTGTACTGTAAGTCTGAAGGCATAAGGTCAGCACTGGTGACTTTCGAATAATGCGGTAATGCAACCGAGTCCTCAATGATGTCGATGCGATCGAGAATAGGTATTGTTGTTGGTGTTGGTTTGTAATATCCCTGCGAAGTTGGATCGCCCATCCATGCGTTCGCGTTGCACCCTGCAAGTACAAATGCCATCAACGTGAATAGAATCGCTTGGCACATACACCGCGTCTGCAATCGTAATTTTTTCTTAGTAATCAAGGAAAGCCCTTTGCATATCAAAACACCAACGAATAGCCCCCGCAATAGTGATATGCGGGATGGTATCGGACTTCATCGACCAATGACAACCGCGTTGATGAACGATTATCGCAGTAGGTCTGGTAGAATATGTACCCTGTGACAAAACCTTCTCCTACATCTAGACACCCAAGGCCACTTGGTGGTGATACGGCTCGCAAAACAAGAAGTTCGGTCTTCGTTGATTTAAGTGGGCGAGTTCTCAATAATGAGGAAGGCTCCAATTCGCTTCTCATGCAACGGAAACCCCCTTGGATACGTGCGCAGATTCCAAACGGTGAGAAATACGTGGCAATGCGTAAGAACATGGAAGAGCATGGTCTACATACCGTTTGCCAAGAGGCCTCCTGTCCGAATATTGGTGATTGCTGGACAAGGGGCACAGCAACAATCATGATTCTTGGCGATATCTGCACTAGATCCTGTGGCTTTTGCAATGTCCGTACTGGTAAACCGAGTTCACCTGATTACGATGAGCCAGTAAATGTGGGTAAGTCTGTTGCGCTTATGGGATTACGACACATTGTAATTACGTGCGTAGACCGCGATGATTTGCCCGATGGCGGTGCTGCTCTATGGGCTGAAACGATTCGAGAAGTGCACAGAACAGCCCCTGATACCTCAGTAGAGGCCCTCATCGGAGATTTACAGGGTGACCCAGCTGATTTGGCTACTATTATTGAAGCAAAACCAGAAATCCTTTCGCACAACTTAGAAACGGTACCACGAATGCATAGAGCCGTTCGCCCTCAGGCAACGTACGATCGATCGATCGATGTACTCAAACGTATTTCAGATGCTGGGCTTGTTTGCAAAACCGGCATAATGGTTGGAATTGGCGAAACTGATGAAGAAATTCTAACAATGCTCGCAGATATTCGGCAAAAAACTGGAACAGAAATTATCACGATAGGTCAATATTTGCAGCCAAGCCGTAATCACTTACCAATTGATAGGTGGGTACACCCTGACCAGTTTGCTCTTTATAAGGCGCAGGGCTTAAAACTGGGTTTTCGAGTTGTAGAATCGGGTCCTCTTGTGCGAAGTTCTTACCACGCTGAAGAGCAAGTTAGAGCATATGAGCAAAGCGGCGACAAATCGTAACTAATTTCTTTATAACAGGTTAAGTTCATTCGAAGAGCAGCCGATTCGAATTGCATGATCCATGACCAAAGTATACATACGGACTCTTTTTCAACCGACCAAAACCGCCGTGATCGTACTAGAACTGAGTACCAAGGCGAAGCTGTCTTGCGTTGGAGCCATGATTTTGATACTCCAATTCGCTATCGAGTTGTAGATAGGAGTGAGGGCGGGATGCGAATAATCTCGCAATTCCCCCTTTCTGAAGGCATGACGGGTGTTATTACGCGATATCTACCCGAAGGAACTGCCGTCCACCAGCCCATGATGGTTGCTTGGAGCAGCACAACACCCGACGACGAGGGTTTTCACTGCGGCGTCTGGTTTTTTGGCTCCTAAATCTCTCCTCTGAGACTTTTTTTAGCCCAAAAATCGCCTCTGAGACTTTTTTTAGCCCAAAAATCGCCTCTGAGACTTTTTTGAAAAAAAAGTCTCAGAGGAGAAAATGGGGTATGCGTTAAACGCCGCGAGCCCACGCTTTTGGCGTAGGCTCGCAGAGGAGAAGGAAGAAAGAGAGAGGAGTTTTAGTAAAGTGGCTTCCATGCCACTACCAGAGACAATTGCACCCACCGATTTTCTTTTCAGGTAATACATAATTTTTCGACATAATTTTATGAATGATTTTTCGTATGGTCTAGCTTGTCATCAAGAACCAGCGGAGTGCTGGTTTCTTAACAAGACAGGAAGTCGCCCATGATCGCCGACATATCACCACTTGGCCATATTGGCCCCTCATCGTTACCCACAACTAAAACGCGAAACTTACGCCTTCAAACCGACCAATACGACGACAGGCTAGGCATATTTTTCTCGAATCTATCGTGGACTGATCGTCAAGTACTTGCACTGCATTTCGCAGAACGCCTTTCCCCATGGGAAATCCATGTTGTTCTCAATATGTCAATGAGTGATGTACTTTGCAGAGTTCATCGATTGCGAAAACTCGCTCGAGCATCTATTCAAGCTTCCCGAGGAAGTTCTTTAGAATCGCTGACATTAAAATAATCGTTTGCTAGCGAAACATAAATCGAAGAAGTGCAAATTCGAGTTGAAATCATATACGCGATAAGTGCACCAACAAACATAGGTAATGTTGCGTGAAGTGCATCCGTCATTTCTACCATTATCACAACTGCTGTAATTGGACTTTGCACAACAGCTGCAAAGAAACATGCCATTGCAATCATCATAATCAGATTCGCATCTACAGTAGATGCCCAATCAAAGTTGTGTACTACACTTGTAAACCACTGGCCAAAGCCAGCACCCGCTGAAAGCGTAGGGTCGAATAAACCGCCGGGAATTCCGCTCAAGAGCGTGAGTGCAGTCGCTGTCATTCTGAGCAGCCCGTAGTACCAATTCATCTCTTCGCCGTGGATGAGCATGTTTTGCGTTTCAACAAAACCAGTACCAAGCGTTTGCCCCGCACTTAGCCATCCTATAAACCCGATTAGTAGACCGATACTCATAGGCAATACGATTGGTCTGCGCAGCATCATTTTTGAAATTTTCGGGTACACCGAGATGATGAACAGAGAAAACAAACCTCCACCTAATCCCATTGCACTCGCAATCAAGGGTACAAAAATCCACTCTTGCCAAGTGGCCATTGGAGATTCAACCTCGCCATAAAACCAATAATCTCCGTAAAACCCAATGCAAACTAAACACGCTGCCATTACTACGCAAATAATAATGCCAAGATTTCGCTTATCAAACGATCGACTGATTTCTTCAATTGAAAAAACAATGCCAGCAATCGGCGCATTAAATGCTGCAGCAATACCTGCAGCTCCACCTGCGAGTATCAAGCCCCGCTGCACAATATGCTGAGGGAATGCGATAATTTTTCTGCAATAGAACATGATGCATGCTCCAGCTTGGACCGTTGGCCCTTCGCGTCCCATAGAAGCTCCGCTAAACAGCCCAAAAGTTGTCAAAATTATTTTTCCCACCAAAATTCTCATTGATAACATTTTTGTTCGATCAATTTCTTTTTTCACTCCGAGCGCTGCTATTGTTTGTGGTATTCCAGTGCCTTCTGTTCCTAGAAACAATGTAACACGAAGTAACGTGATAATTGTCAATCCGATTGCTGGCAAAAGATACAACACCCAAGCGTAGTTTTCTATCAGAACATCGTGCATCCCCTCCGATGCCCTCCCCATATATGCAAAATAGTACGCAACCAATCCAACGATACCCGCCGCTATCAAAACGACAAGCCAATCTAAAGGAGAAATTCTTTTTTGAACTCTATCTGACATAATCAATGTGCCGGTGCGAACCTAAAAAACCATCCAAGGGATACCAAATAAGTGCCATTTAAAAGAAAGTTAATGCCTAGAAACAATCCAATAATTTCGTACGAACTTGGCCACATCGCAAGCATCATCACACCAAGCATCACAGCAATAATGCCACTGAAAAATGCTAAACCCCAATGGTTCGATTGACCACCCTTAGAGCGAAGTGCCATCGATGAAGAAATTTCGGCGAAGCCTGAAAGTAAAAAGAAAATCGCGAGAACAACTGTAATAGTTGCCAGAGCAGGTGCTGGTAATAATAGGAAAAGCAATCCGAATGCCAAAGTAATTGCACCCCCACCAATTGAAACGGGTTTCCTTGGGCCAGATTGAGTAGATAGCCCGCCGAGTAAGGATACTCCTCCAACAATAAGGAGTAACCAGCCAAGAAAAATGATGACTGCTTCCGCTGCAATTCCCGGTCTTGCAATCGCCAATACGCCAAGCACAAAGAGGATGAGTCCCTCAACAATAAACCATTTCCAATTAATCATGTTTGAATGGTACACAGAAAGCGAAGCAAATGTCTACAATCGAACACATGGTGGACAAACCAATCGATCTTCGCAGCGATACCGTTACACAACCAACCGATGCAATGCGCTGTGCGATGATGGAGGCACCACTTGGAGATGACGTCTGGGGCGATGATCCGACAGTCAATAAACTTCAAGAAAAATGCGCTGCATTGTTTGGCAAAGAAGACGCATGTTTTGTCCCATCTGGAACCATGGCAAATCAAACTGCGATTCGAGCGCATACACAGCCTGGAGATGAAATTATCCTACACGGCGAAAGCCACATCGTACGGTACGAAGCTGGTGGTGCAGCAGCATTAAGCGGATGCAGTTTTGCAATCGCTAAGGGAGCTCGCGGTTTTTTTACTGCAGAAGACGTCCAAAAGCTTTACCGCCCAACAGACTTTCACTTTGGAAGGAGTCGCCTTGTTTCTTTGGAAAATACACATAACCGAGGCGGCGGATCTATTTGGCCACTTAAACAAGTAACAAGCGTTTGCAAAACTGCGCACAAACTAGGTCTCAAAACACACCTCGATGGTGCACGGATTTGGCACGCAATTGTTGCATCAGGCATTGATGCCGCCACTTGGGCAACGCCGTTTGACACTATCTCTGCTTGTTTTTCAAAAGGGCTTGGCTGCCCTGCAGGGTCCGTTGTCGTAGGCGATACGGAAACTATTCATGAGGTGCGTCGATTCAGAAAAATGTTTGGTGGAACGATGCGACAATCTGGCATTCTCGCTGGCGCTGCAATATATGCGATTGACAACCATCTTGAGCGGTTGCAGATTGACCATACCCATGCGAAACAACTCGCCGAAGGGTTAAACTCTATCGATGGTGTGGTTTGTGATGCGAACATGACGGATACCAATCTCGTATTTTTCGATATTGACAAAAGGCTTGGAGATGGGTCTTCATTATGCCGAAAATTAGGGGATAACGGAGTCTTAGCTGAAGCTCTTGATATGCAGCGAATTCGATTCGTAACACACTTAAATGTTTCTCAAGAGGAGATTGATCGCGCGATTCAAATTACTACCGACACTTGCAACCATGCCACGAGTTAACCTTTTCATTTTTGGACTAACATTATCCGTGCTAAACAGCACACTATTTGCGTCGAGTTATACGACGTTCATTTGGACTGATATAAACTCACGAGAAGTTGTCCGTTGGGAAGGCGATACCGCTGTCGTTAAACATGGTTCTGTGATGCAAGAACTTGTTTGTAAAATTGAAATTGATCCCGAAGAGGTTAAACGCGCTGCAGATTCCTTTGGTGTACCTAAATCTTGGACAACTTTTACTTACATCGATGAAAAAGATTTAGCTCGAAAACAACAACAATTACACAACAAAGCTCAATCTCACGGTATTAGAATGCTTCAGGAAGGCAACAAATTTACGATCGACTACAACTGGGTGACTAACCAAAACAAACAAGCGTTAACTAAAGTCGCCAAAAGAATTAGAAGTACCGCTCGCAGAAATGGGTATCGCTCAAAACGAGATCTCACAGGCGCATTCGCTTCTTTTGTTCAATCCATGCCTTACAGAGTTCCCGCTGATTATAAAATCAACAACCTCGGCGAAAAAATTCTAACCGCGGGTGCAATGATGCCACTTGAAACACTTGCTTGTGGCTGGGGTGATTGCGATTCAAAGAGCATGCTCTTTGCCGCACTCGTGCAAAACATCGGACTTGTAGATGTATGCTTTATTGTTATGGAAGAACATTTGTTTGCTGCGGTGCAACTGAGACCCGAACAAAACGAACGGTCTATTCGATATAAAAACAAAGATTGGGTGTTGATTGAACTCACTGATTCTTGGCCAATTGGTCGAATACCTAAAGACAGACAGAACGCTGTGGATCTTGGCAACTTCAAAGTAGTTGAGTTGCGTTAACCAACCAATGATTCGCTGACCTCATACATACTTGCTTGAAAAAACCGTTTTGAATTTACTCCATTATTGCCCAACAACTTTATTGACCGAAGGCGGAACTGTACGTGCCGCGCTAGACATTTGTGCCATACTAGCCAAGCGAGGGCACGCCGTTACGTGGCTCACCTGTGACGAAACGGACGTACCGGATTCTTGGAAAAAGTGCGAACCAAACACACCAACAGTTCATTCCCTTGGCACCTTTCAAAATGCAGGAAAGCGTTTATCCAAACAGCAAATCAGTTTGGCAACCGAATTAATTCAGGAAGCAGACGCAGTACACATACACGCAATGTGGGATTTATCTAACCCTCAAATTGCCAAGGCTTGCGCTTCTTCCAACACACCTTGGGTATTAAGTACACATGGCATGCTTGACGACTGGAGTATGGCACAACGGGGATTCAAAAAAAGAATCTATCTTGCTACTGCTGCGCGAAAAATGTTGCAGAACGCCGCGGTCGTTCATACGACTGCCAAGGAAGAAAAGAAGCAAGCGATGAAGTGGATTAAACATGCACGAATTGCTGTTGTCCCATGCATAGTGGACCTTGAGCCTTACCAAAAAGTACCTAGCTCAAAAGATGCGATAGCTACGTTTGGCGCAGTAGAAGAGCCTACGATATTGTTTTTGAGCCGCGTCCACGAAAAGAAATCCATTGAAACACTGATTGATGCTGTCGTAATTTTAAAAGACCGTGGCACAGAAACACGCCTATTTATCGCAGGAACTGGTGATGAAAACTATATTAATGCTTTAAAAACGCGCGCAAAAACTGCTGGAGTTGATGACAGCGTGCATTTCTTAGGGATGGTTGTTGGTGATTTAAAACTGTCACTGTATGCAATGGTCGATGTATTCGCTTTACCGCCCCAGCAAGAAAACTTTGGACTTGTTTATCCACAAGCCATGCTTTGCGAGACGCCCGCAATCGGTACAAAGGGGACAGATATATGGA
>JACKQG010001970.1_pt1 | contig 27549 bp, 26 predicted proteins | sample 8237621 | NCBI WGS metagenome assembly JACKQG01 (sample SAMN15677084, study PRJNA649215) | marine metagenome | biome: marine; feature: Black Sea; material: saline water; isolation source: suspended particulate matter (SPM) from the Black Sea western gyre | collected 2013-06-09/2013-06-10 | depth... | reverse complement strand
ACCGCCCTGATACGGCGCCGCCCCGACAATATCCTCGCCGGGCTGGTGGGCGTGCCGGTGGGAAAGAGGATGAGCAGAGACGAATACGCGGCGGCGCGGGGATTAGCCTACTACCTCATGAATCGTCGACCGGACGGGGCGTCCTTGATACGGCTATACCTCGCTGTCGTCCGATCCGGACCGGCCGATGAAATTAATCGCTTGTCGACGTAACGAAACAGAAATCCGCCGCTCCATCATCACTTCAACCAGCACCGAGCCAACATGCGAACACATATTAAAGAGCGCGGCGATCTGGGAATTCGCAGAAGCATCAAATTCGGCCACTTCTAATACAGCCAGAACCGTACCGCGCCCCATCACCGAACAATGCCCCTTGAGATGACCGCGCACGCTCTCTGGCGGTCGCTCCCCCATGATCGGGGTCAACAAGTCACCCAGCGCCTGGATAACGCGTTTGCGAAATTTTATATCTGGATCGATTAAACGCGTCGCCAGAACATAGGCCACCAATGGCGAAAAACGCGGCGCATCCAGTTCTAATAAGTGATCCAGATTTCTATGTCGATCCGCAGCCCGCGGTGATGCGATCCCCTCGAGCGCCTGCCATACCGCCGGGAAAAGCTCGGTCATGCCGCTGGCGATATTTTCATCTTCGAATAATGCAATTTGGGAAAGTAGAACTTCAGACATGCAGGCAGTATACCGCACAAGCGTAATCTGTTGTAGAGATTTCTCACAGGAGGTCTATCATGAAAAACTCGCCCGTATTATTCACAATTATTGGATTCAGTCTGCTGATCGCGGCGTGTCAGGCAGCGCCCCCCGCAGAACCTACAGCCTACCCAACCTACACGCCCTATCCAACTTACACCCCCGCAGCAAATACGCAAACTGACAATATGGCTTTTGTCTTTGCGCTCACCCGCGCGGTATATTTTGATACGGACGATACCGGCAACGCCTGCAGCGAGGCCTTTGGTCCTGGTTGGCGCACCACAGATTGGAGCGATCTGGCTGCTTATGTTGATAGCGGGTATTCGCTTGAGACTCTCAACGAATCGCTGAATGGACTCGAGCAAGCCTGGGTTTCGCTAGACGGGGAGGCGTGGTATTCGCAACAGCGGCGCTATTTTGTTGAGGTGCATAATCGCACGCTTCCCGATGGCTGGTTGACACATGCCGAGCTGGACGAGCACTATCTCGATTTAGGCTCCTGGTACGATATGGAAATCCCGGTGCTGTGCATCCAAAGCGATGAGACTCCTTTGGGCGCAGAATCCGCATCGGAGGCAGATGCCAGCCCCCAAACACCGGAATCACCCCCCACTTTCGCGCTGCGCTTCCATGCTATTTATCCCTGCGGCGAATGGCCGAACTACGCAGTCTTCGAAGTCGAAAGTACATCCATCTGGATTCTGCAATCCGCCCATTTCGAGATATTCGACAACACAAACAATCAGGCCGTCTATAGTGGTAATAATGACCGCCCGTTTCTAAAAGAGAACGAATGCCCACCGGGCGATACCATTCTGCCGCCTTATAATACCCGTTACCTAGCTGCCAATCTCCATGAGCCTGACGCGGGCACGGAATTTTCTGCGGCAATTACCCTGTGCACTGAAGAAGGCATTCAGGGCGAATGCGTCACGGAAGTTATCGATTTTGTCTTTGAAGACCAAGAAATCCCCTTTGCAGGCATCTGGAAAAATGAACCCACCGGCATGATGCTCGAAATCAGCGAGACTACTTTGGTGCAACGTTTTTCTTATCAGAGCGCTATGCGAGAGATTCACTACACAATCGTGTCTTATGATGCTGTTGAAGGCCATCTCGATTTACTGACCGAGCGAGTAATGCAAGCCGGTGAAGAAGTTGAGTACGATTGGGCGCCCGAACAGTATCTCTCATACATCATCACGAGTGATGTAATGAAAATGTTCATTGGGCCAAACCCGTATCCTGTGGCTGCTTCCGGAGTCAGCTATACGCGACAGGGCACAACCGCGCCGGAAGCAGCACAACCCCCGGAAGGCGAGCCGTCGTTTGAAGCTGCCTTCGCAGGTACACACCCCTGCGGCAATTGGCCCCAGTATGCGGCATTTCAAATTGAGAACACTTCCGCCCATACGTTTGAGTCTGTTTCGCTAATTATCAACGACATCACCAATGACACGCATGTTTACGGTGGCAGCAATGATCGTGGTTTTGTGGAAGCCGCGGGCTGCCCGCCCGGCGAATCGTCCCTGCCGCCGAATAGCAGCGCCCAGGTCGCAGCCAATATCCACGAGCCAGAACCCGGCACCGAATTTGAGGCCATACTAAAATTATGCACGCAAGATGCCGCGGAAGGCGAATGCGTCAGCCAAAAGGTTCATTTCACTTTTGATGAATAGGCGCTCGCCAATCACACTACCGCCAGCGTTCAGGCAACGAATTTCAAACACCTTTCAACAAGCCGGGGAGGCGTGGTTGCAGAATTTTGCAACCACGCTCGATAAATTTTGCCAGCGTTGGCGGCTGAGGTTATGCCCGCCTTTTGAACAACTCTCCTATAGTCCAGCCAGTTTTATTCCCCATTCCAGCGATAACGCGATAAATCCACACGCCCGCGATCGTCAAAAATTACCCCCTCTGCCTGGAGCAATTCACGCTGAATCTGTGCACCCGCCCGCGCGCTCACCATCCCTTTTGCATTAATCACCCGCTGCCAGGGAATATCTTCCGGGCAAGCCGCCATTGCACCCCCCACCCAGCGCGCCCCAAACGCCAGATAGCTCTGCATATTCATCTCGCCGGGCGGAGCGAGCATTTCGGCAATTTGTCCATAAGTCATCACTCGACCCACGGGTATTCGTCGCACCAGCGCCCAGACCTGCTCCTGAAATTTGGCTTTCGTTGCGGGGTTGAGATATTGTGCAGACATAAAAATTCCTGAATACATGACTGCTCAGGCTAACGCCTCAGCAAAGAGAATTCCACCCTTTCTTTTCGAGACTGAGTAGTCGCCTGAGTACAACAAAAAATGAAACTTTCCCAAATTATACCCAATCTTCATTCTACCCACAATTCAGACATAAATGGTAAACTTCAACTCATGAATTTTTTCAGACGCGCTTTCTTTAATTTTTGGTACTATCGCCAACCGCCCTGGGATACAAGCATTTCGCCCCCAGAGCTTCTGGCTTATATCCGCAGGCATCCCCCTGGCCGAGCGCTTGATATCGGTTGTGGAACCGGCACAAATGTTATTACACTGGCGCAACACGGCTGGCACGTTATCGGAGTCGATTTTGCGTCCAAGGCCATCCGCAGCGCCCGCAAAAAAAAACGTCATGCCGAGATCAATGTGCAATTCCATGTAGATGATGCACGCTACTTGCGCAAAGTGCAACCCGATTTCGATTTTGTTCTGGATATTGGCTGCTTTCACAGCCTGGATGATGATGGCAAAGCACGCTACGCGCAGCGCGTGGATGATCTGCTCAAGCCGGGAGGCGACTTTTTGATTTATCTATTTTTCAAAGAGAATGCGGCGGCCTTCTCCGGGGCTGTTGAGGCAGATTTGGCGCATTTCGCGTCCCAATGGGAATTGATCTCCCGCGCGAATGGCTCCGAACGCAATGAGCGCCCCTCGGCGTGGCTGCACTATTCAAAGCCTGTTGTATGAGATTGTTATTCTTGTTTCTTGATGGGGTTGGATTAGGGGACGATGATCCCGACCTGAACCCATTCGCGCGGGCCAGGATGCCCAACCTGGTCAATTTACTCGCTGGTCAATGCCTACACGCCCTCGAGGGAAAACTACCCTTCCACGGAGTACGCGCCAGCCTCGTGCCCATCGACGCATGTCTGGGCATCCCCGGTTTGCCCCAATCCGCCAGCGGTCAGGCCACCCTGCTCACCGGGGAAAATATCCCCAAACTGATTGGCGAACATTATGGCCCTAAGCCAAATGCCGCCATCCGCGCAATTCTTGAAAGCGACAATATCTTCAAGCGCCTGCAAACATCCGGGCAGCGCGCGGCTCTGATCAATGCCTTCCCGAATGGCTATTTTGCAGGCATTCAATCTGGCAAACGCTTGCCCGGAGCGATTGCAATGGCGGCGCGCGGCGCAAAGATTCCCCTCAAGACCGAAGCCGACCTGCTCGCGGGGAATGCGCTTTCTGCGGATTTCACTGCATCGGGCTGGCACGAGCATTTAGATTACACACATATCCCCATCCTGACTCCTGCAGAAGCCGGGGGCCGATTAGCCGCACTCGCCGAAGGATATGAGTTGACTTTTTTCGAATACTGGCTCAGCGATGCTTTGGGCCACCGTAGAGATATGGTTGCAGCCTGCGAGCGGCTGGAAGAATTTGATGCTATGCTGGGCGGCCTGCTAAAAACCTGGGATGATGACCAGGGGCTAATACTGATTACATCTGATCATGGCAATCTCGAAGATTTGAGTACCCGCCGTCACACCAACAATCCAGTGCCGGGATTGGTCATCGGGGCAGCGGGTTTGCGACATCCGTTCTCGGAGAGATTGCACAACCTGGCCGATATTGCGCCAGCCATACGGGATTTCTTCGCAGTATAAGGTTGTTATTCGATCACTCCGCATCAAAAAAAACAGTCCCCGATATTTTGCTCATCGGGGACTGTTTTTTTGATGCTGTTTTTTCTTACGAAGGCTATCCGATCGCCACTAGAAAATCATGCGCCTTCTTTGTGCTGCCTCACCAACTCGCGGCGCAAGATTTTGCCAACATTAGTCTTTGGCAATTCATCGCGAAATTCAATCTGGCTGGGCACTTTATAGGCTGCCATATTTTCTTTGCAAAATGCGCGAATCTCTTCAACAGTGGCCTCTTCACCCGGTATCAACACAATCCAGGCCTTGACAGTCTCGCCCCGTTTCGGGTCCGGGATGCCGGCCACGCCAACCTCAAACACTTTTGGATGATCGGTAATCACTTCTTCAACCTCGCGCGGCCACACCTGGAACCCGCCAGGTTTGATCAGCTCTTTTTTGCGATCAACAATGTAGAAATAGCCATCATCATCCATGCGGCCAATATCACCCGTATACAACCAGCCATCGCGCAGCGAATTCTGCGTTTCTGTGGGCATATTATGATAACCCTTGAAAATCTGGGGGCCTTTTAGCACGATTTCGCCAATTTCGCCTGGCGGTAGAACAGTCACCTCATCATCGAGGCTGATAATGCGCGCCTCCACATCGGGCAGTGGCAAGCCAATCGAACCAGCGCGATTCTCACCCTGTAACGGATTGCACGTTGCCGCGGTCGGCGACTCGGAAAGGCCGTAGCCCTCGAAAACAAGTCCACCCGTCAGGGCTTCAAATTTTTCTTTAGTTTCCCGCATCAACGGCGCCGACCCCGAGATACATGCTTTGATTGAACTCAAATCATATTTTCCTGCCAGAACATCGGGCCAATTATTGATAGCGTTATATAGTGTGGGCACGCCGGGGAAAATAGTACAACGATATTTTTGCAGGTTCTCCAGATCGTCCTTAATATCGCGGGCATTCGGAACCATAACCAAAGCGGCCCCACACGCGAAGCCAAAATTCATCCCGGCCACCATGCCATAGACATGGTAAAGCGGAATTGCCATCAGCACAACTTCCTCACCATCGATGGCGCTGGGCATCCAGAGACGAATCTGCAACGCATTGGCTACCAGATTGCGGTGCATTGCGATGGCGCCTTTTGGCACGCCAGTTGTACCGCCACTATACTGAAAAACGGCATCATCATCGGGGCCAACATCCACCTTGGGGCGATCTTCCGGCTTAAACTTTGCCAGCATATCTGGCATCCAAATATCGCCCTCGCCCAATTGCACACGAAAACCGCTCTTCTTCTCCTTGAGTAGAGTGAAAAGAAAAGCGGTAACTGGCGGTAAAGTCTCTTTGATATTGGTAACAACAATCTTCTTTATTCCAGTTTTGGGTTGTACGCTCTTGACAATATTGTAGAAATTACTCATCACCACCATAACTTCTACGCCAGCATCGTTGACCTGATGCTCGATTTCGCGTTCCGTGTACAACGGATTCATGGCCACAACAACCGCCCCAATTTTGAGCGCCCCATAATACGCCATCACAAATTGCGGCGTATTGGGAATAATAATCCCAATACGGTCGCCCTTTTTTACTCCCAGGTCTGCCAAACCCGCAGCAAACTGGTCGGTAATATCATTCATTTCTTTGTAGGAGATTTTGGCGCCTTTAAAAATCGTGCAGGGCTTATCAGCATACTTCTTGGCGCCATCTTCGAGAAAATAAAACAATGGAACTGCTGGATAATCAATTGATTTTGGAACTCCCTCATCGTATATCTCTAACCAGGGACGATCGCTCATGTTTTTGCTCCTTTGTCAAACAATGATTTGAGGTGATGACGATATGGCGATTATAATGCAGGTCATCCACCCCACTCAAACTTGCACAACTCCACTCTCACAAGAATAGTATAGATATTTCTGTAACAAATGTCAAACTATTTCGCAAACTCAATCTTTATCCACCCGAAAACGCTGCACAACAGCCACCAGCTGATGTAAAGAATCGGCAGCATTTGCGGGAAACCACTGGATCAGCGGGTCGTCTTCTTTAAACCAGTTGGCTTGGCGTCTCACAAAGCGCCGCGTAATGCGTTTCATTTGCACAACAACTTCTTCGAGCGAAATTTCTCCAGCGAGATACTGAATCACCTGACGATAGCCAATCGCAGACAAGGATGGCAACTCGGCAGTGTAACCCCGATCAAGCAGGTTTTGTGTCTCTGCAATAAGACCATCCGCCAGCATTTTATGGATGCGGGCGTCGATGCGCGCGTACAACTCCGGGCGTGGACGCTGCAACCCCAGCATCAACACCCGATAGGGTGACGGGCCGGACTCCCTCAGGGTGGAGAATAATTGCCCGGTGGTGAGAATCACCTCCAGGGCGCGTACGCTACGGCGCATATTTTGCGGCTCCATGCGGGCGGCGGCTTCCGGGTCCAGTTTCTGTAAACGGGTGTACAAGACCTGCGGGCCAATATCCCCCGCCCAATTTTCTAACGCCGCACGCAGGCGCGGATCAGGTTCTACTTCGGGAACGCGCCAACCCTCCACCAACGCCCGGATGTATTGTCCGGTTCCCCCAACTAACAGGGGCAAGCGCCCGCGGGCGCAAATATCCAGCACCGCGGTCTGAACAGCCTGCAAGTACATCGCCAGGCTCCAAACCTCATCAGGATTGGCAACATCCACCAAATGGTGCGGCACGCGGCGTTGTTCCTCAGCTGTGGGCTTGGCTGTGCCAATATCCATGCCCCGATATAAAAGCCGCGAATCTGCCGAGATAATTTCCCCATTGATCTGTTCGGCCAACTGCAAAGATAGCTCCGTTTTCCCAACTGCGGTCGGGCCAAGCAAGATAATCAGCGGTAGTTTTTTATCAGGCAGAACAAATGTCATCGTTAGTTTTAGATATTCTCGAAATGTACCAACTGAGGTTGGGCATTGGCATCGGTACGCAAAATAGCAACCACATCAATCTGCCAATCTTTCTCCCAGTGGTGCTCTTGCACATACAAGTTTGCGGCATCGTAAAGATGCTGGCGCTTTTGCGGGGTTACGGCTTCTTCGGGGTAGCCAAAAGCGCTGGATGAACGCGTCTTCACTTCGACAAAAACAAGCCGTTCGTGCTGCTGCGCGACCAGGTCAATTTCGCCATAAGGGGTGCGGTAGTTGCGCGCCAGAATCGAATACCCTTGTTTGTGCAAAAATTCAGCGGCATACGCTTCGCCCCATTTACCGAATGCGATACGATGATCCATAGCTTCAATCATACCAAATGTGGGATGGCTTTCAGACCAACAATTGGGTTAGACGCTTCGTCAGCCAGATTTTTCGTCGCGCTGTAGCAGGGCGGTTTCGAGGTGACAAATCTTCTGTTGGGATCATATTGCTAATTTCCTATGTTGAGTACCGATAAATTTGGAAGTGCGCACATCTTACCATACAGGAATGTAAACTGAGCCTATAAATCTCGGAAAGTAATTTTGCAAAAAGGGCTTCACAACTTCCAAATATGTGCTAAACTATAGTGCTTGTTTAACAGAAGTTCTCAAATAAAGATTCACCCTTGATTTGGAACCCATGCGAAACCTAGCAAATCTTCAACGAAAGGAGTTCCAAATCATGGCAAAAGAACAAGGTACTGTAAAATGGTTCAACGGCTCGAAGGGCTACGGCTTTATCGAGCGCGACGCTGGTGGCGATGTTTTCGTCCACTTCAATGCGATCATCGGTGAGGGTTTCAAATCCCTCGATGAAGGTCAGCGCGTAGAGTTTGAGGTCGTGCAAGGGCAGAAAGGCCCCCAGGCACAAGACGTCGTAGCTCTATAATATAACCTACAGAAGTCAAAAACAGGACAGCTAGATTAGCTGTCCTGTTTTTATTTGTGACGTCCATTTTTAGTATTGCGCATCATTCAGCACAAATTCATCTATTGACGTACGCGCGACTCTCCGATAAACTATACGCAACATAAGTTGCCTATACGAAATTTCCATGAGGAGATTCGCATGACCGAGCAAAATACCGCCCACATCACCGCCCAAACGACCCTTATCCCCGCCATCAATGGCTGGAAGATTTATCTGCAAGACCAGGGGAATTCCCCTCACACGCTAAAGGCCTTCATCGGCGACGCAGAATTATTAGCCTCCTACCTTCCTCCCGACCGCACATTGGGTTCAATCACCACCAACGATCTAAACAATTTTCTCGAATGGATGCTCACCGAACGCGGCGTGCCTTGCAGTCCAAAAACGCTGGCGCGTCGCATCACTTCGATCAAAGCATTTTTCCGCTGGCTGCACAACAAGGCAGTTATTTTTGTCGATCCGGCAGAAAAGGTGGTGCAAAAATCGGTGCGCAGCCCGCTACCCGAAGTACTTACTCCAGATGAGGTTGAAGCCGTCATCACAGTAGCAGAACGCTTTGCCCTCGCCGCAAAACCGGATACACGCCATATCGCTTTACTCACGCTGCTTCTGGCAACGGGCATCAAAAAAAGCGAGTGTCTTACTCTCAGTCCAAATCATATTCAGTGGGATGCGCCCAACGGGCCACTACTATTCGTACGCTACGCTGCCCCCAAAAACCGCTACAAAGAACGTAAAATCGAATTGCCCGCGGATTGGGAAAAAATCTACCACCGCTACGCAGCCCAACACAACCTGGGCGAGAAGTTATTCCCATGGTCGCAGCGCCGCCTGGAATATCTGCTCGAAGATTTAAGCAAGGAAGCCGGACTTGAAAAACATCTTTCGTTCAGCATGTGCCGCTGGACCTGCGCGCTGACCGACATGCAATCCGGCATGGAGTTTGACAAGATACGCCAAAAACTAGGGGTTTCAAAAGTCCAATGGCGCGAACTGAGCCAAAAGCTCATGCGCCTGGCCAACTAAGCCGCGACCGAAAAACGCAAAACCCTAAGGGTTTTTGGAAATTCTGAAGGTTTCATCGCTGCGTGGAATGATGTGTACGGCGCTGGCCTTGAAGGTCGCCGTGATTACCGCGCCGGGCTCCAAACGCATTGCTTGTGCCGACGAACGCGTAACCAATGCCACCAATATAAAGCCGCAATCCAGTACCACACGCACCAGCGGGCCACCCGGCAGAATTTGCTTCACACGGCCCCGAAGCAAATTGCGCGCGCTGGATGATGGCAGGTCGGCCTGCTTCCAAAGCGTGATATCTTCGGGACGCAAGCACGCATACACCTGTTGATTGAACTGCGCGTGCCCCACAGCCTCAATGCGCTGCGCGCCTACATCGACACTAATCTGCCCATTTTGCGCTGCAACCACCCGCCCAGGTAGCACCGTCTCAACCCCCACAAAGGCAGCTACATCCAAATCCGAAGGTGCAGTAAACACCGCTTCAGGCGTTCCCTGCTGGCGCAATTCGCCCGCCAAAATCACCGCCACGCCATCCCCCAAGAACAAAGCTTCATCCAGATCGTGCGTGACTAAAACGGTTGTGATCTGCGTTTCAGCCAGCAGCGCCGAGAGATCATCCAGCAGACGCTTGCGCGTGGGAGGATCGAGCGCCGAAAAAGGCTCATCGAGCAGTAGCAATTCCGGCTCCAGGGCCAATGCCCGCGCCAGGCTAACGCGCTGCGCTTCGCCTCCCGAAAGTTCGGTCGCACGCCGATGCTTGAGTTCGGCAATTCCCAGACGCGCCAGCCATTTTTCAACCCGTGACCGGATTTCATGTTTTCCAAAACCGCGGAAACGCAGACCGGCGGCTACATTGTCGAAGACGGATGTGTCGAACAAAAGTGGATCCTGCAAAACCAGGGCGACTTTGCGCCGGTAAGCGAGATCGGACTCGCTCGCGGGCGGATTGCCATTGAAAAAGATTTCGCCACGCTCCAGAGGCAACAACCGGGCGAGAGCGAGCAGCAATGAGCTTTTCCCCGCGCCATTGGGACCAACCACCGCCAACACTGCGCTCTTCCCGATGGTCAGAGCATCAATCCGCAAAATCGGTTGCCCGCCGCGCACTACCCGCAAATTGCGAATTTCCACCAGGGGCGCAGTCATCGGCGCACTCCCCGTTGCTGAATCCACGTCAAAGCCCAATTGACCAGGAAGGTAATTGTCAGCAGCAATACCCCTAACGCAATCGCAATATCGAAGTTGCCCTTGCCGGTTTCGAGCACAATCGCCGTCGTCAGCACGCGCGTCTGATAGCGGATATTGCCCCCGACCATCATGGACGCGCCTACCTCCGAAATCACCGAGCCAAAGCCCGCCATTAACGCTGCCAACAGGGGTAGTCGCGCCTCCCGCCAGAGCGTCCCGATCATTTGCAGGCGCGAGGCGCCAAGCCCGTAGAGTTGCAGCCGCAGGCGCGGATCCAGCGCTTGCAGCGCGGCCGCGGTCAACCCGGTGACCACCGGCGCAGAAATCACGGTTTGCGCGATGATAATCGCTGCGGGGGTGTAGATCAATTTCAGATCACCCAGCGGGCCAGAGCGCCACAACAACATCGCCACGATCAGGCCAACCACCACGGGTGGAAGACCCATACCGGTATTGACGATACTGAGAAAAAAAGAGCGCCCCGGAAATTTTCCCAGCGCCAGCACGGTACCCAGTGGCAACCCGATGACTAAACTGATGCACGTTGCTAACGCCGAGATTTTCAGCGATAGGATCGTTATTTGGAAAACTTCGGCATCAATGATCATGATAGGGAACCCTAAAGCAAGGCTGACAGGGCTTTGCCCCGTCAGCCTTGCTTTAGGCATCTTCTTACTCCAGGCCTAAATCGGCGTCGGTTTTGTCAGCATCGGGGAAGAAGAGCGGCTGACCATACGCTTCTACGCCAAATTCCTTGATCACAGCCTGTATTTCAGCGCTAATCATGAAATTGGCAAAGGCCAGCGCGCCATCAAAGTTAATATCCACCCATTTTTCGGGATTTACCGTCATAACGTGGTAAACATTGAGCAGCACGCCATCGCCTTCGACGAGGATTTCCAAATCGAGGTTGGCCTGATTGGCGAGATAGGTTGCCCGGTCGGTGAGGGTATAAGCCAATTTCTCCGAAGCAATTACTAACGTGGCGCCCATGCCCTGCCCAGATTCAACATACCAGGCAGGCTTGGCGTCGTTGGGTTTGTAAGCCGTTGCCTCCCAGATGCTCAACTCTTTTTTATTGGTGCCAGAGTCGTCGCCGCGCGAGACAAATATCGCTTCGGAGGCAGCAATCAGGGCAAAAGCATCCGCAGCAACAGCGTTGCCCCGAATGCCCGCCGGGTCATCCGCCGGACCAACGATAACAAAGTCGTTATGCATCACCAGGAGGCGATCTTTGCAGTCACCGGACTCCATCAATACCAGTTCCGAAGTCGGCGCATGAACCAGCAACACATCGGCGTTACCTTCTTCGGCCATCGCCAGAGCTGCGCCGGTTCCTACGGCCACCGTTTGGACCATATAGCCGGTCTGCGCCTCGAACATGGGAACCAGCACATCCAGCAAGCCAGAATCTTGCGTCGATGTGGTCGTTGCCAGAATCAGTTCAGGAATTGCAGGGGGTGCGATTTCGACGGGTTCATCAACCGCTGGCCCGCCACAGGCTGTCAACGCTAATGGGATAACCAGGCTAAAAAGGATAAGTATTTTCAATAGATGTTGTTTTTTCATTGAAATCTCCTATGACTTTTGATTGGGTTTTTACTGCCGCAAACGGGCAAGCAAAACCCAATTCCTTTATTGAATATCGTTTTCGCACTCACAAAATAATTTCTTCGCCGGCAGCCTGAGTTTCATACCCAGCCAAACCGCCCACAGCAGTCCGAAAACTGCTGCTTGTGATTACATCAAACACGGGCGCCAGCAGCGCCGAATCGGCATCATCGCCGGAGAACACCAGATCGTAACGTTCATCGAACAGGGGAATAAAATCAAGCCCGCGGGCCCGCGCTGCGGCCAGTACTGCCACGCCTGCATCAGCCTGACCGGATGCCACCGCATCGGCCACGCCCAAATGCGTATCGGCAACCTGCTCGTAGCCCAGAATCACCTGCGGAGGAATCTCCAACGCTTTCAGCTGCGCATCCAGCCACAGCCGCGTCCCCGAACCGCGCTGCCGATTGATAAACCGCACCTCGGGAGCCACCAAATCTTCCACGCCTTCAAGCTCCAGCGGATTCCCTGATGCGACCAGCAAACCCTGTTGACGACGCGTCAACGTCACCACGCGCATCGCCTGCCCAGGGAAAAGATGACGCACATACGGGGTGTTATATTCCCCGCTGGGCAGGTCCAGCAAATGACAGCCCGCCAACTGGCAAATGCCCTGGCGCAACGCGATCAATCCATCCAGGCTGCCCACCGGCAAGGTAAACATCGCCGGGCCGTCCCCATCCTCCCGCAATAAGTCTGCCAGCAAATTCAAAGCCAGATCATCGCTGCCCGAAACCAGCAGCGACGGGCGCGTTCCCCGTTCAGGCAAAATTGCCACTTGAATCGTAAAAGCCGCCGCCGTGGCTTGATAAAATTTCTCTGTATAATGGCCCACTTTTTGCGTGTGCGTGAGCGTAACCAGTCCAGCGCTCTCCAACTGCTTTACATGGTAGCGCGCCTTTGCCGGATGCACATCCAATATTTTCCCCAAATGCGTGAGTGTGGCGGGGCGCGCCATCAAGGCGCGCAAAATTGCCAGACGGCGCGTGTCCGAGAGCATTTTTATGGCTTCATATTCCGAAATCGTTTTCAAGGGTAACATGGAGTACCTACGTTAAAAATTATTTTAACGTAGGTATTTTACCCCGAATTTCCCACCCGTCAATTACGTAGCAATAACTCTACAAAAAGTACGCTCGCGCTCCCCCGGGCAATCCGAAACTCATGCGAGCCGCGCAACCCAGGCAGCCAGGCAATTCTGTTATCCAGCAACACAATCGGCCAGTGCGCCCGCACCCGTTGAGGGAGTTTGGCGTTTATCATCAGGTCTGAAATCTTGGCCGACGCGCCATCCATGCCCAGGGGTTGGATTCGATCCCCCGGGCGGCGCGTCCGGATTTGTATGTGGGCGGGTTGCTGTCTACGGAGAGCAATCCACGCCCGATAGGGGTCGCTGTTTTCGAGGGCCAGCGCACGCGCTTTTTCTACATCGTCAAGGATTTCGCAGCGCAACACCCAGCCGCCGGGCAACACAAGCTCGCCAGGAGCGGGAATATCAAGCACAACGGCTGCTTGCTCAAGCTGTGGCCACAACCTGGATGGGAGTTCGGCATTCTCCGCAGCCAGATAGAAACGCCCGGCTTCACTAAAAACGCGCAACCCCATCACCAGATCGGCTATGCCCGCCTCATCGTGCAGCACTGCCAGGGCGCGTGCCACAGCGCCAAATCCTACAGCGCGCAGGTCTTCGATCAGTTGCCCCGCCGCCCAACGGATCAGCCGCCGTTGAATCCCCAAATGCTGCCCGGAAAGCTTGCGCGCATCAAAAGCCAGAAATCCCTGGCCCTGTTCGATAAGCGTCTCGCGCCGCGCCTGTGTAGTTAGACTAACAAGGACATCTTCATCAGCGGCGAGAATATCAGCCATCTGCCCCAGGCGTTGGCCCATGCCGGGAACGAGTTCATCTAAATTGGGCAAAGTTTCATGGCGCAAGCGGTTGCGGAATAATGTTGTATCGAAATTGCTGGAGTCTTCAACCGGCTCCAGCCCGCGTTCAGCACAGTACGCGATAATTTCCACGCGTGACACGCCCAATAATGGACGCAACAATGGGATTTCATCGCTCCAGGGGTTAGGCAGCAGATAGGGACGCATACCTTTTAGTCCGGTCAGTCCACTACCGCGCAAAAAATGCATCAACACAGTTTCAGCCTGATCATCAGCATGATGCCCAACCGCCACGGCCTGCGCGCCGAGACGCTGCGCCTGTTTGAAGAGGAAGTTATAGCGACACACGCGTGCGGCTTCTTCAATCGAAAGTCGATTCTGCCGGGCATAGAGAGCCACGTCAATCGCCTCAGAGACAAAGGGAATCTTCAGGGTTTCAGCAACCCAGGCCACCCTGTGCGCGTCCGCGCCTGCTTCGGGGCGTAATCCATGATTTATATGAGCGGCGACTACAGGCAACTCGCTGCGGCAAAATAAATCCAACAAAACCAGGCTGTCTGCGCCGCCAGAAATGCCCACCAGGGTTAGTACATGAGAATCCAGTGAATATTCTTTAAGTTTGGCCTGAAAATCAGCTAGGAACATGCAAAAATTATAACGTACAAACAGAATCTTAAGGTTTTCAGTACCAAAGTGTTAGAGCAAGTTTTTTAATTATTCATTAAAATCAGGTATACTAGTGTTACGCGATCGATATTTGCGATTGGGTTTTTCTGGAGGAGAAAATAATGGCCGATAAAGTTCTCATTGTGGATGATGATGTTGAAACCCTACGGCTGGTAGGGTTAATGCTCGAACGCCAGGGGTATAATATTAGCGCAGCCGATAACGGAGAACGCGCCATAAAGCGGGCGCAAGCCGACCGCCCAGACCTGGTTCTACTCGATGTGATGATGCCCGATATGAGCGGCTATGAAGTCGCCAAACAATTACGCGCCAGCGAGATTACTGCCAATGTGCCCATCATCATGTTCACAGCCAAAGCTCAGGTAGATGATCGAATTGAAGGGCTTGAATCGGGAGCCGACGCTTATTTAACCAAACCAACCCAGCCACGTGAATTGCTCGCACAAGTGAAGGCATTGCTGGCACGCTCGAAAGCAGCACGCACGGCTCAGGCTATGGGAAAAGCTCCTGAATCGCGCGGGCGCACGATAGGCATTCTCTCGGCGAAGGGCGGCCTGGGCGTGACGACACTGGCCACCAATTTGGGCATTACGCTGCGAAAATTGACCCGCGAGAGTGTGGTCATCGCCGATTTCAGGCCGGGCAGCAGTGATATCAGCGCCGGGCTAGGCTATTCCAATTCCAATGGCGTTATGCAATTGCTGCGCAAAGAAGCCAAGGCGATTTCGCCTGTCGATATTCAGCGCGAACTGGTGGCGCATCAAAGCGGGGTGCATGTATTTGTTTCGCCACAACGCCCGCGCGATGCCGTTTATGCCATGCGCCTGGAACAATATCGAGCCATCGCGCGCTTGTTGCCGAGCATCTCTAAGTATGTTTTGCTTGATTTAGGCCCTTCACTGCCCCCACTGACACAAATGGTGCTGAAGTATTGTGATGAATTCCTGGTTGCAATGGAGCCTTCTCCCGCCAGCATCCAGCAAACCAAGCAACTCATTGCCGATCTGATCAGTCTCAATGTAGGTAAGGGACGCATCCATGTAGCGCTTGTCAACCGAACACGCTCCAACTTACAGATGAATTGGTCTACCGCTCAAGAAGAATTGGCACACCCGATTTCTTCAGTGATTACCCCGGCGCCCGATCTGGCCTACAAAGCATCTGAGATCAACACGCCCATGGTACTTCAGCAACCCAGCAGCCTGACGGCAGAACAATTTACCAAGCTGGCTTCGGCTTTCGTGCAAGCTGAATAATCATACGCGAATATGACCACGCGGGTAGACACATCGGCGATTCACGAAGTAGCCACCCTTATCCGCTCGTCGCGCAATACCGTTGCGCTAACCGGCGCAGGAAGTTCCACGCCCTCCGGCATACCCGATTTTAGATCAGCAGGAAGCGGGCTTTGGGCCCGATTTTTGCCGATGGAAGTCGCCTCCCTGACTGCGTTCCGACATAACCCAGAACGATTCTTCGAGTGGTTGCGCCCATTAGCCAGCCATATGTTGAACGCGCAACCCAATGATGCTCATATTGCCCTGGCAGAATTAGAAAAAGCAGGTTGCTTGCATACCATCATTACGCAAAACATCGATGGGTTGCATCAGCGTGCCGGATCGCAGCATGTGTTGGAGGTTCACGGCACACTCAACACGCTTTCCTGCATCGGTTGTTATCAAAAAATATCTTCACAAGGCTATATCGACCAGTATATTCACAAAGGGATAATTCCCCGCTGCCCAGAATGCAATCGAATTCTCAAGCCCGATACAGTATTATTTGAAGAACAACTCCCGGCGAAAATTTGGCTACAAGCTCGTAAAGCTGCCGAAAATTGTGAAGTGATGATTGTGGCCGGGTCTTCGCTGCTGGTGATGCCGGTTGCAGGCCTGCCCATGAAAGCGGTTGAAAACGGCGCCAAACTCATTATCATCAATAGAAGCGAAACTTATATTGACGAACGCGCTACAGCGTTATTGAATGGCGATGTTGCTGAAATCATCCCGGAAATCGCGGCGCAGATACACTATGCCTAAGAAATCTTCCACCCACGATCTTGAACGCTTTCAAAAAATCATCTCGATTTCACGCGATCTGGCGTCAACGCTGGACCTCGATATATTACTCAAACGCATTATCTGCGCGGCAGTAGAACTTACCGGCGCCGAAGCCGCATCGATTTTATTGTATGATGAGCGCATGGCACAACTCAATTTTCAGGTGGCCACCAATTTCGATCCAAAAATGCGCGGGCTTGAGGTGCCTGTTGAAAGCAGTATCGCCGGATGGATTGTAACGAATCGTAGCCCGATCATCATTAATGATACCCAAAACGATGAGCGTCATTTCGGAAAAATCAGCCAGGCAATCGGCCTGACAACCCAATCTTTGTTGGGGGTGCCCCTGATCGCCAAGGACAAGGTCAGTGGCGTACTCGAGGCTATCAATAAGCAAGGCGGGGAATTTACAGATGAAGATCAAGAATCCCTGATGGCACTCGGATCACATGCCGCTATCGCTATTGAGAATTCGCGTTTATTCCAGCAATATGATCTAATCGCCGAATTTGTACACGAACTACGCACCCCGCTGGCTTCACTGCGCACAGCCACGCATTTACTCACGCACCCCAAAGTTACCGACGAACGACGCGCCGAGATTTCTGAAAGCATTGAAAATGAAGCCATCCGGCTTGCCAATATGTCGTCTGATTTTTTGAATATCGCGCGCCTTGAATCGGGGCGTAATCAACTAAATATGGGTCAATTTGAAGTACACGCCCTTCTTCAAAGCGTGGCTGATCTAACGGAAAGCCTGGCACGCCAAAAAGAACTTCAATTTGAACTCGAAATAGAAGCTGGCTTGCCCACTATTTCCGGGGATCGTGACAAGCTTCATCAGGCGTTGGTCAACCTGCTCAGCAATGCGATCAAATATAACAAACCAGGAGGGCGCGTATTACTCAAAGCCGACTCCGCCCCCGGTGGCGTACACCTTCTGGTCAGCGATACTGGCATTGGCATCCCGGAAAAATACATCTGGCAACTCTTTGGAAAATTTTTCCGCGTGCCTGGCTCTGAGAAACACGCCCAGGGCACCGGATTGGGGCTTTCAATTGTCAAGCGAATTGTTGAAAGTCATGGGGGAAAAATTTCCGTCGAGAGTGAATCTGGGCGAGGTTCAACATTCAAGATTTTCCTGCCCGAATCCAGCATTTAGCGTCATTACCGCGCTCCCCTTCGCCCAAATTGACGCTCCAGCGCATCGACTGAAAGATGGATCATGGTTGGACGCCCATGCGGGCAGGTGCGCGGCGACTGGCTTGATTCCAGATCACGCAGCAACGCAACTTGCTCTTGGTGCGAGAGCGTTTGCCCCCCCTTCACAGCCGCCCGCTTGCAAACACGGGCAATGAGCTTGGCTTCAATTTCCTGGGCCAGTGGGGATTCATCTTCTTCAAAATCTTCTACCAACACACGCAAGGCCGCGGCCGGATTCAATCCGCCGAGAATAGCCGGAATGGCGCGCACTAAAAACGACTCACGCCCAAAGGGTTCAACGTCAAAACCAAGCTTCGCTAACACTGGCAATTGCTCTTCGAGCAGATTGGCCGCGGCATAGGGCAGTTCTACAGTCGCGGGTTCCAGCAATGTCTGCGAAGGAATAGCGCCGCTCTGAGCCTGCCTAAGAGCCATAAAACGCTCAAAAAGCACACGTTCGTGAGCAGCGTGTTGGTCGATCAGGTAGAGACCATCGGGGCCTTCGGCGATCAGGTATGTGGCAGCCACTTGTCCGATGAGGCGCAGGAGGGGCACATGTACATCAGGGAGGGGTGCCTGCCCGCTGACCGCTGGCGACTGGTTGAAATCCAGGGTCGATCGCCCATCTTGCGTTGCAGGTCTGTCTTCTGTCGCCATCCCCCAGGCTGGATCATTGCTTCGGGATGCAGAACCAACCCCAAAGGGAGTCCCGCTGCTCCAGCGCATGCGCTCGCTCAATTGATCGATTTCAGGCACCGGCGTATGCGCTTGCAAAGCCGCGTGGACTGCATTCCCCACAATCCTGAAAATCTCATCACGCTGACGGAAACGAACTTCGGCTTTCGTTGGATGCACATTAACATCTACATTTTCGGGCGGCACAGAGATAAAAATAACCGCCTGAGGGTAACGCCCAACCATGAGCATAGTGTGATAAGCGCGCACCAGCGCGGTGGTAAGGGCAATATCATGCACCGGGCGGCCGTTGACAAAGAATAATATTTCGCTGCGATTGGAACGCGTCACAGATGGTGGGCTGGTGAAACCGGTAATTGAAATCGAATCGGCCTGAGCCAACACAGCTATCATTTGACGAGCAATATCGGCCCCATAGAGTGCAGCGAGAACTTCGCGACGCTCGCCGTTGCCGCTGGTTTGCAACGCTCCGCGCCCTTCCATGCGCAGTTGAAACCGCACCCGCGGATACGCCAGAGCATAACGCGTGACCAGGGTTTGAATATGACGGCGCTCAGTGCGGTCGCTCTTGAGAAATTTGAGCCGCGCCGGAACATTGTAGAACAGGTCTTCAACATGCACAACCGTTCCGGCTGGCGCGCCTATCGGCTGAGAGGCATTGCTGATGCCGCCATCGACTTGCAAACGCGTGCCCAAATCATCATCACGGCGGCGCGAGGTAATACTCGTACGCGAGATCGAACCAATCGATGCCAACGCTTCGCCGCGGAACCCAAGCGTGGCGATGCGAAATAAATCGTCTGCCGAAGTCAGCTTACTGGTGGCATGACGCCGTACAGAGAGTTCTAATTCGCCAGAGGCAATCCCGTATCCATCATCAGCAACTTCAATTAGCCGCTTTCCGGCATCTTCTACGGTCACAGAAATATAACTCGCCTGGGCATCAATGGCGTTTTCGAGCAGCTCTTTTACCACCGAGGCCGGGCGTTCGATAACTTCTCCAGCAGCAATTTGTGAGGCAACTTCATCGGGCAGAATTTTGATGGTCATAAAAAGAATTATACCGAAGAAAGCGCGTAAGAGGGGCTACCGATGAGTAGCCCCTCTTACGCGCTTTCAGGAGAATCTAGTACAATACAGCCTTATGGAACTGGACACAATTTTCTTCGATCTCGATGCGACGCTCTACCCCGAATCAAACGGCATGTGGGCTGAGATTCGCCGCCGAATCGATTTGTATATGCACGAGCGGATGGGGTTTTCAGCGGCAGAAATTCCCGCGCTGCGACAGAGTTATTACAAAAATTACGGCACCACGCTACGCGGACTGATGGCAAACTATGCCGTGGAAGCACGCGAATATCTTGGCTTTGTGCATGACCTGCCGCTGGACGAGTATCTACGCCCCGAGCCAGAACTGCGCCAGATGTTGCTGAGCCTTCCAGGCTCGCGGTGGGTCTTCACCAATTCAGATTTGGATCACGCCCAGAGAGTACTCGCGAAAATGAACATCGCCAACTGCTTTGAGGGTATTATAGATGTTTACACGCTCGAGCCGTATTGCAAACCGATGACCGAAGCCTATCAAATCGCATTAAGGCAGACGGGCACATCAGACCCGCGCAGATGCGCGCTACTGGAAGATTCAGTTTCAAATTTGGCAACGGCTCGCGATATGGGCTTTTTCACAGTGTTGGTCGGTTCAAATGGCATACCCCATAATTTTGACCGCAGCATAGAAGATATTCATCAGTTGCGAGAAAAAGTTCCCGAATTGTGGAAATAAAACCATAGCGCAAAGGCGCAAAGGTCGATGCCACAAATAAAAATAGGCCTTACGCAAAACGATGGGACACATCCCTATTTTCGGGCCTTCTTTTGCAAAAGTGCGTAAGTACTGAAAAACTTAAAGGCTTTGCGCTAAACGAAACGACTCGTCTATGGATAAACAAATTTCGCTCGAACAAGCTGCTGAACTCGTCAACGATGGGGATGTGCTCGCCCTGGGCGGGATGACGCTCTATCGTCGCCCGATGGCTTTCGTGCAGGCGCTGTTGCGGCGTGAAAACCGGCCACGCTCCCTGACGCTTTTGGCATTCACCGCGGGGATCGAGAGCGATCTACTCGTCGGCGCGGGAATGATAAAACGCACGCGCACCTGCTATTTTGGGCTGGAAATCTTCGGGTTAGCGCCGATGTTTTCGTACCATGCCAGCCGCGGGGAACTGGAAATTCTCGAGGAAACGGAGGCCAGCCTGGCCTTTGGGCTGCGCGCCCAGATGGCAGGAATCAGCTTTATGCCAGGGCGCGGCTGGTTGGGCACCGACCTGCCCAAACTGCGTCCGGATGTCCGCACCGTTCAATCACCTTACACCGGGGAAGAATATATCGCCTTCCCGGCCATCCAACCCGATGTGGCCGTGATCCATGCGCTAACCGCCGACCCGCACGGAAACGCCCAAATTGGCAAGAATAAAGGCATCGACGAAGAACTGGCCCTGACCGCCAAAACGGTGATCGTCACCGCCGAAGAAATAAGCCCCCAATTGACACAAGCCGATCTTGTCGCGCCGCTGGTGGATGCAGTCGTCCACACGCCACGCGGCGCGGCGCCCACATCTTGCCACCCGCTCTATCCTCTGGACGGGGAGGCCATTTTGCAATATACAGAGCAAGTCAGCGATCCGCAAAGCTGGGCGGCCTATCTGCGCGAATTTATCTTGCGCTAATATATCTATGATACGCTATGAAGATAAAAAGTGGGATACACCTTATAGAGTGCATCCCACTTATGAAGGAGAATTTCTATGAAATTTAACAGAAAACAACTTATTGGTATCACACTGGTACTCATCTTGCTGGCCGCCGCCACACTGGCCTGCCAGGCGGTTGCGCCGCTCTTGCCCCAAATGGGCAGCGAGGCCGCATCGACCAGCGTAGCTCAATCGGATGATAATAGCCAGCTCCCTACCGGGCATCCCAATGTAGCGGAAGCCCCCATACAGATTCCAGCCGATCAACTGGATGAGCTTTTCGCGCCCTTCTGGGAAGCCTGGGATATTGTCCATGAGCAATTTGTCGATCAGCCGGTGGATGACGAAGCCCTGATGAACGGCGCGATCCAGGGTATGATGGCAACCTTCGAAGATACCACCAACACCACCTACGAAGCCATCAATGGCCCCAGCAGTGACCAGACCGGCACACCCGCTGAATTACAAGAAACGTTTACGCCCTTTTGGGAGGCCTGGGCCTATGCCCACCAGCCCGACGATCAGGCCCTGATGCAAGGCGCGATCAGCGGCATGCTGGAAGCGCTGGGCGACCAGCACACCTCCTACATGAACCCCGATCAGTTCATGCAAGCTAATATTCCGCTGGATGGCACCTACGAAGGCATTGGCGCGTGGGTAGACCCCAACGGCGAATTTCTGACGATTGTCAGCCCGATGTCAGGTTCCCCCGCCGAAGCCGCCGGGCTGCTGCCGGGCGATGCTGTGATCGCGGTAGATGGCGACGATATGACCGGTATCGACGGCAATCTGGTTATTCGCCGCATTCTTGGCCCGGCAGACTCGAAAGTGGTGCTCACCATCCAGCGCGACGGAGTCGAAGCACTGTTTGATGTCGAAATCACCCGCGCTCAGATCACCATTCCCAGTGTGGAATATCGCATGTTGGATAATGACATCGCCTACATCCATCTGCTGACCTTTGGTGATGACAGCCGCGACGAAGTCCGCAACGCGTATGAGGAACTTGCCAAAGAAAATCCGGTTGGGCTAATTTTCGATCTGCGCAACAACGGCGGCGGGTATTTGATCAGCGCCATTGAGGTGGCATCCGAATTCATTAGCGATGGCACTATCATGTATGAGGATTATGGCGACGGCGAGAAAGACGTCTACGAAGCCCTGGGCAAGGGGCTGGCAACTGAAATCCCGCTGGTGCTACTGGTCAACGAAGGTACAGCCTCAGCCTCCGAAATTGTCAGCGGTGCCATTCAGGATTATGGCCGCGCCCCATTGGTGGGAACCACCACTTTCGGCAAAGGCTCCGTGCAAAACTGGGTACCGTTGAGCAACGACCAGGGTGCAGTCCGCGTGACAATTGCGCGCTGGCTGACCCCCGAAGAACGCCTGATCCACGAGATTGGCCTGGAACCCGATTACCCTCTGGCAATGATCTCACAAGCAGCGATTGATGCCGGTTTCGATATTGAATCCTTTGACTTGCCCGAGGATCAAATTGTGATCCTCAGCGCCGAAGAAATCCAGGATGGGCGCGACCCGCAATTGGATAAAGCCGTAGAAGTGTTGATCGAATTAATTGGAAAGTGATTTTTGTATGTTGAAAATTGAAGGTTGAAAGTTCTGCCATGCTTGAATTTTCAACCTTCAAACTGTAATCTTCAACTGAGGTAAAACAATGTTCTACAACTCCACCTACTTATTTTTTATGGCGCCCGCCTTCATCCTGACGATGCTGGCGCAACTCTACGTCAATTCGTCCTACAAAAAATGGGGGCGCGTGCAGGCCAGCAGCGGATTGAGTGGAGCCGATGCAGCGCAACGTCTGACGCGTTCAGCCGGGCTATACAATGTGAAAATCGAGGGCATACGCGGCAAACTCACCGATCACTACGATCCGCGCAGCAAGGTATTGCGGCTTTCCGAGGGCGTCTACGGCGGCAATTCTGTGGCATCGCTGGCGATTGCCGCCCACGAACTCGGCCATGCCATACAAGACCAGGATGAATATTTTCCGCTGCGTCTGCGGGCCATGATCGTTCCGGCGGTCAATATTGGCTCGTATCTGGGCTGGATTTTGATTATGCTGGGGCTTTTCTTGCAGATGGTCAATCTGGCCTGGCTGGGCGTGATCGTCTTCTCGGGCGGGGCATTATTCGCGCTGGTAACGCTGCCGGTGGAGCTAAATGCATCGGCTCGAGCGAAGGCCATGCTGACTAACTCAGGGCTGATTCGCACCGAGGAAGAGCAACGCGGCGTCAACGCCGTGCTGAATGCTGCCGCACTGACCTACGTTGCCGCCTTGTTCACGGCCATATTGCAATTACTCTATTGGGTGTCACTTGTATCCGGGCTAGGAGGCCGTCGCAGATAACGTCAATGAAATCAGACTCTCAGACCAGCCGCTATCTGATCTCCATTGATATTCTGCGCGCCAGCGCCATCCTATTGATGATCCAGGTGCATTTCGTCACCAATCTTTCGCCCCGCGCATCGGCATCGGCAGCACTCTACGATCTTTCGACAATCCTGGGGATGCTCCCGGCGCCAATATTTTCGTTTCTGACAGGGTTCAGTTTATGGCTTTGGTTGGGCCGCGAAACCCAACGCGGCATCCCCGAAGCCCGGCTGCGCCGGACAACTTTCCGGCGGGTGGTATTTCTCTTCGTCAGCGGATTGGCCTTCGCAACCTTCATTTGGCTGCCTGTATCGGTCTTCGATTGGGATATTCTCACCTTTCTGGGCGCAGCCACAATTATCGTCTACCTTTTCCGCAATCTCTCCCCTCGCTGGATATTCACAACCATTATTTTCGTTTTACTTGTCAGCCCCTGGCTGCGATCCACCTCGGGGTACGCTGCGCATTGGCAGGGCAGCGAATACCTGTACGACTTCACCGTGCGCGATGTCGTTATGGGCTTCCTACTGGAGGGCTATTTCCCCCTCTTGCCCTGGATCAGCTTCTCCCTGCTTGGGCTGGCCTTCGGCAAATATTATTCGAGCAGCACCGACAACGGCCAATTCACTGGTTGGGCGCTGCCCGCCGCGGGGTTGATCCTGATCGGATACGCGTTAACCGGCGGTCTGTTGCTGCCATCAGGGAACTCGTTTTGGGAAGCCTATCTCGGCGAGATCACTTTTTACCCGGCCTCAACCACCTTTGTCATCGCAGCGATGGGTATTATCATCCTGGCGTTTTGGGGCCTATACCGCCATTTCGACAGCGGCCAAAAGCCCAGGGACGGCCTCGCGCTGCCGTTCTGGCGCAGATACAGCCGCTTTTCCCTGACCGTCTATATCGTACACCATGCCGTCCATGTCTGGCCGTTGTATCTTCTGGCGATATGGGAGGGGCGGAATGATATTTGGTGGTACTACGGAGACGCCATCAGTACCCCCGTTGCCCTGTTGCTGGCGGTGATTTTCATCGTCCTTTTTTACGGCAGCTTGATTTTTTGGGAAAAGAAGAGAAAATACAGCTTCGAAGGCGCGCTACGCTGGTTTAGCGAAGCCTAATCAAACACATCATTGGAGAATTGCGAATGCATACTGCCCAAGAATTAGTTCAACTAGAACACCGGTACGGCGCCACCAATTACAAACCCCTCGATGTCGTCATTAATCGCGGTGAGGGCATTTGGGTTTGGGATGTGGATGGCAAACAATATATCGATTTTTTATCAGCCTACTCGGCTGTCAATCAGGGACATTGCCATCCGCGCATTGCCGCGGCGATGAAAGAACAAATTGACAAACTGACGCTGACCTCGCGCGCTTTTCGCAACGATCAACTGGGCCTGTTCTATCAGGAGCTTTGTGAACTGACCAACTCAACTATGGTGCTGCCGATGAACAGCGGCGCTGAGGCAGTTGAATCAGCGATCAAGGCAGCGCGCAAATGGGGTTATTATGAAAAAGGCGTTCCCGAGGGGCTGGCTGAAATTATTGTTTGCAAGAATAATTTCCACGGGAGAACAGTGACGATTGTGGGCTTCAGCACCGAAGCACAATATCGCGACGGTTTTGGGCCGTTCACCCCCGGTTTCAGAATCATCCCTTTTGGCGATCCCCAGGCGCTGGAAGCCGCCATCACGCCCAACACCGTCGCTTTTTTGGTCGAACCCATCCAGGGCGAAGCCGGGATCATCGTCCCCCCCGAGGGATACCTGCGCGAAGTGCGCCGCATCTGCACAGAACAGAATATCGCCATGATTACTGACGAAATCCAGACCGGGCTGGGGCGCACCGGAAAAATGCTGGCTGAAGAGCATGACGGCGTGGAAGCCGATTTAACGCTGATCGGGAAGGCGCTTTCGGGTGGGTTTTACCCGGTTTCGGCGGTGCTTTCAAATAAAGAGGTGCTGGGGACGTTCCAGCCGGGAGATCATGGCAGTACCTTTGGCGGAAATCCGCTGGGCGCGGCGGTGGCGCGCGTAGCCTTGAAAGTGCTGGTTGAAGAAGGCATGATCGAGAATGCCGCCAAAATGGGCAATTATCTCATGAGCAGCCTGGGTGAAATTGACAGCCCGTATATCAAAGAGGTGCGCGGCAAAGGATTGCTGATAGGCCTGGAATTACACCCAGAGGCTGGCGGGGCGCGGCGTTTCTGCGAAGCTTTGCAACAACGCGGTTTGTTGTGCAAAGAAACACACGACCATGTCATCCGCTTTGCTCCCCCGTTGGTGATTCAAAAAGACGCTATTGATTGGGCATTGGAACAAATTGAGCCTGTTCTGACGAACTGATCGTCGAAAATAGAAGTGGCGTGCTGCGCACGCCACTTCTATTTTCGACACGTTATCAGGCGCACACCAGCGCGGTGTACCTGCCTGAAATTGCCACCCTGCCCGACCGTGCGCAGCACCGTATCAATATTCTCGATTAAAGCTCCTGCCAAAATACTGACCCCATAATCAAATAAGACCGGGCTGAGCGGTGTACTCGGCCCGAGCAGCATCACTTCGGCCCTGGGTGGACGTAGCGCCATGAGGCGCTCGAAGGTGCCATTCATCAACACCATGCCGGTTATGGCGATAAAATCGGCCCGCGGCAAAATATCGGGGGCGGCATCGGCTGGATAATCGCCTTCGAGGGGATGCTGGTCGATCACCGAGAGATGCCCAACCTGTGAGCGCAGCACATCCACAAAGGGGAAATGTCCGACCAGCGCAACGTGCTTACCTTGCCCGCGAGTGGCAATCAATTGCATGGCGTTTTGTTCTTGCGCGACGTGCGGGGGCGGCAGAAGGGCATTCAGAGTTGCCATCGCCAGGCTCATCTGGGGAGAATCCGGCGCATATAGATCGGCAACCAACTCCGAGGTCGAACGTCCGACTAGCGTTCCGGCCTGAGGGATTTGTGGCTCGCCGGAATGTTCGTGGAATCCGCTCAGTGTAGCCGCCAATCCACAGCGCCGCGTTCCATCCACAGAAACGACCACCGCGGTCCAGTTCATCCCCACGCGAACGTCTACCACTTCCCCATCCGATGTCGTTGCCAGAATTTCATCGAAAAGTTTCAAGTACAGGCTCCAATTCTCAAATCAATCAGTATTACTTATTCTAACATTAGCTATAGTGGATTAAGTGATTGTTGGAAAGCAGCTTTAATATGGCTTCCGCCGCGCCGTAAGTAATTGCCGAAAAATAGGGGTGTGTGGGGTGCTCCGCACCCCACACACCCCTATTTTTCGGAAGTCTTTTTCAAAGTTCTTTCCAGAATCTACTTAAACTTACTTTTAAGGAGTAACGCAATGAATATCATTCTATGGATCGTACAAGGAATTTTGGCCTTTATGTTTCTGATGGTTGGCATGATGAAACTGATGCGCAGCAAGGAACAAATGCTTGACATGATGGGTTGGGTAGAAGATTTTTCTCAGGCTCAGATTCGTGGGATTGGCATGTTGGAAATCCTGGGCGCATTGGGTCTGATCTTGCCCGGCCTGACTGGCATTTTACCCATTCTAACTCCGTTGGCAGCGCT
>JACKQG010001969.1_pt1 | contig 27554 bp, 22 predicted proteins | sample 8237621 | NCBI WGS metagenome assembly JACKQG01 (sample SAMN15677084, study PRJNA649215) | marine metagenome | biome: marine; feature: Black Sea; material: saline water; isolation source: suspended particulate matter (SPM) from the Black Sea western gyre | collected 2013-06-09/2013-06-10 | depth... | reverse complement strand
ATTGACCTCGTCAATTCGCCAGTAGTAGGTTGTGCCCGGAACAAGACCATCCGGATAAGGGAAACCGGGAAAACCGACAACATAAAAGGACGAGGTCTGGTTGCCCTGGAACGTCTCGCTGATGCCGTCGTTTACATTGTCAAAATTCTCGCCGAAATACACATCGTGCGAGGCGGCGGTTTTTGCCGGTGACCAGCTGAGGCTCACCCATGTATCCTCATATATAGCATCATGGGCCGGACTTGGATTATAGGCAGTGCCGGGAGTAAATGGTACGGCATTTTGATAATCCTCATCGGTTGGCCTATAGCCAGGATCATCCGCCCAAACGAAAACGTCCCAGAAGACTGTATTACTGCCTTGTCTGTGAAAGATGTACATCGTGTTCTGGCCATTTTGAAGCTCTTTGGTGCTTCCTTCGCTATTTCCCCACCAACCCCAGGGATCAGTCGTTTCCTCGAAGATTCGGTCATCATCATTAACGAACGGCGGTGTTCCATCGCTTCCCGGGAATGGAGCGGCTGCGGGAATCTCTGTGTCGCCCGGGTCTCCCTCCACGAGCATATAATCCGACAGATTGTCGGGATTCAAAACGCGCGCCCAAAAATTCCATGTACCGCTCTTGCCGTCGGCAGCACTGACATCGAATGTCCAGCGTATCATGCCGCCGGCGCCACCTGCTCTGGTAATTGCCTGACCGAACGCGTCCGCCACATCAACAATAGGATAATACTGATCCGTGTCGGGATTGCGTTCATCGAAATCCTCGGCTTCGAACCAGATCTGGTGTCCACCTCCGTAGTTTGAGATTTTGATGTTTCTTACAGCATGAACAGGTGTTGTTATTAAAAACAATCCTGCGAAAATACCAAGTAAAATTTGTTTTGATGGTTGGTTACACATTTTGTTTCCTCCTTTTATTGGCAATGTTAGTACGTGTTTGCTCTGAAAAATTCCTTATGATTTGAAGCAACCTCCTTCCATAAAAACTGGACAACAAATGGTGAATTAGAAATTCACCTGAAGACGTACAATTCATAGTAGTTTCACCAATTATACTTATACTAAATAACCTGTGTTCCAGTCAAGAGAAATTATTGTATGGAGCGAACCGTGCTGGTGATGAATTGCTCAAAAAGCGGCTTAACAACAATTTTATACAGGAGTATTGACAGATTTACAGAGAGTTGCTATAAACTCAATATATCCGATAAATTAAGGATGCTGTCGAGACAAATTGGCAACTCAGAAAGAATTTAAGATTTGCCGAAGTTGCCGTAAAGTGTTTTTAAGTAAAGATTTGGAGAGGTGGCCGAGTGGCTGAAGGCAACGGTTTGCTAAACCGTCGTAGGGGTGAACGCCTCTACCGCGGGTTCGAATCCCGCCCTCTCCGTTTTTTGCTGTTGTAAGAGGAGGGTAGTTTTTTTCTATATTCCTTTCTGAAATCGGTGTATAGAAAAAAACTGTTTCTACCAGCAGGCAAATTATCATCGCCTGTTTTCAAAGCTGTCGAACAATTACCACTGTTTCCACTGCCGTCCAAAATCAGTACGGCAGCTGGGATATTATCAAACCGCTTCTAAGCACTTGCTAAACATTCAAAGGCCGGGTATAATCCGAAGGATTTTTTGGGATTTGTTTTGAGACTATTTTTTGGAGGAATACCATGGATCGTCGTGATTTTCTTAAAGCCGGGGCGGCCGGCCTGGCTTTGTCGACTGTTGCCGGCTATACAACAGGATTTGCCGGCCAGGGATCGAAAAGGGTAGGATTGATTGGCTGTGGCTGGTACGGAAAGAGCGCTCTGTTTAGGCTGCTTCAGGTCGCTCCGGTTGAAGTAGTGTCACTGTGTGATGTTGACAGCAAGATGCTGGCCGAGGCAGCCGAGATGGTGGCCGCCCGCCAGAGGTCGAAGAAGAAGCCTCGCACTTACGGGGACTACCGCGAAATGCTCAAGCGAGAGCGTCTCGATATCGTTCACGTCGCTACGCCCGACCATTGGCATGCACTGGCGATGATCGCCGCCGTTAAGGCCGGGGCCGATGTTTATGTCGAGAAGCCAATCAGTGTGGATGTTGTCGAGGGGCAGGCCATGCTTGCCGCGGCCAGAAAGTATAAACGTGTCGTGCAGGTAAACATGCAGAGACGCAGTACCCCGCATCTGGTCGAAGCTCGCGAGAGAATCATAAAAGCCGGCAGGCTCGGTAAGGTCGGCCATGTCGAGATTTGCTGCTACTATCATATGCGTGCCCGCGGGAATCCGCCCGATACGGCTGCCCCTGAACATTTCAATTATGATATGTGGACCGGCCCTGCCCCGAAGCGGCCGTATAATTCGTTGGTACATCCGCGGAGCTGGCGGGCATTCATGGAATACGGTAACGGTATTATCGGTGACATGTGCGTTCACATGCTCGACATGGTGCGATGGATGCTGGATTTAGGCTGGCCGAACAGTGTCAGCTCCTCCGGCGGTATCCTGGTGGACAAGGACAGTAAAGCCAACATTTCCGACACTCAGATTGCAACGTTTGATTTCCCCGATATGCCTGTGGTCTGGACGCATCGCACCTGGGGCAATGCACCTGATCCTGAATATCCCTGGGCGGCCTTTATCTATGGCGATAAAGGGACGCTTAAGGCGGATGTCCATAAGTATGATTTCATTCCTCGCGGCAAGGGCGAAAAGGCGCACGGCGATGCACTCTACGAATATGACAAATTCCCGGAAGATGAGACTGAGAAAGATCTGGAACGTCAAGTAGCCTCGGCAATACGGCGACACTGGAAGAACTTCCTTGCGGCGGTTGAGACTCGCAGTAAGCCTGTCTCTGATATTGAGCAGGGCTATATCACTGCTACCTCGTGCATACTGGCTAACATCGCTTGCCAGCTTGGCCGGACGCTTGTCTGGGACCCTGAAAGAGGACGGGTTGTGGACGATGACGAAGCGAATCGTTTACTGCGCCGGCCATATCGCCGGCCATGGATCCATCCTGAGCCGGAAAGTGTTTAAGTTGTGTTTCAGCTTTGCGGATTGTAAGTTTGACACATTGGTAATCCCAAATGAAGACTCTTCGCTTTGGAATAATTGGCTGCGGTATGATGGGACGCGAATTTGCCAGTGCCGCTGCCCGTTGGCTTCATCTGCCTGAGATGAACGTAAGGCCTGAAATAACTGCAATTTGCCGTCGTAATATTTCCCAGGAGAATATTCGGTGGTTTAAGGATAACATACCGACTCTCAGACAGGTTACCAATGACTATCGAGAGCTTCTTGATAATCCTGACGTTGAGGCGGTTTATATCTCGGTTCCGCACAACCTGCATCAGACGTTCTACTGTGCCGCTCTGGAAGCCGGCAAACACTTAATGGGAGAAAAGCCGTTTGGTATAGACAAGCAAGCGAATGACGCGATAATGGCCTGTGTCACAAAGCACCCTGATTGTTTTGTTAGATGTTCGTCACAGTTTCTGTTCTTCCCTGCCGTGCAGAGAATTGGCCGAATGGTAGAGGCTGGTGCCTTCGGTAGAATTATTGAGGTCAACGTTGGCTTCCTGCACTCCAGCGACCTTAATCCTGCCAAACCAATCAACTGGAAGCGAACTGTCGAGGCCAATGGTGAATACGGCTGTATGGGAGATTTGGGACCACATGTTTGTTCAGTTCCTTTCAGGGCGGGCTGGATTCCTTTGGATGTTCGCGCTGTGCTCTCAAATATAATACAAGAGCGTCCGGATGGAAAAGGCGGGATGGTACCTTGCCGGACATGGGATAACGCGACACTTCTTTGCCAGGCAAGAGATTCCGATTCCGGAGATGTTTTTCCGTTTACGCTCAGGACACAGCGTATCTCACCCGGCCAGAAGAACAACTGGTACCTTGAAGTTTTAGGTACAAAAGCCTGCGCTAAGTTTAGTACTAAGAACGCCAACACACTCGAAGTACTTGAATACAGTGGCCGGGAGCAGGTATGGCAGAAAATTGATATGGGGCAGGAAATTCCATTCAAATCTATCACGCATGATATCTTTCAGTTTGGAGTATCCGATGCGATTCTGCAGATGTGGGCCGGATTTTTATATGAGTTCGACAAAGGTAAACCTTTTACTATGTTTTCCGGCTGCGTTACACCTGATGAAACAGCTTCATGGCATCGACTGTTCACTGCGGCTCTGAAATCACATGAAAGCGGCACTACTATTTTTCTGGAATGATTTGAGTATTAGAGAAAGAAACGGCTTGATCCGATTGTGTGTTGCTGTTGGAATACACTTGCTATATTTTCACTTTGCCTTTTTGATTAAACAGGAGAACTGTCTTTCTTTTCAAAATCAGCAAAACCTCTGCGCTCAACCACATGCATAACCATATCCGCCAGCAATTTGAGGAATAAAAACAGTGCTAATGCCTGCTGTTGTCCCCAGTCACTGAATGCTATGCATATTGTAATGTGCATAGGAATAATACGAGCATAGGGGAAAAACATCATTGCGCCAATATTTGGTTTCCCTTTAGCTTCCCATTTTTTGTTATAGAAAAATGAATAACACTGATAAACAAAGAAAATACCGGCCGAAACCAATAGTTGAAATATTGGCACGGACTTAAACTTCCCTCTCAAAAAGATTGAATACACAATGTGGAAAAATCCGTAATGGAAAAGAAAGAATTGAGCACTCCAGTTTTTAGTGTCTTTAGTTGGCTTCACAGGTCGGTCATTGATTCTAAATCCTTTGGTGGAGAAATCTCTGAGGGCCAATATCTTAAAGAACCAGAAGATGCCGATAAATGCGCTTTGGCTCCAGTAAGCCCACATTATGATTGCTAACGACCATTCCTCTAACAGTGCCCAGGCTATCACTATCAGGTTAGATACAATAAGAGCCCAGAACGAAAAATCCGAGTAAAAATATTTTATCTTTCTTACATTTGTGTTCGTCTCACTCACCTTTTTTCTTTTCTTTTTAGCTACCGTCCAAGCTTAATCGAGGAAACGTCAGAACCTATTAAGGATACGTTTCGTTTTACCGAGTAAACATCAGAGCCTATCGTACTAATATTCCGTTTCATCGAGGAAACATCAGATTCTATCGAGGATACATCTCTTTTTATAGAGGATGCCTCAGACTTTATTGAGAATACCTCGGACTCTACCGATGACACATCGCTTTGAATCGAGGCCACTTCGGACTTGAGAGCGTTAAGTTGATTTATCATCACAATAATACAAATAGCCAGAATGGTTTTCAGCGGGATTGTTTCTGAAATCTTGTTTTCCAAAATTTTGATAACGGAAAAAAAGTGTGCGATTTTCATAATTCACCTCTCTTTCTTTTGTCATGTGTCGATTCAAGCCTACAATACTTGAGTAGAATATCAATGGCCAGCCCGCTCTTAATTCAAATAATAACACAGGCGGAAAAAGTTGTACGTATTTACTCAAATTGTCCGGCGGTCGCTTTGGAGCGTGCCAACTGGTCAACCGCAACCGCTATAATAATTATGGCCCCGATGACTATCAACTGAACATTAGTGGAGATATCTAAAAGTGTACATCCGTTCCGCAAAAAGCTTATTAAAAGTGTTCCTATTAATGTGCCGATTATTGTTCCTCTGCCGCCGGATAGGCTGGCGCCGCCGATTACTACCGCGGCGATAATGTCAAGCTCAAGGGTGACACCAGCCGTCGGCTGCGCCGAGACGGCCCGGCTGGTGGTAATCATTGCGGCTATCCCTACCACCAAACCCGTTAGAGCATAGATTCGTATCAAACAGGAATCCACATTTACGCCGGCATGAAAAGCCGCTTCTCTATTTGATCCGATGGCATAAGTATAGCGCCCCAGACGGCTGTACTTTAGCAAAAAACCGGCAAGGGCAATAATGAAAGCAAAAATCAAAACGGAAATGGGAATACCGAGAACAATCCCCTCATTAAGGTACTTGTAGTGGGGAATATTATAAGGTTTTCCGGCATTCATTACATAAGAAATCCCGCGAAAAGTACTCATGGTCCCCAGGGTTACAATAAAAGGAGGTAGCTTCAGCTTGGTAACTAACAGGCCGTTCAAAGAACCACAGACAAGCCCGGTGACAACACCGACGAAGGTGCCGAGAACAAGGGCTGCTCCCTGTGGATTTGTTCCGCCGATTAGAATCATCACCCAGGCACCGACCATACCGCTAAGAGCCATCATTGAGCCAACGGAAAGGTCGATTCCGGCAGAAATGATAATTGCCGTCATTCCGACAGCTATAATGCCGTTCACACTTGAGCGGCGAAGTACGTTCAGGAAATTATCTGTAGTCAGAAACGTATCAGGTTTCAAAGCTGAGAGAAAACAGATGATTAATATCAGGCTGCCAAAGGGCAGTAACTGTCTTGCCAGTTTACTCATTGAGCGGCCTCCACTGCTGCCAAATGCATAACTTCTTCCTGAGTGGTTTCTTTAGGATTTACGTCTCCCACTAATCGCCCCCGACGCATTACCAGGATTCTGTCGGCTATGCCGAATAGCTCCGGTAATTCAGATGAGATAAATAGTATCGCTTTGCCTTCCTCTGCCAGTTCATTGAGAAGTGAATATACTTCCTTTTTCGCCCCGACGTCTATACCTCGCGTCGGCTCATCGAAAATCATGAACTTTGACTCGGCCAATAACCAGCGGGCGATAAGAATTTTCTGTTGATTCCCGCCGGAAAGGGAATCCACAGGTGCTTGAGGTCCCAGCCATTTGATGGAAATACGACTTGCGATATCTGTAACGATTTTGCTTTCCAGGCCGGGCTTTATGATGTTCTTCATACCTATTGCCGCCAGGTTCGGCAAGGTGACATTCCAACTGCAGGGAAGCTCCAGGCATAAGCCGGTGCGCTTGCGGTCTTCGGTTAAAAATGCAATGTGGTTGGCTATGGCGTCGGTCGGCGAGTTAATCTCCGGGCGGCATTCATCAAGCTCGATAGTGCCGGATGTCTTCCTGTCGATGCCGAATAATGCTTGAGCTACCTGGGTGCGTCCGGCGCCAACTAATCCCGCCATTCCAACAATTTCACCTTTTCGAATATCGAAAGAAATATCCTCTATCCCATTTTGTGAAGAGAGGTTTCTAACCCGAACGAGGGTTTGGCCGATATTGACTGTCCGAGCAGGGAAGAAATCCTTCAGTTCTCTTCCCACCATATGATGTACAATTTTGGGGATATCCAGATTCGCCATTGGCCCGGAATGGACCATCCGGCCGTCCCGCAAGACACTTACATCATCGGCCAGTCCGACAATTTCTTCAAGCCGATGGGAAATGTAGATAATGGAAAGCCCTTGTCGGCGCAGAGCTTTTACCAACTTGAAAAGCATTACCGCTTCAGTTTCAGACAGAGACGATGTCGGCTCATCCATAACAATTATCGAGGCCTTGCGCATCAGTGCTTTAAGTATCTCAATAACCTGGCAATCCCCCATGGCCAGTTCTTCTACTACGGTCGTCGGATCAATCTTAAAATTAAAACGCTGTGCAATTTCAGCCGTCCGCTCTATCATCTTTTTGTGGTCCATTATGAAAGGCAGACGTCCCGGCAGTTCCATTCCGAGGAAAACGTTTTCCGCTACTGTTAAATGTTCCGCAAGGTCCAGTTCCTGGTAGATCATCGATATCCCGGCCGCGAGGGCTTCCGAAGGTTTAGCGAGCTTTTGCACCTTTCCGTTGATTTCGATAGTCCCGGTCTCGGGCTGATATACACCTGCCAGAATTTTCATTAACGTTGATTTGCCGGCCCCGTTTTCACCCACCAGCGCATGGACCGTACCCCGGCGGACTGTAAAGCTGACATCGGAAAGAGCACGGACAGGCCCGAACTGTTTGGAAATTCCCCTCATACGCAATGAAGTTTCCGCACCTGACAGCTGATTATTAGTAGTGGTTGCTATCATTTCAAATTAAGCAAAGCCTTGATCTTCGGTTCCTCTAAGCGTTCTAAAGTGACCAGCTCAACACCTGTATCTATTGATTTGGGGACTTCTTTACCGTTGATTTTATCAACGAGAGTCTTAACTCCTATATATCCCATTTTGTATGGATCCTGTACAACCAATGAATCAACCACTCCCGACCTGAGCTTATCGATGAGCGTTTCTTCGGCATCGAAACCAACCATTTTTATTTTATCGGTTCGGCCCTGACTTTGTAGTGCCTGTGCCGAGCCGACGGAAGTGCTCGCGTTACTGGCATAGAGACCATCGAGTTCGGCATGTTTGGTCAGTAGGTCTTCGGCAGCCTGCAATGCTGTCTCCACAGTGGCCATTCCGTATTTTGTATCCACGATTTCTATATCCGGAAATTCTTTCTCGATAGTTTCGATGAAGCCGTTTTCCCGATTGATGGTCGAACCTGAACCGGGCATAAACTTTGTAACAATAACCTTGCCTTTTCCATTCAGAATCTTTCCCATCCGCCGGGCCGCAATTACACCGCCCTGATAGTTATTAGTAGCCGCGAACGAGACATACTTGTCGGTATCGATTTCCGAGTCGATAATTACACAGGGAATGTTTTTGGCGAACATTTCTTCTACCTTAGGTACCAGGGCATTACTGCCGTTAGGCGCCAGGACGACACCCGCGACTTTCAGGGCGATAAAATCTTCGACTATCTGTATTTGTCTTTCCCTGTCGCTCTCAAGCTCCGGGCCGTTCCATGAAATTTCATAGCCAAACTCATCGCCTGCTTTTTGAGCCCCTGCACGCACGGACTCCCAGAAAACCGATGATGTTCCTTTGGGAATCACAGCGATACGGCGTTCATCCAGGCTGCTTCCTTTGCGGATGATACCAATTATTATAAAAACAGCCGCTATTGCAACCATAGCAATTATGCCTATAGCTTTTTTCATGGTTTGTACTCCTAACTTTTATCGTATCGTTTCTTTATTTTAACAAAGGATGTGTACACGGATTTTAGCAAAAAACATCATAGACGGAAAGTTTAACATTATTGATTGCAAAAAAACACAGGTTTCAATAACTCGTATGAGTTTTTGTGGCGTACTGGGGATAGTTTCGTATAATGATACGTTGATGAAGGGATTTTTACCTGCATTAGAAGATAATTCGAAATATTAAAGCTGATTCTCAGCCCGGCAATGTTAATTCAGGAAGTCTGATAAATGCAATATACCGCAGATAATATTTTAGTTAAACCAGGCGATTTCCCAGATGATCCGGATTTGATTTTATCTATCACGCCGCAGCAGGCGGGTTGGGAATATATCAGCTTTCAGGCCAGAAGGCTTGCGGCCAATCAGAGCTGGTCTTTTGAGAGCGGTGACAATGAGCTGGCTATCGTAAATTTGAGCGGGCGCTACAGCGTTAGTTCGAATCGGGGCCGGTGGTCAGCAATTGGCTCGCGCAAAGATGTTTTTGAAGGTGCGGCTCACGCATTATATCTGCCCCGCCGCACTGAGTTTACAATTACAGCTGAGCAGGGTGGTGAGTATGCCGTGACCTGGGTGCCGACCGATGAGGACCATGAACCCTGGCTGATTAAGCCCGGGGATGTGGATATTTCGGTACGGGGGGGTGATAACGTTAGTCGTCAGATTAATGATTTGCTGCCTTCAAACTCGCCCGTGCATCGCCTGGTGCTGGTTGAGGTTTATACTCCCAGCGGCAACTGGAGCAGCTATCCGCCTCATAAGCATGATGTCCATCTGGAAGATGACCAGGGTAATCTGCTTGAAGCCGATCTTGAGGAAGTGTATTTTTATAAAATTGACAAACCCGAAGGTTACGCCTATCAGCGGGTATATACGGGTCAGACTTCTCCGCTTCACAAGGCGGGTTGTCCGATTGATGCTTTGGTTCGGGCGGATAATAACTGTGCTGTTCTGGTTCCGGAAGGTTATCATCCCGTGGTCAGTGCGCCCGGATATACAACCTACTACCTGAATGTATTGGCGGGCAGCGCCCAGGCGCTCGCTAATCAGGATGACCCGAAATACACCTGGGTGACAGAGACTTACAAACAAAAAGACAACCGGCTTCCGTTATATTAGTTTGATCCGCATTAAGCAAAGCAGCCGTTTTGTACAGGAGTATTATATGAGTGAAAGCAAACGGACGTACGACACGCTTCATATGGGGCGCTCATCAATCGACCTTTACAGTAATGATATCGGTTCGGCGTTTGTGGATATTAAAAGTTTTGCCGCTTATGTTGGAGGTTCGCCGACGAATATCAGCGTTGGAGGGCGAAGGCTGGGGCTGAAGACCGCTTTGTTGACAGGTCTTGGCCGGGATCCGGTGGGGGATTTTATCCTGAAATTTCTGACCGAAGAGGGAGTAGAGACACGTTTTATCTGCCATAAGCCCGGCAACCGCTCCAGCGCGGTGGTTTTGGGTATCGAGCCGCCTGATAGTTTTCCTCTGGTCTATTATCGTGAAAATTGTGCTGATATTGCATTGACGATAGATGACGTTCTTGAAGCTCCGGTTTCCGACAGTAAAGTATTTCAGTTTGCCGGCACAAATTTATCCCTGGAGCCGAGTCGCAGTGCGACATTATTTGCTGCGGAACTCGCCCGGCAGGCGGGGACGAAAGTTGTTCTCGATATAGATTTTCGTCCCGACCAGTGGCACGACCCAAGGGCATTCGGCGTGGTGGTTCGTACGGCCCTTCGTCTGGCGGATATTGTGATTGGAACCGAAGATGAGATAAATGCCGCAATGTTAACGGATGTCAGTCATATAGAGCTTACAGATTCGGTTTCCGATACCCAGGTCAAGGGGGATGTGGACGAGGCGATTCGTAAGATGCTTTCGATGGGGCCCGAGGCACTCCTGCAAAAAAAAGGCAGTCATGGTGTTTGTGTTCATCTGGTGGATAAACAGGGCAAAATAGAGCAAATCGATGCGCCGGGTTTCCCGGTTGAAGTGACAAATATTCTGGGGGCCGGAGATGCCTTCGCCGCGGGATTTCTTTATGGATATGTCAAAGATTGGGGATGGTATAAGTCCGCACGCATGGGCAATGCCTGTGGGGCGATTGTTGTCACCAAACATGGTTGTGCTAATTTTATGCCTACTTATGATGAGGTAATGGCCTTTGTCGAAGGTTACGGAGGGCTTGAATAGCGATAATTCTCATCGTGGTGGAACTTTTATTGAACCACGGCATTTTTACACATATAATCCGAACTGTTGGATACTAAGTTTGAGAGAGTTTTATAAAACATAGCTTTTGGAGGTCTTGTTATGAGTGCTAAAACTGTTCGTTTAACAATGGCGCAGGCATTGGTTAAGTATCTTACTCAACAGTATGTGGAGCGTGATGGTAATGAACAAGCATTTTTTGCTGGGTGTTTTGGTATTTTCGGTCATGGTTGTGTGTCCGGTATAGGCCAGGCTTTGCAGCAGTATCCGGAGTTTCGCTATTACCAGACCCGTAACGAGCAGGCAATGGTGCATGCCTCGGCCGCTTACGCCAAAATGAAAAATCGGATGGGGACATTTGCCTGTCTTTCATCGATCGGTCCGGGGGCGACAAATATGATAACCGGAGCGGCGGTTGCGACGACTAATCATCTTCCGGTTTTGCTGTTGCCGGGTGATATATTCGCGCGTCGCAATGTGGCGCCGGTTCTGCAGCAGTTGGAATCCGAAATCACACAGGATATATCTGTAAGCGACTGTTTTAAGCCGGTCAGTAGATACTGGGACCGCATCAATCGGGCGGATCAGATATTAACGGCATTGCCCGAGGCCATGCGTGTCCTTACCAGCCCGGCTGATACCGGCGCGGTGACTCTTTCCCTTCCGCAGGATACCCAGACCGAAGCACATGATTATCCGGTCGAGTTTTTTAATAAACGCATCTGGAGCATTCCGCGTAATCGGGCGGACAGCAAGGCACTCAAAGAAGCTGCCCGGTGGATACGCGATTCCAAATGTCCTTTGATTATCGCAGGTGGCGGAGTTATTTACAGCGGTGCTGAAGATACTCTAAAAAAGTTTGTAGAAAAGACGGGTATTCCCGTAGGTGTAACGATGGCAGGTAAAGGCTGTTTGCTTTATGACAATACTCTGAACCTGGGCGCGATTGGCGTAACAGGGAACTTTGCCGCAAATCGGATAGCACGCGATGCGGACCTGGTTATTGGTATTGGAACACGCTATAGCGATTTTACCACGGCGAGCAAGACGGCTTTTCAGAATCCGGATGTTCGTTTCGTAAATATTAACGTTGCTGAATTTGATGCCTATAAGCATTCCGCTTTGCCGTTACTGGCCGATGCCCGTGTAACTCTTGAAGAAATAATGGAGCTGCTGGAAGGTTATCATGTTGAGAATGACTATCAGCAAAAGGCACAGCAGCTGCATAAGGAATGGCAGGAAGAGGTGGACCGAATTTACGCCATTCGTAATAAGCCCTTGCCGAGTCAGGGTGAATTAATCGGAGCTGTCAACGAGCTGAGCGAGCCTGATGCGGTAATGATAAACGCCGCAGGCAGTATGCCCGGCGACCTGCATAAATTATGGCGCACGCGGCATTCGAAGAATTTCCATCTTGAATACGGATACAGTTGTATGGGCTATGAAATTGCCGGCGGGCTGGGAATCAAAATGGCGGCCCCGGAGCGGGAAGTGGTCGTTATGGTCGGCGACGGCAGCTACCTTATGCTGTGCAATGAAATTGTTACTTCCATACAGGAAGGATATAAGCTTACTATCGTTATAATGGACAATCAGGGCTTCAACAGCATCGGCGGACTAAGTCGTTACCTGGGTCAGGAAGGATTCGGCACACGTTATGCTTATCCGAGCGATAACAAGCTTCCTGATGATACATCAGACCAGCCCGAAGCGCTTCCAGTGGACCTTGCTATGAATGCGCGTGGACTGGGTGCTCATGTTATTGAGTGCCAGACGTATGATGATTTTGTTAAAGCGTTCAAAGAGTCCAAGAAAACCGACAAAACCACGGTGATTTATATTCGCAACGACCGGTATGTAGGTGTGCCGGGATATGAAAGCTGGTGGGATGTGCCCGTGGCTGAAGTAAGTGAGATGAAGAGCGTTCAAAAAGCTCGCGAAGAATGGGAAGAAAGCAGTAAGCAGGAACGATTTTACTTTTAACTCAAATTGACAAATTGGCCTGATAATATTCGCCATTGGCAAGGGGAGGTCTTGCGTGTCAAAAATTCGTATTGCGAATGCTCCGTGTTCCTGGGGCTCTTTGGAATTTGAAGGCCTTGAAGGCAGGGCGATACCTTATGGGCAAATGCTCGATGAGCTGAAGGAAACGGGCTACAGAGGAACTGAATTAGGCGATTGGGGTTATATGCCTACAGAGCCCGAGCAGTTGCACGATGAGCTGGCCAATCGAGAATTGGTTATGCTTGGTGCGTTTGTGCCTGTGGCGCTTAAAGATGCCGATGCTCATCAAGATGGTATTGCCGAATCATTAAAGATTGCCCGCTTGTTGGCTGATGTCGCCGAAAAGGACGGCTATGATCAATTACCGTTTCTGGCGCTTGCCGACGATAACGGAACCGATGCGGTTCGGACAAAACATGCCGGGCGTACAAGCCCTCAAATGAGCCTGTCCGATGAGCAGTGGAATGTCTTTGCCCGCGGCGCCGAAGATGTCGCCCGGGCGGTGAAGTCTCAAACAGGTTTGCGTACCGTGTTTCATCATCATTGCGGCGGATTTATTGAGAGGCCTGATGAGGTTGCCCGTTTACTTGAAATGACCGATGAGGATTTATTAGGGCTTGTACTTGACACGGGTCATTATACTTATGGCTGTGGAAAAAATGACTCAAAAGTTGCGCTTGAAGCCTTCGAACTTTTTGCCGAGCGTATCTGGTATGTACACTTTAAGGATTGTCAGCCCCAAATCGCCGACAGCGCACGCAATGAAGGATGGGATTATTTTGAGGCGGTTCGGCGAGGTGTATTCTGTGAGCTTGGACAGGGCTGTGTAGATTTTCCGGCGGTACTTAACTGGTTAAAGCAGCATGATTATTACGGCTGGATTGTTGTTGAGCAGGATGTTCTGCCGGGGATGGGCTCGCCGAAGGAAAGTGCCCGGCGAAACCGTGAATATCTGCGGGTGCACGGGGTTTAACAAAGGAGGTGTTCAACCATGGCGATGACCATCGGTAAGTGGCGGAGGTTGCAGCAGACAGCCGGTCCGAAGGGTACTTTTTACATAGTAGCCGTTGACCACCGGGGTCCGCTTCGTCGTTCACTGGGAACCGAATCACCTCAGGGCAATACGAATGAAACATTGACATCTCTAAAAAGAGACATTGTGCGTCATTTGGCACCGGCGACATCCGCAGTTCTGCTGGACCCGGAAACTGCCGCTGCTCAGTGTGTGGCGGACGGTTCGATGCCCGGTAACACCGGATTGATTGTTGCTTTGGATAGCGGCTCAACCGGCGATCCGCTAAATCGTACGACGGGCCTGGTTGAGAGCTGGTCGGTTGAAAAGACTGTTCGTATGGGGGCATCAGGTGTGAAAATGCTGCTTTACTATCACCCCCAGGCCCCTCAGGCCGCAGAACGCGAGGGCCTTGTTAGCAAGGTGGCCTGCGATTGTGCTAAATATGATATACCTTTTTTTCTTGAACCTTTATCTTATGCTTGCGACGATCAGAACAAGCCCTTACCGCCCGAAGAAAGGCGTCAGGTCGTAATTGAAACTGCGCGGCGGCTGGTTCCTTTGGGTGTTGATATTCTCAAAGCTGAATTTCCCGTCGATGTTAGCGCCGAACCGGATGAAAATATCTGGCGCGATGCCTGTGAAGAGTTGACCGATGCAAGCGAGGTCCCGTGGGTATTATTGTCGGCTGGCGTTTCTTATGAAACTTTTATGAAGCAAGTGCGAGTTGCCTGCCAGGCCGGAGCAAGCGGTGTAATGGCCGGCCGGGCAGTCTGGAAAGAGGCGGTGACATTAGACGTTGCTTCGCGAAACAATTTTCTAAAGGGTACCGGATATGAGCGTATGCAGGGATTAAAGTCGCTTTGTGAGCAACTGGGCAGGCCCTTTACCGAAGTTTATGATTCTCCTGAATTAAGTTACGATTGGTATGTCGGATAGCCAGTGTTACTTTTAGTGAGATTGGCACGGAATATTCATTTTCTGTTCTTCTTTTCGCCGGGATTCTTTTGTTCAGAGCTTTTATACCACTTTTCCCAAAGAGCCGCGAGCTGGGCAGCTTTTTCCGGATACTTCCTGTTCAGATTGTTAAGCTCGACAGGGTCGGCTTCTATGTCATAAAGCTCCCACGGCTCTTTGTCCATTCTTACAAGCTTCCATTTGCCCTGCCGCACTGCGCAGCCGTGTGAAAATTTCCAGAACAGAACTTCGTGATTTTGACGTTGCTGTCCCCGGAGGATTGGCAGCATACTTTTTCCATCGGCCGGGCCAATCCGCCGGCCATTATAAGTTTTGGGATATTTAATACCTGCGGCCTCAATGACCGTTGGCAAAATGTCCATAACGTGACATACCTGGCGTGTGATTTGCCCGCCGTGGCTGATAACTTTCGGCCATTGAACTATCAGCGGCACACAAATACCGCCTTCGTGGTCGTACTGCTTAAACATACGAAACGGCGTATTGCTTGCATTTGCCCAGCCGTATCCGTAGCTCTGCCAGGTGTCTTCCGGACCGGGCATTATATCCGGGCGGTTGCCGGTTTTCATTTCTCGGCCGTTGCGAGTCTGTTTATTCAGAAACGCCCCGGTGCGTGACTGCTGGTATTCCACATGGCAGCCGCCGTTATCAACAAGCATCATAATCAGCGTATTGTCCAGCCGGTTCGTTTCTTCAAGAGCCTTAAGAATCCGTCCTATCCCTTTGTCCATGCGGGTTATTTGAGCAGCGTAAACCTCCATTCGCCTCTGCTGCCATTGCTTGTGTTTTTCATCCTTCCATGCCGGCACATTCGGATGCCGCGGCGAAAGCGGAGTATCGGGTTTGACTATACCTATCTTCTTCATACGTTCGAGTCGCTGTTGGCGAAGCTTGTCCCAGCCTATTGCGTAAAGGCCTTTTTGTTTTTCGATATCTTCAGGTAAAGCATGCAGGGGCCAATGTGCCGCAGTGTAAGCCGTATAAAGAAAAAGCGGGGTTTCTTTCGGTGTATCCTTTATATATCGCACGGCGTTATCACTGATAGCGTCGGTATAATAGAAGTCCTTGTTCTTTTTCCATTGGTCTTCAGCCGGCTTGCCGTCCCGGCTCAGGGTCAGCGGGGCGAAGAAGCTGCCGCATCCCTGTGGAGTACCGAAGAAATTATCGAAACCGCGTTCGAGTGGTGCTTTTCTGTTGAGTATCGGCTCGCCCACGTTGTGCCATTTGCCTACGGTACAGCTTCGGTAGCCGGCCTTCGAGAGTACCTCGGCGATTGTAACGTTTCTGCCGCTGTTGTATCCGCGTATATGATACTGACCCGTCAGCAGGGAGACCCGCGTGGGAGCACACATACTTTCGGTGTGGAACTGGGTAAAACGAATGCCTTTGGCGGCGATTTTGTCGATGTTCGGCGTTTGAATCTCACCGCCGTAGCAGCCGAAATCAGAGTAGCCGATGTCGTCGCCGATGATAATGACGATGTTTGTTTGCCTGGGTCTGTCCGCGGCCTTTGTTAGCCGGGATGCCAGTAGAGAGGCTGCGCCTATTCCTATCGATCTTAAGAAATCTCGTCTTGTGAACTTATTCAAAATTGTCTCTCCTTTACTTTTGCCACCGTTCTTCTTTCCAGAAGTATATATCGTTTTTCTCACAAATACGAGCAAATTGGCACCCTTCAGGGTGGTAAATTGGGTTTGAATTGGGTTTGTTTTGGCTTTGCCCCCCTTGATTTTGGCCCAAAATTGGCTTTGATTGGGTTTGAATTGGCTTTGAATTGGGTTTGTTTTTTCGCCCGGTGAGCGGGATAAAATCATGTAATTATTTGTCATATCTAAAGTTATGTTCATTTTGTCATTTCTAAAATTGGCTTTGTTTTGCATAAAAAGGGTATCTGGAAATATGTTATAATTGAAAGAGTGCCTAAAGTGACTAAAGTGCCTAAAGTGACTAAAGTGACTAAAGTGAGCTAAAGTTGGATAATTGATGCTCATAATTGGTCATTATAGTTAATTATGGATCCCCGATTACGACATTCGAGGACAAGCTTCCTCCTTCGCCTTTGGCTATGGAGGACAGGCAGGGCAGGCCCCCACAGAATACACCCCCTTAGAGTGCAAAGCACTCTAAATAAGGGGGCAGGCGGCATTCTAAACGTGGGGGCAGGCGAAAAAAAGCCTGCCTCTATAATTAGAGCAGTGTGCAGTTTTGAGTCGAAAAATTATCCGTTTCTCGTGACCCGTGACTCGTAACCCGTTGTAATAAAAGGAGATAAAAATTTTTGAAAATTTAGATTTTTGTTTTTGAGAGTGAGCGTTTTTGAACGAAAATTCCTCGAATTTTCGTTCGTATTGACAACATCCCTTAGATATGATACAGTATTTCTTCAGAGAGACATCCTTTGAAAATCATCCAATTCTTTCTTCGTAAGTTGTTTTCGTACACAAAGTAGTAATTTAATTGCCAAATACAGGAAGTGGAGGATACGAGAATGATAGAGATAAGAAAATCACGAATACTGAGTACATTCCCTTTGATTCTGATTATAGTAGTCTGGCCATTTGTCCATGCCGATGCCGAGCCAGCCGTCTATCTGCTCATCACAAATGAGGAACTTGCCCCGACATTTGAACCTCTCGTGCAGCGTCGTACAGAGCAAGGTTTTCCCGGCAAATTGTTCACAGTCGAGGACATCTATGCAACCTATACCGGCGAGGATGAGCCGGAACAAATCAGGAATTGCATTATTGATCAATACATAAATAACGGAACCCGATATGTAGCCCTAGGTGGTGATCAGGCTATTGTTCCAGTACGGTATTGTGATCCGACAGAGTCCGGTTTACAGATGCCGATCGATTTGTACTATGCAGATGTGGATGGTGGTAGCTGGGATGAGAATGGCAACGGCTTTTATGGTGAAAAGAGTGAGGTGACTGTTGCAGCGCTAATACCCGAAGTTCATCTCGGCAGGATTCCACTGCAGGCTTTTAAAGATGCAAAAGCGTATATAAATAAGGTTGTTACTTATGAAACAGCATCACCGGATTATTTTTCCAACAGTATGCTTGTTTTCGGTGCCTGGGCAGGTTTTTATTCGGGTGATACAAGGCGGAGAGATTACCTGCACCATGATCCTGTGGCTGGAGCTGAATTTCATCAAATGCATATATACAACTACTCCATGCAGCCATCCTGGCAGGCATTGCCTTTAGATTTCTTCTGGGATGGATACTCATCATGGGATACTGACTTATGCGGTGATTATGATCTTACACGTGAGCGATTAATCGATAAACTGAATCAAGGTTATCATTTTCTTTTTTACTGGGGCCATGGTGTGACAGGCGGATGGGCTTTAGGTGGACGTCGTTTTGTTACAGAGCACGCAATGTCATTAACTAATTCGATACCAAGCATTGTATTTAGTTTTGCATGTGCCACTGCGGTCTTCGACGGTGAAGGAAAGAGTATAACCGAGTCTTTGCTCCAGAATCCCAATGGCGGTGCCATCGCATATTTCGGTCACATATGGGGTGCCCAGCAGTCATTCAAAGATTGCAGGGAATTCTTTCCTGCTATGACACGAGCTAAGGACAGGACAACAGGGGAGATTCTAACTGGAATTCTAACCTCGCTGGCTGCAGAACGTATAAGCGAACCATACCATCAATATAACTTTGTTCTCCACGGTGATCCATGTATTCAGTTACTTCAAGAAGAGAGCGGCAGGCATTTGCAGGTACTTCAGCCTAAGGGTTGTGAGGTCATCGAGCGGGGTACTGATTTCTATATACGCTGGAATGCAGCAGGTACGGGATTTACATCCGGCGAGAGAATAAAGCTGGAATATTCTCCTAACAGCGGTAATACATGGCACCAGATTCCAAGGGCGCAGAGCCTGCGATACGATGGACGGTATTTCCGATGGAGCAACTGCCCACTACCTGTGGGATCACATTACCGTGTCCGGGTGGTATCGCTCTCAGATCCGAGTGTAAGCGATATGTCAGGAAGAGATTTTACTATAGGTGATCTGTCTATTTTGAAAGTGCAGTCCACACCAGTCAAGGGCATAAAGATTGACTTAACCGGCAGCAAAACAGATGATTGTACTTTAATAGCCGATTTTAACATTACTATTTTAGAGGGAGAAACTGTCAGCTTATCCGCTCCAATGGTTGCAGGTGATTCATCTGAGTTTATATTTGTGCGATGGAAAGACGTAAGCGGAAACACAATAACAGATACACCGGAATACACATTTACTTTAACACAAGATATGACGCTTGTGGCTGAGTATTCCGATTTACTGATCGAATGGCCAAGCCCAGCCGGTTGGTGGAGTGTTGATATCGGAACTGCTGGCGGAAGATCCATCCAAAGCGGTGATACATTTGAAATTACAGGTGATGGACACGACATCTGGGGTAATGCCGATGGTTTCCATTATATGTTTAAGGAACTCACAGGAAACGGCTCAATCACGGCTCGCGTAGTAAGCAACGGTACAGGCAAGAATACGTCAGCGAAGGGTGGTGTGATGATTCGTGATGATCTCAGTCCAGGTTCACTACACGCTATGACTGTCGTTACGGGTGGAGCCGGGGGCGGGGCGGCCTTCCAGTGGCGATTCAGGCCTGATAGACGTCCAAGTTCCGCACAAGATCCGGCATCCAGCGTCTCACCTCCTTACTGGGTACGGGTCGAGCGTCGGGGTCGGCGGGATTACGAATTCTCGGGATATCTCTCGGAAGACGGTATAAATTGGCATCAACAGGGTACAACGCGGACAATCAAGATGAAGAACACCGTTTATATCGGCCTGTGCGTTACATCTCATGATGCAGGATATATGCGCACATACACTTTTGACAACGTTAGCTACGAAGGCCTCATCAATGATAATCTGCAAAATTAGCCGGCTTCGCCACCCATACCTGCTGATGGTACGTAAGTACGAATAACTGAATAGTCCTGTTTTGAATCCCCGGCTACGACATTCGGGGGCAGGGATTGTTGTATAAAGAAAAAAGAAAAAAGCTTGAATTTGGATTAAGACCAGCTTTCTAAACGATTAATGATGATTGATTATTTGGGATTTAGGGGAGGATCAGGGAAAATGATTATTGATGAGTGAAGCTGGATCTTCGCAATTTAGTGTAGAGTTTTGAGTTTTGAGTGGAGCGCCGGGGACTTTTCGATTGATTAATGATAAATGAAGCTGGGTCGGCGCTAAAGACATGCGAGGATGACAATATTAATGATTATTGGGAAGGGCGGTTCGCGAACCGCCCCTACATTTTAATTGATTCCCTCCGAGACATAGTCCATCCAGCCGCAATTGTGAACACCATCCACATCTACGCTGCTGTGCTTTGTATTTTTTGTCCTTATGTCCTATAAAATCATGGCTGTCTATATAAAATCTTATAGCCATTTCATGTTGTGGTTTTGCATTCTCATATCCATTTCTTATATTTTAATTGTCAGCTTGTTGTTGACAGAACTATGAAAGTGGACTTGTTAGTGAAGACTATATTGTCTTGAAACATTAATAATTTTGGATGGGGAGGTTTAGAGATGAATTATTTTGGACAGGTAAAAAAATGGATTGGTGAGGTAACAGAGATTGCTTTGCTGCTGATTGCCCTTGGTGTCGCAGTAGAGGTCCTGTTCGGCAGTCAAGTTCCGTTTTTAAGCGGGATCGTAACTAATCTCACCAGCATGATCAGCACTCTGGGCGAAAACGGCCTGGTTGGCCTGGTCGCTCTTGGTGTCATTCTCTTTCTTTTTCAGAAGAGAGCAACCGGACAGCACTCTAATCCGCAAATATAGAGCGGGCTGAGTACTGTATTAGTAGTTTCATCCTGGACCGAGATGGCCTGCTGCTCTTGTCGGCATCGGCCAGATCGGTCCGGGATTTCTAAGCGAGCGGTTTTTTCGACCGACGAAAATAACGACCCGCTCGAAAGCCATCTCTAATGGTGGTATGTAAGGAGAGTGCGGAAAGCTTAAAACGGATACCGCATTTTTTGACGAGGAAAGGAAGGTGATGTAATGCGTCAGGACCCGGTTAGGTTCACGAGCCAGTGGGCTCTTATTGGTGTGATCTTGTTTTATACTTTTGGAACAACCATGATCTCACGGCATACGAAGAGAATTTTCAAACCGGCATCGGCGGGCGGCAGCGAATACAGCGATTATTCCAGGATATCTGAGAGACCGAATCAATCCCAACTTTTAAACGAGGAACACCGGCAAAACAACACTACCGGCTTAATTCACTGGGACGGCGACGAATCTAACTTTACGTGGTATGACGTTGCCTTCGGTACTGAACAGTTTTATGAAGACGAAGGCGATAATACTGCTGAACCTTCTGGTGAGCAAAACACCGAAAAAGATGATGACGCAGAGAAAAAGGACGCTACACAAGAGCTGACCAAGATACGCACTCAAATAAAATGTGTAGAGACGATATTGAGAAAAGCGGTTATTGAACCATATTGCGTTAAGGGTCAAGTAAAAGGGCTTCAAATAAACGGCCTGGACGAGATATCCGAAGCACAAGACCTTCTACTTAAAAGCGGCGATATAATTCTTGCGGTAAATGGAAAAAATTTAAGCAGTAAGAAAGATGCTTACGATATTTTCAAAAAAGCAAGGAAAGAGCCGATTATGATAATCGACCTTTTGCAGGATGGAGAGCCCAAAAAATTCCTTCTCGATTTTACGCCGGCTCCTGTTTTTAATCTGCTAAAATGACAGGCTTAATCAACTTCCGGCCTGGCAATGTCAATCACTTCCAAATGACGGTCGCCGCGTGGGACATTTATTGTCAGCTTATCTCCTACTTCGCATCCAACAATGGCACTTCCTATCGGTGAGTTAACTGAAATACTTCCAGTATCAATATCAGCATCATGAGGACCCAGTAACTGATAGGTGACCTTTTTATCAGTATCTAAATCCAGGAAAGAGACAACAGTGCCAAAGACGGCGCGGTCACAATCAACTTCTGTGCAATCAACGATATCTGACCGGTTCAGCTTTGCCTTTAATTCGCCAATCCGGCCTTCTATATGGCCCTGCCTTTGGCGGCCGTAAATATAGGCACCGTTTTCCTTTAAGTCGCCTTCTTCTCGCGCAGTAGCAACAGTTTGCCGGACTTCGGGCAGCTCCTCTTTCTCAAGCCGGTTTAATTCGGCCATAAGCTTGTTGTAACCAGCTCTTGATATTTGCTCGTTTTCATACATCAAGACATATCTCCAGATTTAAAAAAGTCTTCTTTTTGATTCATAGAGCGTCGATCCAGGTTATCGAATAAGCCGGGATTTACCATATACGCTTTACTGAAACGCTCGGTGTAAACTTCAAGGGGCATAATAACGTAATTTCATCTCAATGTCATCAGTATTTTGCAAGAATTCAACAGGCCCGTCCACCCATAGGGGGCAAGCTTCGGTCGGAGGGGAGAAGTGGAGGTGATTCGAGAATTTAAAAAGAGGGACGAAAGAAGATGGACGAGGGACGAAATATTGAATATCGAAGGGAAGGGAAATTTAGTGAATTACAGATTAGAGAATTGGAAAGAAAAAGGAAAAACCTTGAATTTGGATTAAGACCGGTGCAGTATATGGGAAATTACTGTTACGAGAGTGTGTGATTTCATTTGGAGGAATCATCAAAATGGCCGGGCGGCGCAGCATGGGGTTTACCCTAATAGAGCTTTTGGTTGTTATTGGCATCATAGCGATACTAATGGCTATACTGATACCGTCCCTGAATCGCGCCAGAAAGCAGGCGAAATTTATTGGCTGCAAATCGAACCTTAAATCTTACGGCCTGATGGCGTTCATGTACGCTGATGATTGTGACGGTGCGATGCCCAATGCCTGGACGAGTTTTTACAGTCAGCGAACCTATCCCAACGAGCCGCACCGTTACTGCAGGTGGCATAATCCTGACTGGGACCTGGAAAAGAATCCGAAGTACGCCGGGCCTTTTTGGCCTTATTTGAAAGGTAAAGATATTCACATTTGCCCGGCCTTTGGGAGAATCGCCAATATGTTCGGCACTATTCATCCGGAACACGTCGAAGGCGTACCCGTTAAGCCGAATTACAATTACTCGATGAATTCTTATCTGACCGATAAAAAAATTACCGATTTCAAACATCATTCGGAGATTTTCTTCTTCGGTGAAGAAAATCTTTGGATTACCCGGCCTTACAATAGTTATGCCTTCAACGACACCGCCATGTGCGTCTATGAGAAGTGGGACAGTTTCGGTACGTTTCACCTGGCGCGGGATGCGGATATGGAAGATGGCGTGGTGAATGCGGTATTCCTGGACGGTCAGGTCAAGACCGTCAATCGTGTAGATTCCTGGCGTTATAGCTCCCCAGACGGTCAGAGTTTGTCGCCGGTTGGGAATTAGTCATTTTCATTTATTGCGTCCGAGGCAGGGCCCACCTTACAATTTTAAGACAATAAACACTTTACGCATTGTAAAGATTAAGATTGCCGGCCGGTGAGTTTCGTGGTTGACTTTGTTTACAAGCCTTTTAATATGTAGGAAAATTCAGTTAAATCACCTTGAAGCGTTTCGAATTACGGGCGTTTGGTGCGAATGAATAATTGGAAAGGGCATTAGAATGGCAGATAAGTTGGCAATCGATGGCGGTCCTAAGGCTGTAACGAACAAACTGGCCGGCTGGCCGCAATTTGATGAAAAGGCAATCAAGGCGGTGGAAGAAGTGCTCAGGTCGGGCAAGGTCAATTACTGGACCGGGCCGAAAGGCATGGAGTTCGAGCGTAAATTTGCCGAATGGCAGGGCAGTAAATACGCCATCAGCGCATCAACCGGGACCTCGGCCCTGCACATTGCGCTTGTTGCTTTGGGTATAGGGCCGGGCGATGAGGTTATCGTGCCGAGTTACACCTTCATTGCCAGCAGCTTTTCGATTGTCCAAGCAGGAGCGATACCGCGTTTTGCAGATGTCAATATTGACGACCATTGCATCAGTGTCGAGTCGGCGGAGAAGCTCGTCAACGAGCGGACGAAGGCGATTATACCCGTGCACCTTTACGGCAACGTCTGTGATATGGACAAGGTGACGGCCTTTGCAAAAAAGCATAAGCTGTTTGTTATTGAGGACAACGCCGAGGCTTTTGGCGGTAAGTATAAGAGGAGAAAAACGGGCACTATCGGTGACATGGCTGCGTGCAGTTTCTGTCAGAACAAGACATTTACCACCGGCGGCGAGGGCGGGATGGTGACTACCGACGATGAAGAACTGGCCTGGCAGGCGAGAAGCTTTCGCGACCATGGTTATGATGTCAAACAGCGTTTGAGTCTGCTTGAGCTGGAGCAGAAACTGCCCTATATTCATAATATGGTCGGGTGGAACTACCGCATGACGGAGATGCAGTCGGCCATCGGCCTGGCGGAGCTGGAGCGTATCGACTCCTGGAACCTTCCGAATCGCAGACGCAACTGTCGTATTATAATAGATGCTGTGAAAGATTTGCCCCAGGTCAAATACCTGCCTATTGACACTGATGAGCGTCAGAACGGCTGGTATGTTATGGCGTTTTCTCTGGACATCGAAGATATGAGCTGCGATATAAACCAATTTGTCGCTGCAATCGGCGCCGAGGGTGCCCCGGGCTGGAGGGTTTTCTGGCCGCAGTGTCATACGGAGCGTGCATTTAAGGAACATAATTCCTTCGGCAGGAGCGGCTTTCCCTTCAAGAGCAAAGAATATACTAATCCGGAAAGTGTGGATTACAGCAAAGTTGAAGTGCCCAATGCCGTCTGGCATCAGAGCCATACGTTTACCTGTTTCGCGTTTCCAACATACAGTGAAGAGGATTGCCGGCAGATTGGCAATGCACTGGTAAAGGTGATTAAGGCATATTCAAAATAAATAAGAGAAAGGATTTTTAATGGCCGGTAAGATTAAGTGGGGTGTGATTGGCTCTGGTGGAATCGCCAAAAGAAGAACAATCCCGGAGGGCATTTCACAAGCCCGTAATGCCGAATTGTCCATAGTGTTCGATATCGATGAGCAGGTGAATGCTGAGGCAGCAGAAAAGTTTGGCGCTGTGCAGGCGGCGAGTATTGAAGAGTTGCTGAATGCGGACATCGATGCCGTATATGTTGCCACGCCCGCCTGTCTTCATACCGAACAGGTTCGCGCCTGCGCTCAAGCCGGGAAGCATGTTCTGTGCGAAAAGCCGCTCGGCATGACAACAGCCGAAGCGGAAGAAATGATTGAGCTTTGCAAACGGGCGGGTGTTAAGCTCGGCTGTGCCTTTATGATGCGTTTTGTGGCCCAGCACCGCGAAGCGCTCAGGCTCGTCAGGGAAGGTAAGCTCGGAAAGCCGACCTATGCACGCGCCCAGCTTTCGTGCTGGTATCCGCCCATCGAAGGGGCATGGCGCCAGGACCCGGCTACCGGCGGGGGCGGGGCCCTGATTGATATGGGAGGGCACTGCATAGATTTACTGGAAATGTTCTTCGGGAAAGTCTTTAGGGTGAGCTGCTTTATCAACAATACCATCCACGATTATAAATCCGAAGACAGTGCGGTAGTTATGTTATTTTTTGAAAACGGAGCGATGGGTACTGTTGATACCTTTTTCTGCATTCCCGACAACAGCAGTAAGAACGTCCTGGAACTTTACGGCTCGAAGGGCTCAATATTGGCTAATGGTACTATCGGGCAGGGACCGGCCGGACAGATGAAGGCGTTTCTGGAAGAGGACAGTGAAGATTACGATGCACAGCAGGTGCGCACGGAAGCTCATGATATGGTTATTGCACCTGAGGCGGTGAATACTTATCAGGCAGAGATCGAGGAGTTCAGCCGGGCTGTCATAGATGACCGTGAGCCGCTTATAAATGGTGAGCTGGGTCTGCGAAGTCAGAAGGTACTGACCGCCTGCTATGAGTCCGCCAGAACGGGAATGGTAGTCGATATAGGCTAAGAGCACCTAACAAAATGACTCTGCATTCAAACGGCTTATTTCGTGTCTGGACTGCGTCAGGCTGTATCGACCATCCTCAGATGGCCTGCTTCGCCTTCCTTGCCGACGCGAAAATGCTCGTTTTCGGTGCTACGATTCATTTTGTTAGGCACTCTAAATTTCCGGGTGAGGCTGCTATGGATTTTACCGATGCCATAACTGAAAACACACTGCGTGCCATTCGTTTTGAGAGGCCCGAGCATATTCCGGTTATCTTCTGGATAAATCCGGCCTGTTGGCACCACTATCAACAAGACGCTTTATTCGAGCTTATGTCTGAACACAGCCTCTTGTTTCCCGGCTTCACTTGTGAAGATGTGGTATTGCCTGAGTTGGCTCCCTGGGAGCGAGCAGAGGAGCCTTATACCGATGCCTGGGGCTGTGTCTGGGAAACGACCGATGACGGCATTACAGGGGCAGTAACAAATCACCCGTTGGCCGAGTGGGATGCGTTGGAAGATTTTATTCCGCCCGACCCTGCTATGGCAAACGGCATGGCCGATATTAACTGGTCTTCAATTGAGGACAAAATCCGGGCAGCAGGGGCAGAAGGAGAGTACGGCGTCGGCAGTCTTGAACATGGCCATGCGTTTATGCGGCTAAGCTATCTTCGGGGGTACGAAAAACTTCTTTTCGATATGGCGGACAGGGATGCCAGGTTAGGGCAATTAATCGAGATGGTTGAAGAATTCAGTATGGGGATAGTACGGCGTTACGTTGACCTCGGCGCGGCAATGATGCGGTATCCGGAGGATTTGGGGATGCAGGTTGGCCCGATGCTTTCGCCGGAACAGTTCAGGACATATATAAAGCCCATGTATAGGAACCTGATGGTACCGGCCCATGATGCGGGCTGCCTGGTGCATATGCATTCTGATGGTGACATACGAGACCTTGTGGATGACCTTGTTGTTAGCGGGGTAGATGCGCTCAACCTTCAGGACCTTGTAAACGGTATCGACTGGATAGCGGCGAACCTGAAAGGGCGTGTCTGTATCGACCTCGACATAGACCGCCAGCAAGTCACCCGGTTTGGCGGACCTGATAAGATTGATGAGTTAATTCGAGAAGAAGTAGAAAAACTTGGAAGCCCGGAAGGGGGGCTTATGATGATATATGGGCTGTATCCGGGTGTTCCGCTTGAAAATATTAAAGCAGTCATGGATGCTATGGAACGATATGCTGCTTTCTACTCTTAAGTGAAGATATAACAATTGATATAAAATTTAGAATGGAGAAGTTAGAGGTTCAAAGTGAACTAAAGTGACTAAAGTTAAGAGTTGAAACCACAAATAAAATTAAATATCAAAATGACAGAGTAAAAAGAGACTGTAGCATCTTTACAGAGCTTTCTTTTATCCTGCTTTTCGTATTTCACCG